>Ga0181563_10002126_pt1 | contig 19258 bp, 16 predicted proteins | sample 011ome_25_FD_133759 | JGI IMG/M metagenome (GOLD analysis project Ga0181563, IMG submission 133759) | Coastal salt marsh microbial communities from the Groves Creek Marsh, Skidaway Island, Georgia - 011512CT metaG (megahit assembly) | ecosystem: Environmental > Aquatic > Marine > Intertidal...
CATCACCGTCGTCATCATCGTCGTCATCGTCGTCCACTCGCACCGCTGCGACGAATCCGCGTTGTGTCGCGCGTGCCAAGGACAACGCAGATGGATAGATACAGACCCGTCCCTCGCGCTCGCTCGCGCTGGATTTCGTTTCTCGAAATTCGTCGTTCAGTCAGTCGGTCAGTCGGTCAGTCGTCAGCCGTCGGTCACCAGTCACCAGTCACCACTCACGGGCGTCGCCGCCGTCGCCGTCGTCGCCGTGCATGCGTGCGCCAGAACACGCGCGCACGCACACGTCGTCATCGGCATCGGCGCCGGCCTCTCGCGTACGCGCGCTCACCGAGGGCGACGCGCGCGCCGCCGAGCACCGAGTGGTGAAATTTCACCGCGCGCGACGCGCCGATCCTCCTCTTCTGAGCGCACGCGAACTCGAGGGCGTGATCGTACTCAACGCCTCGGACGCGGGTGAAAACGACGGAAGCGGTATGAGTCGAGATGCACGCGCCAACGGCTTGGCGCACTCGGATGGTGGCCCGAGCACGCGCAATCACGACAGAGGCGGCGACTTGTACGCATTGGAGGATGTGCGAATGACGTGGAAAGCGCCGCGGCGCGCTGGTGCGGGGTTAGCCAACCTTGGAAACACGTGCTTTTTAAATGCGGTGTTACAATGCCTGACGCACACGCCGGCGTTGGCGTACTTTGCGTTGGGTGGAGAGCACAAAAAATTTCAAACACGCGGCGGAGGAGAAAACGCTTTCAACGCTTTGTACGAGCTCGGCGAACACATCGTGCGGGCGTTGAACTCCAGTGGCCGCACCATAGCCCCGATTGCGTTCGTCAAGAATCTCAGGGCGCTGTCCAAAACGTTTCGTAAAGGTAGGCAGGAGGACGCGCACGAATTCGTTCGGTGTTTGCTCGACGCGATGCACAAGCGGTGCGTGGACGTCGTCAAGCCCAAGTTGAAACCAAACTCTCCAAGGAGCGAGACGACATTTTTGTGGAAGGTTTTTGGTGGCAAGTTGCGCTCGCAGGTGAATTGTAAGACGTGTGGGCGCAATAGTGAGACGTTTGATTCGTTTTTGGATCTTTCGTTGGATGTCGTGCGATGCAAGTCGGTGCTCGGCGCGTTTAAGGCGTTCACCGTCACAGAGGTGCTCGATGGCGATAACAAGTACAAATGCGAAGGGAAATCGGCAAAGCCACACTTTTCAAAGGCGTCGAAACAGTTCACGGTGAATGAACCTCCCAATGTTTTAGCGTTACACCTGAAGCGTTTTGCGTACGTTCCGTTTGGCCGAGGAAAGCTCTCGCACTTTGTTGAATACCCACTCGAACTCGACATCACGCCGTACATCAGCGAAGAACGACCGAACAGTTCCGGTGCGGCTGTTTATGAGTTATTTGCCGTGCTCGTTCACGCCGGGAACAGTTCGAACAGTGGTCATTACTATTGTTTTGTAAAGGCGGCCACGGGCACGTGGGTGGAGATGGATGACGAAGTCGTCTCGCCAGTGAGCGAGAAAACGGTGCTCAAGCAGCAAGCGTATTTACTATTTTATACGAGAAAGAATGCTCCGGGTACATTTGAAGAGATTAACAATTCAAAGATATGCCGTAACATTCCCGATAAGAAGAAGGTTTTGGTTAAAAGCGCTGCGGCGCCGGCGACGCAAACAGTAGCCGTTCCAAAAAAGACTAAAGTTAAAGAGGTTGTCGTTGCGCCGCCTAAACGAGAGTCGGCGTCATCGAAGAAGAAACTAGTACGTCGGTCGCCTTCACCACCGCCGTCACCAGAACCGGTAAGGTTGATGAAATCGCCGTCGCCAAAGCGCGCGCGAACTCCAAAGAATGGCGGGAGACCAAAGATTCGCAGCGCCTTTGACGCGGCGCGCCGTGCGTTGCTTTTGCGTCGGTTAAAGCATTTAGGTAACGGTGTGGGAGTGACTTTAGAAGATTTGGACCTGTCAATGGACTCGCCCGTGAGAACACGAAGCGCAAAGTCGTCAATGCACGGTGGCGAAGGCGAAAACGACGCGGCTGACGCCAAGGCGTGGCTGACGAAATCGAGCAAGCCAACCGTGTCGGGCTGGGACGACGACGACAAGGCGAGCGCGCCTTCGTCCAAAACGAAGCGTGCATTGCAGGATAAAGGTGAGGTGAAGCGCGTAGGTAAGCGTGTGCGGCGTGAATATGACGAAGTAGATGAAGAGTACGATCGAGGGCGCGTCGCCAAGCACCGGCGCAAGCGAGACAAGGACAAGGCGCCGCCGCTTCCAAAAGCTCGCGGTAGTCGCAACCCGTTTCAGCGTTCAAAGTAGGTCATTGTGTAAGACAACATACACACGACATAGGAGTACAATGGCATCGTACTATGTATATTATGCACAAGGTTTTGCTTGCTTTAATTTTTGTAGAGCATGATAACCGTGTGGCACGCGATGCTACGGTTTTCTCCTAAAGAATCCACCTTTTCGTGCGTCTTAGCCTTAACATTGACGACCGAATCGTGCACGCCGAGCACTCGCGCGACGTTGGCTCGAATTTTATCCTTGTGCGGGCTAATTTTCGGGCGTTGCGCGATGAGCGTCACGTCCAAGTTTCCAATCGAGTACCCTTCGAGCTCCATCAAACGCACCGCTTCCATGACGAACACGTCGCTCGTTTGGCCTTTCCATTTCGGGTCGGTATCAGGGAACAACTGACCAATATCCGGCAACCCCAAAGCACCAGTAATAGCATCCACCACGCAATGCATCAACACGTCTCCGTCGCTGTGCGCCACGCATCCTCTGTCGTGCGGAATCTCAATCCCACCGATGATCAACTTCAACTCTGGAAACTCCGCCGTGGACTCTAAACGATGCAAATCAAACCCGTGTCCGATGCGGTACGGTAACACCGGTGCCTCCTTGGGCTGTGCGCGAGCCACTACGCGCGCATTCGCTCGCGTGGTGCGTGCTCCAGCGCATCGCTTCATCACAGCGTTCGTCGCGTTCATCATCGTCGTCGTCGTCATCATCGTCGTCGTCGTCGGCGGCGGCGTCGTCGTCGTCCTTACTCCTCGAGTGATGCGTGAAGGGTGGGTATATAAATAAATATATTCCACCGTGCCGTGCCGTGCCGTGTCGTCGCGTCGCGCACAGCGGTGAAGTCCTCCTCCTCGTCCTCCTCCTCCCAGCTATTTTTTTTTGCCGCGTTATCCGTGCGCCAACGCGCACCCGCGTGCCACTCGCGCATCACGATCTCGCGCGATCACGGAAAATACAGAAAATACATGGACACATGGACACATCCATGTGGACACTGGACACACGTGGATGTGCACCGGACGCACCGACCAGAGCGCGCGACGCGACAGTGCGCGACGACGACAGTGCGCGACGTGCGACGACGATGACGATGACGATGACGACGACTATGATGATGAACGCGACGTAAGTATGCGATGGACCCGCGCTCGACGACGACGACGACGCGCGATTCTGTGCGACCGCGTCGCTCGCGTGCGTGATGATGATGATGGGTCGTCGCATCGCACGATGGCGCGATCGCGTCGGGTTCGGGTGCGGATACCGCGCGTGCGTGATGGCGACGATGGTGGGGGTGATTGCGCGCGTGATCATCACGCGCGCGGTGGGGTGGATCGAGCGCGAGGCGATGTCGCCCCGTCGCCGATCGCGCGCAACGACAGCCCCCTGAATGTGCGAGAGTTGCTGACGAGGTTTGTACGTTTTTTTATCTTTTGCGACGCAGGAGCAAGGCGGTGTATGCGCCAAAGATGACGCGGACGCGTCGGGTGAACAACAGAACGCTTGTTGTTCGCGCTGGTGCGGGTGAGACCGACGGTAACGTGAAGTTTGCCAACAACAAAGCTGAGTTTGAAGCCGTATCCGCCACGGCGGGCGCCGGGCTCGTTGCGGTGCAAATTTCCACCAAGACGTGTGGTCCTTGCAAGGTCATCTACCCCACGTTCGTTGGGTTGAGTAATGAATTACCCAAGGTGACGTTTGTGAAAATCATGGGTGATACCGATTTGGAAAGCCGGGCCCTGATGAAGGAGTGGGGCGTTCGCGTGGTTCCGCTTTTCTTTCTTTTCAGAAATGGCGAAAAGGTGGGCGAATGGAGCGGCGCCAAGGCGGATGTGCTCCGAGAAAATGTCTTAGCCGCGTGCAACGCGGACGAAAAGTAAGGAGGCGTTTTAATTATGGTGTAGATCATGGCGCGTAACGATAATCTGCTTATTAATTCGTTGCGCGCTACATGTAGTTTGACGAAGAGCGCGTTCATGCGCGTTCTTCGCAGCTTAAACATAACTAATGTAATACCGTACGTTGAAGTCTACATAATGAAACATTTAATCAATCAATCAATCAATCAATCAATATTAAAGAACAAGCAACTAGTTTGCGGCGTCTTTTGATTTACTTTAGACGGCATTCGTGGGAAGCCCGTTGGCCTTCATGTTATCCTTCACCTCGCTGACTAGGACTTCTTCGCGATGGAAAATACCCGCCGCGAGGGCGGCCGAGCACTTGGTCGACTTGAACACGTCGGTGAAGTGCTGCGGGCATCCAGCACCACTCGAAGCAATGACTGGAATATTCACCGCTTCGGAGACGAGACCGACGAGTTCGTGATCGAACCCGTTCCCTTGGCCATCCTCATCGATGCAGTTGAGTAAGATTTCTCCAGCGCCCAGAGCCTCCATGGCAATCGCGAGTTCATACGCGCCAATATCGCGGCCTTCGCGACCACCCTTAACAGTACACTGGAACCACACAAACTTTTCACCATTTGGCCCAGGACGGGCGGTCTCAATCACCTTGTTCTTTGTTTGAGACGGATCTGAGACGTATTGTCGTCGCGGATCGATCGAAATTACCACCGCCTGCACACCATAGCGCTCACTAATTTGCTCCACGCTCGTTTTCCCGGTGTTCTTTTTGCCAGACGCATACCACTGCTCGGCCACTTCTACGGCGTCCGAACCGATGGAGACTTTGTCAGCGCCGCTGGCAAAGTACGCGCTAGCCACCTCGAGCGCCGTGTAAGATTTGCCGTTGCTATCGGTAAAGTCGCGAATACCACCTCCGACGGTTAGCGGCACGAACACAGTTTCACTTGACCGACGGAGAACCTCTAACATGGGCGCATCTGTCAAAGGCAAGTCTCTATAGCCCGTGATGTTGAGAAACGCGACCTCGTCGGCTCCTTGCTTGAAATATTTTCCCGCCAACTCCACAGGCTTGCCCAAGTTGCGCACGTCTCCGCCCTCATCCTTTTCGCGCACGTCGTAGGAATCACCTTTTGTCACTACTAAGTCCCCATTATCATTGGAGCGCACGTCCAGACATGCGATGACGCGACGCGCCAAGCCATCCTTCACCGTGGCTGCCGTGCCAAATTGCCCAGTCGGCTTGGCGTCTTCCAAAAATCGTTGAAACACTCCTAAACCGGTCGCACCGGACTTTTCGGGGTGAAACTGGCATGCCATGACGTTTCCTTTTTGCACCGAAGCCACAAATTCGCCACCGTAATCGCAAGTCGCCAAGATCCAGTCCTTGTTTGCCTCCGTAGGCGTCGCGCGATACGAGTGGACAAAGTACACGCGCTCGCTCTCCATACCATCCATCAACCCGCTGGACTTTTTGGTGTTGGTCAAGTTCCAACCTATGTGTGGCACGATTAATCCCTCACCTCTGAATTTATCTACGCTCCCTGGAATAAGCCCCAAGCCTTCAACGCCGCCGCTTTCTTCAGAGCCGTCAAACAACAGCTGCAAACCGAGGCACACGCCCAAGAACGGTTTGTCGCTCAACACGTAATCCTTCAGCGGCTCAATCAAACCACGTTGTTTCAGGATATCCATCGCGCTTCCATACGCGCCCACACCAGGGAAAATCAATTTGTTCGCCTTGGATAAATCCGCCGGCGTCTTCACATCGCGCACTTCGAACCCTAACGCCGTAATAGCGTTCCGCACGCTTCTGACGTTCCCGGCGCCGTAATCCAACAAATACACCTCGCGGTCGCTTGATGCGCTCACGTTAACGCCGCGTCGTCGCGTGCGCGTGGAAGACGGTGTCAAGCGGCGGCTCACGCTCGTCAAGCGTCCGAGAGCGCGCGACGCGAGAGGGGTGCATCGACTCTTAGAAAAAGAAGATGACGACGTCGTCGTCGACGACGACGACGGGCGCGCCGCACGCGCGACGACAGCGGATGACATCCCACTACGTCTTATATACGTGTATGCGTTCAAGCGTGTGACGTGTGCGTGCGCCCGCGCGTCGGGCGTGGGGTTGTGCAGTTGCTGTCGAGCGGATAAACAACAGTTGTGCTTTTTACACTTTCTAAGAACCGCTCGGTGGCCGCGTTTAACGACCTCCGCGCTTGGATGCGGCTGCCAATCGAGCGTCGCGTTCGAGCTCGTATTCTCGATAATCGGCTTGCTGCAGGAAATCTTGCTGCTCGCGATAGGTCTTTCCGCCTCTCGCGTGCGCTTGTAAATCCTCCTCGAGGTCGGCGTCAACCTCTTTGACGCCACGCCAATCCGCCTTGGTTTTATCTAAAACGTTGAGTTTCTTCGGACCCATAAGTTCGGCTAGGACGGCGTCTAAACCACCGCGAGCGAGAAGTTCAGTGCGCTTCTCATGTGCCTTGGCTTCTTTAGAACCTTCGACGTACTCTGTTTCCACTTCTACCATTTTGCCCGCAAACTTGCGTTTTTCCGTGAAGCGCATGTTCTCCTGGGCGCGTAACCGCGTCGCCTTGCTCGCGGTTTCCATCGCTTCTTTTGCGATTGCGCGTAACTTTTCTGCTCGTTCGTTCGCCATAGCATCCACATCACTCTGTTTAGACGATGCTTTGCCTCGTTTACGTCCCGCCGCCGAGCCTTTGTTCGTCGCGCCGGTGCCGGCGTCGCTCGCCAACGCGCGTCTCGTCCACGGGTCGAGCCTCACCTGTCGCCGTCGTCGCACTTCGTCCACACTCGGTGCGTGCGAACACGACGCTAACACATTGAGCGTACTCGTGGAAATATCTCGTCGTCCCTCGAGCTCATCATACGCACGTAAAGCTTTCGCATTCCCCGCGCTCGGCTCGAGTGGTTTCGCTAAAAACGTCGCGTCTGACATGTCCGACGGTCGTTCGACGACTTCCACGGCTAAGCGACGGGCATACATGACGACAATAAAGACAAAGGCAACGACAGACACGCGCGTGTGCGAGTTCTAGGTGCGTTCAAGTGCGCGCGCGCACGGAAATGCGTCACACTGTGACGCGCACACCGTTTGTCTCTCTTCCACGACGACTGTCGTCGTGAGAACGCGACGCCGCACGCGCTCAGTGCGATTTCGCGAACGAGCTAGGACGAGAGATGTCCACGCGTGACGGGGCGACGGTGACGGCGTCGTCGACGACGACGACGACGAGTCATTCGGCGACTGACGCGTTCGAGGCGGTCGCCAAGACGTTGGCGTTAGCGTGCGAGTCGAAGACGAAAGGCGAACGCGAGCGCGCGAAACTCATCGCGGAACCGGTGTTGAAGCAATACTTGGCGGAATTGGATGAGATGCAGGCGATTTTAGAGCGCATGGAGGATACGGGCAGATCGCGCGACGGGGACCCGATGGAGACGTGACGGAAGCGAGACATGAGAAAGGCAATACAATAGGTGGCGAGAGTAAGCATCGTGAAGACACGAAGCAAGTTCGAGGCGTGATAGTCAAAGTGTAAATTAACAGCAGCATTACATTCGACGCACGTGAGCGCAATCGTATCCGTGCATGACAAGAGACGCGTGGAAACGGGCTGACGCGGGCCACTGCCTAACAACCCTAAGCGGGCGCGCATGTCGCGCGCGCAACTTTTGATTGTGCACGCAGATTCGATGTTTTCTCTTCTATTTGCTACAATACTAAACCAATTGATGCGCCCTAGATTTTTACTATCATTGTGCTAAACGCGGCGGGAGGTAATCGCGCCCACGCTCGTCGTCGGTTGCGTCGAATTCGTCAAACCGTTTTTTGAACAACTCTGTGCCGAACCGCCAAAGCTCGTCATCGAGCCAATTCAATTCTTTCACGCGTGATCTCACGCGTTGTGATATGCGCAATCGTCCACTGTGACTAAACGTCTCGTATGTTCCTTTTATGCGCGCACTAATGTGCTGCAGCGCGCGCTCACGTAAACGACCATACTTTGCAAACTGTCCAGATTCGCACATCCTGTACTGTTCACCCAACGTGCGCGCCGCTGACTTTTGCAATGTCTCCGCCTTGACTTGCTGTTTTCGCGTGGTGTTGCTCGCTCGGCCACCCGCGATGACGGTGAGCCTACCATACTTTTCCTCACTCGAGAAATCTTCACTCGCGGCTTTGAACAAGACATCAAAAGTTAAGCCGCGCATGACGGCGTCGTGTAGAGCGCCGGGAGTCTTGCTCGCAGTTCTCATCGCAGTTCCATCAACGTCTTCATAGTCGCCTGCCGCTGCGAATTGCGATTCTTTGAATCTCACTAGTATGGTGTGCCAACCACCTTCCCAAAGCTTACCAAAGGTAATGTTTGAAAGATCCACTTCACACGCCGCCGCGATGGCGGCTTTTATGGCGTCGAAGTAGCGCTTGTAAAATTCCGAATCTTGTAGGTTGTCCGCGCTGATCGCTTGCCACCGCAAGGTGAAAGCGACAATGTCCTCACCTGATTGAACCTCACGCTTTCGCAGTATGCCTTCGAGTTCTTTCGCAAAGAATGAACCGTCGTCAGCGATGTGCGCCGCGCTGTTCAAAGGCAACGATAACTCTCTCGCGCTTAAACGTAATGAATCATCGAGACGCTCATGCATCGCGAGCGAGTCCACTTCGTGCTCCAAACGTTCTTTGGCATAATCAATGAGAACCTTAGAAGCCTTCGTACCGCGCCATAACGCGCACTTTCTCAACAATTTTGCCTTGGGCTCTACGTTGAGATTTGTGTTATTCGTGAGACCCAACAGTTGAAAAAACTGACCGTTGTGCACATCCTCTTGTACAAACTCAAGCTCGGTCCAATCCTCGAACGGGGTGTAAAGATCGTTCTCGTAAACATCACCTATAGATATCATCTTTTGCGGATCCTTTTCGACTTGATCGAGATATTGTTGAAGTTGACCATCGATGTGTCGAACAAGATGACCCCACGGCCAGACGTCTCGCGTTTGCACGCGAACGCGCTTTGATTTCGTCGGCGGTTGATCGAACGATCGCGCTGCAACCTCAATAGCAAACTCATAGGACGAAAGAACGCGCTCATATGGTGAACGCAACATCGTCACTACGCGAGGTTGCGAGCTAAAACGCTCGACTAGACTAAAATCGTCGTGCGTCGCGAGAAAGTCACACTCGGGGGCGTTTGGATCGAAATCCAATCCATTATACATATTCCCGCATTGCTTCGAACGCTCAAACGCAGGCTTCAAGAAACAAAAATGATAACTCCGCCCAGCCGTGCGTGGAACGTGCAGAAAAAATAAAAAGTCTTCGAGCGGCGCCGACGACGCCGTCGCGTCGGCGCGCGCCTTCACCCGCCTCGCGTGCGCTGCACGCTGCGCATCCACCCACATCGTCGATAATTCCTCACACTCCTCTAGTTCCTCCGCCCGCATCTTAGGCGACGATGTCGCCACACCGCGCATCGTCGTCGTCGTCGTCGTCGTTAATCGACGATATATCCACACCACCGCGCTCGCCACCACGACGACGCGAACGAGCACCTCCACGCACGACCGCGACGCACGACCGCGACGCCGCCCCCGCGCCGCTCGCGCGCGCGCAGGGGACACCATTCGCGAGCGAAACGACTCCATCGCGCCTCCTCCTCCTCCGTCGTCGTCGTCGTCGGCGGCGGCGGCGGCGGCGGCGGCACGCTGTGTCGATCGGCGACGGACCGAGACAACAAAAAAATCTGTTACGACACCTGGGCCGTCACACACGCACGCGCGTGGCGCGATGTCGACGGCAGTGACGGAGTGCGATGACGTGCGCGCGTTCGATCCGTGCTCACTCGCCATCGACGCCCACGCGAGGTTCATCGTCGCCGCGTCGAGCGCCGAGGATACGCTCGAACACGCCTTCACCGAACACTTGCGTTTGAGCGGTATGTATTGGGGGCTGTGCGCGTTGAGCGTGATGGGGAAGCTCGATGCGTTGGGAGACGCGAAGCGTGAGGAGATTCTTGACTACGTGGAGCGGTGTCGAGGGACGAACGGGGGGTACGGGGGGGGCGTCGGGCACGACGCGCACGCGCTCTACACGTTGAGCGCGGTGCAAATCTACGCTCTGTTTGATGTCAGTGAACGATTAGACGTGGACGCCATCGTCAAATATGTGCAAAGTTTACAACTTGCAGATGGTAGCTTTCAAGGTGATGAATGGGGTGAAGTAGATACGAGGTTTACGTACTGTGTGTTGAGCACGTTGAGACTGTTAAACCGGCTGGACGCCGTCGACGTCGACGGGGCGTGCGCATACATCAATACCTGTCGAAATTTCGACGGTGGGTTCGGAGCTACGCCAGGTGGGGAGTCACACGCTGGTCAGGTGTTCACCTGCGTCGGTGCGTTGGCGATTGGTGGAAGGTTAGACTATGTCGACGCAGATTTGCTCGGCTGGTGGCTCGCTGAGCGGCAAGTGAAGATAGGCGGCTTGAATGGGCGACCTGAAAAGCTCCCAGACGTGTGCTACTCATGGTGGGTGTTGAGTGCGTTGAGTATATTAGGTCGGACACACTGGATTGATCGTGCGGCTTTGGCGCGCTTTATATTGCGGTGTCAAGACCAGAGCGGCGGCGGCATCTCTGACAGGCCAGACGACGAGCCAGATGTCTACCACACGTTCTTTGGCATCGCGGGCTTGAGCTTGATGGGTCACAAAGGCGTGGTTGAACCAATTGATCCAGTTTTCGCATTGCCATACAATGTCTTAGAGCGCCTTGGCATCACACCGTGGCCGACAAGTACCGATAGTTGAAAATTTGTGCAATATTTACATGTTTTTCGTAGTGGTGTGTATACTCGTTCTATTCACGACCAAGAAGGCGCGCTACACGTGTACTCCCAACCTGGCCCAGAATACCGCATGCAATGAAGCCAAATCGCTTCAAGATCGATCGCCACATCGCCAGCATGCACTATTCTTGGGCAATGTTGGCATATTTCAGTACTCGTTTCGCGACTTTTTCGAGGCGCGTCGTAGTCTATCGCGAGCGATTCATCCCGCGCGAGCTTTCCCGATTTGTCTAAAACACTCACATCACAGACGTACTGAATACGACGCGCGAGTTCAATTTTGACCAATGACCCACCATAAGTCACGTCATTCGCTATTGGATAACCAAGCATCGCGAGGTGGGCGCGTATCTGATGCTGCCTTCCAGTGAGTGGCTCACACTTCACGATTGAAGTTCCATCGTCCAAGGTTTTCATCCAAGTAAACTTTGTCGATGCATCTTTGAACGATTTTATCAATCGATCATCTAAGGGCTCCTTGGTTTCTTTACCATGCCAAATCGCCACTCGATGTTTTGCATCAAAGCCAAGTGGAGCGTCATTCGAAACCGCGGTGGCGTCACCTTTATTAAATATCCCGCTCACTCTCGCTACGTATTCTTTACGCATTTCGCGTGCTTCCATCTTCAAACGCATAGCATTTGCCGATTGCGAAGACCGCGCGAGAATAAGTAATCCTGAGACGTTCTTATCGAGTCTATGGATTGGGTACAACCGCCCCAAATCGCTACGCGTCGCCGCCAAAAGCGCGAGCACTGTGTTCTTTCTATATTGACCCGTAGGGTGCACGGGTATTGTCGCTGGTTTGCTCACCGACACCACGTCATCACTCACATCTAGCACTTCGATATCACCCGCCAAAACCGGTGGTTCGTGCCTATGCAAGAAATGTCGCACTCGATTTCCACTTTGTAAAATTGGTCCGTCTTCGTGCGTCTCGCTCGGCGTACTAGACGCTGCTTTCTTCCCACTCAACACGCGTGCGTTCGCCTCAAGCCGCAACGCCCCGCGTGCATGTGCTTGTCGGTAATATTCTAACGGTCGCATCGTGAACTCTCTGGCAAATAACGCGCACAAGCGATGTCCCGTCCACCGAGCTTTCACGCCGCAAATAAAGTCAAAGTCATACGGCACCGCAAACCTCACGCCCACCTCGGTGTCGATGACGTAATCGCGCTCAATCGACGGCGGCGTGACGAACACATCATTCGCCGCGGCTATTCGATCAAACTCGTTCTCCTGTCGTCGGCGTTGCAGCGGCGGCGCATTCGTCACACCCTCTGCATCACCATTCGCCGCCGCACCACTCGTGACGACGGCGACTGAGTCGCCACCGAGCGCGCCTACGCCTGTTATCGACGACGACGTCGGCGGCGTTTTCCGTTTCATGGAATCGTGCGAGTAATTATCGCGCGCGCGAGGATGACGTGCGCTTGTTCGTGAGTCTGAGGTTGTTACAAAGTTTCTGTTGGTCTTTTTTGTGCCACGAGTGCGACGCGTTTACGCGGCGGGAAACATGTCGCCCGGAGACCAGATGGCGTATGATCCTTCGCACACATATTCGAACGGAGTGCTCATGTAATTCAAATAATAGGGCAAGCAGTTGACATCCTCCGTTTGCTGCAACGGCGGCAACTTACCTTGTTCGCTCTTGGCTTTCATGTGTTCTAAATTCACTTGAGGAAAGTTCTGAATGACGACGTAGTCGTTTCTTTCACCCGAAGTTGATGTACCTGGCATGCTGAGTGAGAACACCACCGCTGTTTCGTCCGGACTCCACAAGCTATGGCCTTGTGGGAACTGTTCCATCTTTTCCACGCCATGCGTGCCAAAAGTTTCAGACAGAATGAAACGCCCCCCAAACGATAAGCAGCCGTGCGTTTTGATTTCACTCGGAGGTAGATACACCGGAGCATTAGGATCTAAAACTTCCTTGGCTGGGTCCCAGCACACCCATTGATGTACGGTGTAATAATCACCAGCTTGAGATGGAAATTCGTGCGCTAAATGCGTCGCTAGTAACATCAAAAGCCGTTTACCGCTCGGGCTCCATTGCAAGGCGGCGATTGTGTACGCCACGACGCGATTTGTCACGGAAAGGACTGCGATGTGCCGTGAACCGTTGAATGCGGGATAGTTGCGCATGTTCTGCTCATCATGTTTCTTGTTCCATTCGTTTTCACCCGTTATCGTCGAGCTCCCCATCAACATATCGAAATCAAGCACCTTGTGCTCTAGACCCATCGTCGGCGCAGAGACGCTATCGCCATTGTCGTCGAGCTTCCAGTTGATGATGCGCGCGAAGACACCTTCGTCGAGGCTCCATGCTACGAGACGTCCACCCGGTGCTCCAGCGAACAAGAAAGGAATCTCAAGATCTGGATCTTGATACGTGGTGTGCGGCGTAATTTCGGTAACCATGCACTCCTTCAACGCTTCGAAAATCTTTTCGTTTTTATATCCCAGGAACGGATAGACGTGTCCGCGGGCTATTGTTTCATCAGAAGGTGCAGGTGCCATGATGAGAAATGCAGAAAACGGCGTGTAGAACTCTGGAATAGATGAAGGAATAAGCCAAAATCCTCGACTGACTCGGTCACCGGGTACGGGTGGTACCCATTGAATCATTTTTGCGAGCTGGTTCGAGAACACGCGACTAAGTGGTTGCTTTGGCATTTCGTGCACCTTGATGTCTGTCAACTTGCGGAAGTTTGGAATGTTACTCCACCACGAGCTTTGTCGTCTGCATGTGGTATCGCTATTTTCACTACCAGTTCCAGAACGCTTGCGCTTGACTTGTATCGACGGTGTTTGAGGTTCGCTCAGTTTGTGTAGCCCAGTAATCTTACTCATCATGGCGCTTTGCAACAACAACCGTCCGATGACAAACGGTTTTTGCCACCAGCGCGAAGGCCGACGAGAAGCAACTTCATTGAAATCTCTGCCGCCCGTGCTCTCGCTCATGTCGTCTTTAAACACATCTATTATTTGTGGCGTCGCCGGAGCCGCTTCGACAACCGCGTCTACCACCTCGATATGCTGTTGCGGCACCCCGATCTGAGGCGCCACTGGCGCCGCTGGTGCCGGACGCTGACGTCTCGGTCGCGGATTATCAATACGGTCCTGCATCAGGGAGATTCGAGTTTCTCCGTCTTCAGAGATACTCATGTTGGAGTCTAAATCATCGAATTCATCAACCTCTGGCCAATATTCCGACAAAGGCTGCGCGGGCGTCTCGTTCAAATTCAGCATGAACGTTTCTTGAGTCCCGTCGAGCACCAAGGCATGGTTGTCGCTATTCGGACTGTTTGCAAACAACAGTTCCTCGCCACCACTCAAGTACTTTGTAATAAACTCAGATGGAGGGGGTACTGGTGATTTGTCGCCATTACTCGGTCCATAGAGAGAGGTCAACGACGTCGCGCAGTCTAACGAAAACAGCGCCGTTTCCATTCTATCGCGGTGTAAAAAATTAATCTTCGTCCCGCACGGCGCAAAAATCATATGCGAGCACTGCACTCCAGGAGGTAAAGCTAGAATATTCTTCAACGGCGGACCAGAATATCTTCCCCCTTTGCTAGTATCGTATGGATAGGGACCGTCGTCGCCTTGCTGCGCCGTCGTCGAAGGCGTTCCTCCTCGACGCTTTGAAAACGTCTTCAGCAGCTGGTTTGGAGCACACAACAGAACTTTGTTGAAACATTTACTCGCCTCTGGTCCTTCAATACTAATTGCCACTGCAAGTAACTCGCCTTTGGGCGCCCAAGCGAGCGTGCGCGGAACAAATCTGTTTATCCCTATGTCGTGAATCTTGCACACGATGCCCGCCTTGGCCACCGGATCACACGTAAACAACTGATCGCGATCAAGCACTGCAAGTCGTCCTTTGTGTCGCGCAAACTGTCGCTCAGATTTATCTTCATCTATCGCACTCGTAGACGGCTCCAGCGGTGCACTCAAGACTTTTTCGTTGTCTTCCTCGACTCCGCCGCGACCACCCGTCGTCGTCGCAGTCTCCTTCGCGCGCTGGTGCAACGCACTAAACTCCAACGTCCCCGCCCTAGCGCATCGCTTCAACGTATGTAACCGCCACACGTACAATTCCTTCCACGTAAAATTCGCAAACTTGTTGGGTTTCTGCACTAAATCTCGTCGCACGAGCCGCGCGCTTTCCAAGTCGCACGTCGCGCGGTACCACAACGAGTTCTCCTCAGCCTCCTTTTCGTCGTCGGTCGAGCGAATCAATCGCTCAAATTCCTTGCATGCGCACGAAGCCATGGCTAAATGCACCCCATCGAGTCTGCGCAAGATATCCATCACTAAATCCACGGGAAGCGTTGAAAAATATCCAAGTTCCACGGTGTCGGCATCGTCGTTTTCATTCGCTGTCGTCGGCGTCGTTCCGCGGTTGCCAGTGCGACTGCGATCGCGTCGTCGTCGTTTCATGGCGACGTCGTCTTCGTCTTCGTCGTTGACGCCGTCGTTTGACGCATCGGCGTTAAACATGTCGTCGACCGTCGTCGGAGTGAGGACGTCGGAATTCCTGGTCATCGTTTTCGGAAGTTTGTATCCACTGACGCGAAATGCGAAATGCGTTGGTGGACGTAAATGAAAGTATTTACACAAGTATCTACACTACATGCCTCGCCTGGCTATTTTAGGCGCGAATCCATGCACGGGGCCTTTATTTGCGATTTCCTCGCGCACGGCGTCAATCAACGCCCGCATGGGCTTTGAGCTGGATTGGGATTTGGCGAGCGTGCACACGCGAGCGTATTCGGCGGCGACAGCGGCGACGTGTTCTGGGGAGCTTCGAGGGAGGATGGCGGGGAGAACCACGCGTGCGATGACACGCTCGATGTGTTCACGCTGGCGAGCGAATGCCAGGGATAAAATCGCGGTGGATTCGTTGAGAACAGTGACGGAGACGGCGTCCGCAAGATTCAAGTCGCCGCGGAGCGGCGGGACGATGCAGCACTCGGCGCACACGCGCTCGATGACAAATTGCGTGAATCCTGGAACGATGTCTTGTTGCGGTCCACGCACTGGAGCTGTTGTATCCGTTAACGGCGCCTCGGGCGAGCTGTCCGCGGTCCAAGCCTCGACGAAAGACTTCAAAGACTGTAGAGCCACCTTTCGAACGCTCACCATGGAGTGCGATGTCGCGGCGTCCATCAAACGATTAATCATAGACTCTCGAAGTTCCGTCGATGCTTGTAGATTGTCTCCCGCAAAAACGAGCGTAAGCAAGCCGTTTGATCCGAGCGCGGACGTTGTGGTGAGCCACGTGCGCTCCAGATCACTCGCTTCGCGTACGGATTCAGTGTTGAGTGCAATTTCGCCCTTCGCCGTAGCGGACGCTTGGGCATACTCTCGCGCGACAGTGCTGAACACTTGCGAAGTCAAGCTAGGAAGAATATCAACCACGAATGGCGCGAGCATCGTCTTATACGTCGCCAAGAGCTGATTGAACAAAACTAAAGTCTCACGGAGCTCCACCGCGCCGGCGTCGCGGCGCAGTTTGTCAACGACTGGCGCCAAGTACGGCGTCACCGATGAGCCGAGAAGCTCAATCATTCTGTGCAAAAACGCCGTCACACGGTTGCGAACGCTCGAGTTCCTCGGCCACACGTCGAGGCATTTCAACGTCATTTCGAGGCAAGATCGAAAAATTTCCCCCGTACCAGGCCGCGTGGCAACGCACGTCCGCTCAGAAAATCCTTTGGAGATGTTCCCTATAGCCACTATAGCGCGCGTCGCAAGCTGAACGCTGTTGTCATCTGCTCTCCCTGCAACTGCTTGCTCTATCTGTTCGCACAGCATTCGCGCAACTTGCTTGAGGTACTCAATCTGCGTCGCTTCGTCGACGTCGTCGGCGCCTAGAATCATGCCCACGGCTTCAAACAGATACAATCTGTCATCGTTCCCAACCTCCGCCATCGCCCTACTTTGAATCCCAACGATGGTGACTGACGCCACATTTGCCTGAGACGTACCTATGTCTCTCGCGGCATCGGTGAGTGGCGCGCTAAGGGCTGATAAAATCGGTCCCGTTTGGTCGCTTAGCTTGCATCGCAATGGACGCGTAAAGCGCGAAAGCAAGTAGCACGCTCTAGAGCGCACTGACGGATCAATATGACGCACTCCACGCTCATCTAAGAACGCTCCAAGAGCAATACCCAACCCCACGTCATCGCGCTCGAGCACGACGTGATATCGCACGCAAGTCTCTAAGAACACTGGCGCAACTATTCTGTGGCGCATCACGCCGCCGACGTTTGGTCCCCACTGTCGGATGAGCGAAATCGCGAGCTGACCGAGAGGGGTGTCGGTGACTGCACCGGTGCCATTCGTAGCCTTGGCTAATTCAGCGCTCGACATGGGCTTGACAGCGGCGTCATCCGCGCCTTCGCCCAGACTATACACCGCCGATACTGCCGCTTCGACGTTTTGCCATCGAACGTTGCCTCCGTTGCCCTCGCTCGGAATCGCCGTTCGCAACACTTGCCACACCACGTCACGGGCTAACTGCGGCGCGAGCCGCGCTATATTTCTAAATTGTACATTCAACTCTGCGCGGAGGTTAAACACATCTTCGGCGAGTTCTGCGGCGAGGGCATTTGAGCCGTCGTTCCAGTCCAAATCGTCCACGTCGTCGTCGCTTGGAAATGCTCCTCGCGCAATCAAAGCCTGGAACGCGCCCATCAGCGCTGGTTGCGCCGTCAGCATCAATGCCGGTTGCGACTTGACGTAGCTAATATACGACGTCAAGAATGGCAGTGTAGCGAGCACGGCGCGTTCATGCTTGGAGTTGATACTCGCCAAAATCACCGGCGTCACTGTGTGCAACAACCCGCTCGCCTGTGACGATAAATCGGCACCTAAAGCGGTAATGTTTTCCATTTTGTTCGCATTCAAGAGCTCTGTGCCGATGGATGCAGCGAGATATGTTACTTGTGTCACAAATTCTTCCTCAAAATCATCCGGTCTCGCGGAACAAATCGTCTGCAACGCGGCGCAAATGTCTACGGCGTTCATGTTGATAATCATCTTCACCTTTACTCCTGTATCCATGCCTTTCGTGAACACGGCGTGGAGATATGCCGTCGCCGCCGCGCGCAAATCTTCATTCGCGCATCCCGTAGAGTCGCTCAACATCAAGCATTCTTTCGCGCACGACACGTACGCTTCGCTCGCGACGATGCTCACGTCCACCCAATCGACGTACCGTCTCGCCGCGGTGAACACTCGCGCGGCTAGAGCCGAATCACTTTGCGCAAAGTGGGTCAAGCACTGATGCCACGCATCAAACACGAGTTGTAAACTCCCATCCGCGCGCATTGCCTCTTTGATTCGCATAGAATGTGCGAGTTCGCCTCTGCTCGTGCGTCCCGCCTCTGTCGTCGCCACGACTTCCTCGTCGATGGCTTCTAAAACTCGCGTAAACATATCCACCCCGGGCGCGCCCACATTTAAGAGATTCACCAAGTCACTAAAAAACGACGGCCATCGCGCCGGATACTCGAGCGCCAAGGTTTGTGCGGTAACTTGCGCGAGCTTATTCTTCACAAATGCGGCATTCGCGTCGCCCACGTTCACCGCCTCAGACACATACGCCCCTATCGCCGTTCTCAGCATCACCGCGTCGTCATCACTTAGCACATCTTGCCCTCGCTCACCTCTCAACATCCCTCCGCACAAATCCCCGAGCGTTTGCAAACACCAAAACTTTGTCTCCGCTCGTCCCGACGCGCCGTACAACCGAACGCACGCGCGCCAAAACCCATCTCGAGCCTACGCGCGCGCACACCCCACACGTCAGTCACACACATCGTCGCCACCCATCATCATCATCTTCATCCGTACACCAATCACGCCGCCGTCCGTCCGTCCGTCCGTCCGTCCGTCGCACGCACGCACGCACGCACGCACGCACCTTGTACGCATCCAACCGCGCCGTCGCCTCCCCCGTCGTCGACGCATCGCTCGACGTAAACGCGCGCGCGATGACGCCGTCGAGTTCACATTCGTCCACGTCACCACCGTCACCACCGTCACCACCGTCACCGTCACCGCGCGTCATCGTCACCTCCACCGCGTCGCGCACTCGCGCCTAGGCGCGGTCGCGTCGGTCGTTGGATTCCATCACCATCATCGTCATCATCACGAGCATCATCATCATCGACGCCGTGGTTTGCATATGTGCATTCTGGTGTGTGTGTGTAC
>Ga0181563_10002144_pt1 | contig 19190 bp, 7 predicted proteins | sample 011ome_25_FD_133759 | JGI IMG/M metagenome (GOLD analysis project Ga0181563, IMG submission 133759) | Coastal salt marsh microbial communities from the Groves Creek Marsh, Skidaway Island, Georgia - 011512CT metaG (megahit assembly) | ecosystem: Environmental > Aquatic > Marine > Intertidal zone...
AACCAGTCACCAATTTGTTTTGGTGTGGTTGTCACCCTCGGAGCAGCAGGCATTTTTAGTTCTTCACTGGTGCTTTCAAAAGCATCAGCTGTTTTTTTGGTTAATTGCTCGAAACTTGACAAAGGTACGTTGCGGTTTTTAACCATCTGAGAGTCGTCATTAGTGACAACCGCAACAGAGGCTACATTCTCTACTGAACCGATTTCACTCGATGAAAAGGAATAACGATCCTCAGCAACCAGCTTCGAATCTTCACTAAGACCTATTCCATCTTCAGGTTGCGTCGTGGTCGCTGTTGCTACGTTTAAGTGTTCCGAGCTCGTATCTGGAAATTCCTCATTAGCTACAGTTGCGTTGCCTTCTTGCAGTTCAACTAGATCAATCTGCAGCATTTCAGGGAGTGACAATTCAGGCATCGCATCGTCAAAGCTGAGCAAATCGGATGGCTTGGGAGACACGCGTGAAGAATCGCTGCCAGTCAAAAGTGCTGCGGCGATCACACCCAGTAACAAAAGAATGACGATACCGTGAGAGCCAATTCTTCGCAGCCATGACCGTTCCGTTGTCATATCAAGTGACATGACGGGTTTCGATTCCTGTATCTCGGTGGTGACGATATGAATACCCGTCGACCGGTCATGATCCAGGTCTGCTACGTTTTGTTCACCTTCGATCTCATCGTTCGATGCCAGACGAGACAACCCTCCGATTTCCTCAGTATTCTGGACCGCTACTGCACCAATGACTTCGAACGATGGCTCTCGTATTTCTTGATGTTGACCGCAACTTTCTTCGGCTGAGACAGAGACACTCGCTGCTAGTCTTGACTCGGTTGACACATCATTTCCCCGCAACGCGGAAGTCGAAATATGGCAACTCGAATTGTGATGTTTGTCTTTTTTATCGAGCGGTAGGTCTGAATCGCAGTCCATACCAGAGTTCTGGTCATTGACGCATCGCAATGAAAAAAGCGTTGGAGGCGTGCAAGACTCATCGAAGGTCTTTTGACCCCGACTGGATTCACTCACCACTCGATTTGCTGACCTATCCAAATCGACGGTCATTCAGCAATCCTATTCTTCAAGAGATCTAGTCGTTTGGAAATTAAATCGCGTCGTTTGCCGCGCGAACACACCCAATAGGATCGACGCTCAGTGTTCCTTTACTTTTACAAATATGTGAGATAGCTGAACTTTAACGATGCAGCAATAGCGACTGAGAAGTTGAGGAAAGTGTTGAAAGGGCTAAAACTAAAGATTCCCTACCTCCGTTTTGCATTAGCACGACCTATCCGCCACCGAGCAAGGAGCAAAAAGACATCCCCCGCCCGTTGGGTGGATCGTTAATACGAATACCTTGCTAGCTTTTGCATGCGACAACATTCGACGAGTTGAATCGGTGGTTTTACCTTCCGACCTCCCTGCAGAACCAAAGAGGCTAACGGAGAAACTGGACAACCGAACCGAATGGTGACGATGTAAGAAACCGGGGGGGTCTCAAGAACTGACTTCTGCAACACCAAAACGTTTTTTTGATTAGGCTCCCCCGAACAAGCCCCATTGGCATTACGGAAGCAATCACCACTCCGCTCCTTGGCTGATTTCTTATATTCGTTACGCAGCCGATCAATACTGTCATCACGAAATCAAACCGCCACTGAGAATCGGTAATGCCGTCTGTTTTTCAAACCGATTTGTAGCGGGTTGTGGGATAGGTTCGGCCGAGAGAAGATTGAGCCTAGAAACTAAGTCATCGTCTTAATATCTCTACTACCAACCATGTCGAACCATCAATCCGCCATCTCCGATCTCCCTAACATCATCCGCGAGCGAATTTTAATGCTCGATGGTGCGATGGGAACGATGATACAGCGGCTCAAATTAGACGAAGCAGCGGTTCGCGGAGAGCGATTTGCCGATCATGACCCAAGTAAAGATCTCAAAAATTTCTCGGATATTCTTTGCCTCACACATCCGGAAAAAATAACCGCGATTCATGACGCCTATCTCGAGGCAGGTAGTGATATTGTCGAAACCAACACATTCGGTGCTTCGCCAGTTGGCATGCTGGAATTCGATCTGCCCGTGGAACTTGTCGATGAGATCAATCACGCCGCGGTTGCGTGCGCACGCGCTGCGACCAACAAATGGACTGAAAAAACTCCGGATCGTCCCCGATTTATTGCTGGATCAATTGGTCCTACTACCAAGCAGACAGCGATCAGCACGAACGTGGAAGACCCGGCACATCGAGATATCACGTTCCAAGAAATGAGGGACAGCTATCTCGCTCAGGTAAAATCTCTAGCTGAAGCAGGTGTCGATATTTTGCTACCTGAGACCGCCATTGACACACTGAATCTAAAAGCCTGCTTATTTGCAATTCAGGACTACTTTAATGCGGGTGGCCGAGTAGTCCCTGTCATGGTCAGCGGTACGTTCGACAAGATGGGCAGAACATTTGTGAGTGGCCAGAGTGTTGAGGCGTTTGTTACCTCACTCTCGCATTTCCCGCTTCTATCGATGGGAATGAATTGTGCTTTGGGCCCAGACGTGATGAGGCCTCATATTGAGGCGATGTCATTATCAACCAGTCTCGGGGTGAGCTGCCATCCCAATGCAGGCTTACCAAACGAAATGGGCCAGTTTGACTTAGGCCCAAAAGAGATGGCAGACATCGTCGGCGAGTACGCCGATAACGGGTGGATCAATATTCTCGGTGGGTGCTGCGGCACCACGCCTGACCATATTCGTGCGATGTCAGATCGAGTAAGGGGGAAAGTACCAAAGCAGGAAGAGGTCGGGCCGGTTTGGACGAGACTATCGGGACAACTACCGATGGTCATGCGTCCTGAAATCCCGTTCACGATGATCGGTGAACGAACCAACGTCACAGGAAGTCGTAAATTTGCTTCTCTCATTCGAAACGAGAATTACGAAGAAGCCGTTGAAGTGGCCCGCGAGCAAGTACAAAACGGAGCAACGATTATCGATATCAACTTCGATGACGCGTTGCTAGATGGCGCCGAAGCGATGACACGCTTCTTGCGGCTAATCTCAGGAGATGACGTTGCCGCATCAGTTCCCGTAATGATTGACAGCAGCAAATGGGAAGTCATTGAAGCTGGCCTTTGCAATTCTCAGGGGAAGACTGTCGTTAATTCGATCTCACTCAAGGATGGTGAAGATGAATTCATTCGAAGAGCAAAATTAATTCGCCAGTACGGCGCGGCTGCTGTCGTGATGGCATTCGATGAAAAAGGTCAGGCGACTGACGAAGACAGTAAAGTTGCTATCTGCAAAAGAGCGTACAAAATCCTTATTGAGCAGGCAAACTTCCCTCCAGAAGATATTATTTTCGACCCCAACATCCTAACCGTCGCAACGGGAATCGAAGAGCACGACAACTATGCGGTTGACTTCATCGAAGCGGTAAGACGCATCAAAAAGGAATGTCCCGGAGCGAAAACGAGCGGAGGCGTTAGCAACATCAGCTTCAGTTTTCGTGGGAATGACCGTGTGCGAGAAGCGATGCACAGCGCTTTTCTTTACCACGCTGTCAAAGCGGGATTGGATATGGGTATTGTCAACGCAGGACAGCTTGAGGTGTACGAGGAGATTCCAGCGGATTTTCTCGAGAGAGTGGAAGATGTTCTTCTAAACCGCAGAGCCGACGCGACAGATCGTCTACTCGAATTTTCGGAAACCGTGAAAGGTGCCGGCAAGAAAAAGGCTGGCGAAGATCTCGCATGGCGTGATGCGCCAATCGCAGAGCGAATGAAACATGCACTCATTAAAGGCATCGATAAATATATTGTCGAAGATACCGAAGAAGCGAGACAATCGGTCAACCGATGCTTAGAGGTTATCGAGGGACCTCTAATGGACGGAATGCAGGTTGTTGGAGATCTGTTTGGTGAAGGCAAAATGTTTTTACCGCAGGTTGTTAAATCGGCAAGGGTCATGAAGAAGGCAGTCGCGTACCTTGAGCCCTTCATGGAGGAAGAGAAACTTGCAGCAGGACTTGAGGGGGCTTCAGCAAGAGGAAAATTCTTACTCGCAACTGTCAAAGGCGACGTACACGACATCGGAAAGAATATCGTGGGTGTCGTACTTCAATGCAACAACTACGAGGTCATTGACCTCGGAGTGATGGTAAGCAGTGAAGTAATTCTCGAAGAAGCTGAAAAGCATCAGGTCGACATGATTGGCCTAAGCGGCCTGATCACTCCAAGCTTGGACGAAATGGTTCATGTTGCAAGGGAGATGAAACGCCGAAAAATGTCGATGCCATTATTAATCGGAGGAGCGACCACCAGCGCGAAGCATACGGCGGTCAAAATCGCTCCTGTTTATGATGGTCCAATCATCCACGTTCTCGATGCGAGTCGAAGTGTGGGCGTTGTAGAAAAACTGATCAGCAAGGACCACCGCGATGATTACATCGCACGAAACGTGGAAGAGCAGAAAAAATTAGTTGCCAGTTACCAAGGGCGGCAGCAAAAACTGGTCAACTACCAAACAGCTTTGGAAAACAAGTTCCAAACTGACTGGGGGAATATTGACATCAGCAAACCGTCTTTCCTCGGCCTAAAAGTTTTGAAGGATTTTCCACTATCGGAAATTCGACCATACATTGACTGGTCGCCATTCTTCATGACATGGGAACTGAAAGGCAAGTACCCCAAAATATTCAAAGACAAAATCGTTGGAGATCAAGCGAGAGAGTTGTATGAAGACGCGAATACATTGATCGATCAAATCATTGACACCCACGTGATTCGAGCAAATGCTGTATACGCTTTTTGGCCAGCAGCGAGTGACGACGACGACGTCATTCTCTACAGCAATGAAAATCGAGATTCGGAACTAGCGAGATTCCATTTTCTGAGACAACAATGGGAACGAAAAGGGCAAAAAGATTATCGATCCCTGGCCGATTACATTGCGCCGGTCGGCTCTGGCAGAACCGATTACCTTGGCGGTTTTGTGGTCACCGCGGGTATTGGCGCTGACGAGTTTGCCAACCAATTCAAAATGCAGCATGATGACTATCGAGCAATTATGGTTCAGGCGGTAGCGGATCGTTTTGCCGAAGCGTTTGCAGAACTACTTCACGAAAGAGCAAGACGAGATTGGGGGTTTGGCAATCAAGAAACGCTATCCCAAGAAGAACTCATTGCAGAAAGCTATCGAGGTATTCGTCCGGCAGCTGGCTACCCAGCTTGTCCCGACCACACCGAAAAGAAAACACTGTTCGATCTACTTGATGCTTCCAACAATGCGGAAGTCAACCTAACAAGCAGTTTCGCAATGCACCCTGGTGCAAGTGTTAGTGGACTCTACTTTTCACATCCCGAAGCAAGATATTTTGCGGTAGATCGAATTACAAAGGATCAGGTTCAAGCTTACTCAGATCGAAAAGGGCAGCCGCTCTCAGAAACCGAGCGTTGGTTGAGCCCTAATCTCGCTTATGAACCTTAAGCGACTGGAAAGGGATGTGTTTTCAAAGAGCCAGTCACGCGTTTGGGTAAACGCTATGCAACGTTGATTAAGACGTACAGACTTTAGCACCTATTTGAAATTGGCGTTTTCCTCTTTTTACATCTGACTCCGACCACTGCGGTGAGGTTTGCGCGCATAATCAACGCTCAACCAATCACTTCAGACAGGAGATGGCAGATGCTTAAATCCTCAAGATCGGTGCGTTTTCTATCCGCCTTTTTAAGTACAGCAAGATTCGTTTTTACGGTTATTGCGTTAGTAAGTTGTGAAATCAGCCAAAACTCAGGATGGACAGCAGAGTCTTCGATACAAAAAACGGTAATTAATGGCATATCCTTTGAAATTGCCGATGGATTGCAACTAGAACTCGCTGCCGGCAACGACTTGATTCAATGGCCAATCGTTGCAGACTGGGACAACCATGGAAGATTAGTGGTAGCGGAATCTGGTGGTGTCACGCGCCCTGTCGTTGAGCACAACAAGCTTGGGTTGCACAAGATTGTCAGACTAATCGATCACGACAATGATGGAATTTTTGATGAGCGGCTTGTTGCGGTGGAGAATATTGGATTCCCAGAAGGAGTTCTCTGCATCGGCAACTCGATGCTTGTTGCGATTCCGCCAGAAATCATCAAGTTCACCGACGATGATGGGGACGGGGTCTGCGAATCAAGAGAATCTTGGTTTGACGGAAAGACAATCACGGGATGTGCAAATGATCTTCACGGTCCATATTTTGGTCGTGATGGAAAAATCTATTGGTGCAAGGGCGCATTTGCGGAGCAACGTCACACTCTAGCAGATCAAAGCCAATTCACGTCCTCTGCTGCCCATCTCTATCGATGTAATGAAGATGGCAGCCAGCTTGAAGTGGTAATGACCGGTGGAATGGATAACCCAGTTGAAATGGCGTTTATCCCGGAAGGCGAAAAATTCTTTACAAGCACTTTCCTCCAACATCCCAACTCAGGTTTACGCGACGGCATTGCCCATGCTGTATATGGAGGAGTTTTTGGTAAAGAACATCGCGTTCTAGAAGGACACATAAGAACCGGTGATTTAATGCCGGTCATGACACAACTTGGACCAGCAGCCCCCAGCGGTTTAATCTACCTTGAGAACAATTTGCTGCAGTCCACAAATGACGTTCATTCAAGAACCCTTTGTTCTGCATTGTTCAACCTACACAAAGTTACCTCGCATACGTTGAATCTCAAAAATGCTACCTACTCTACTTTGGACAAGGACCTACTCTCGACACAACAAATCGACTTTCATCCAACCGACATTATTGAAGACGCTAACGGTAGCTTGTTAGTACTTGATACAGGCGGATGGTACGATCTCTGTTGCCCTACATCACGTGTAGATCAAAAAACCGCACAGGGTGGGATTTATCGAATTACTAACCCCGATAAGCAAGCACCCTCCAAAAGCATCGTTCGATTCGAAAATCCTTTACCCACCGACTACACGAATCTACATCTTCATGACACTCGCCCGTGGATCCGCAGAGAAGCGGTGCGCCACGTCAAAAACAGCGGCGACCAGATCACAGAACTAGCGCTGCGTGAATTTGATAACGAGACCATACCGATTGAAAGAAAAATCCGAAACGCATGGGCTATTTGTGCTGCGGGTACACCCGCAGCGATAGAGGCATCCACCCGACTGCTAGAATCCACGAACCCGTCGCTAATAAAAGTTGCGTGCCACTCGCTGTCATTACAACAATACCAAGCGTCTCGCACACAACTCGAGAACCTCCTTCACCACCCCGACCTTTCAGTGTGCCGGGCAGCCGCAGAAGCGATTGGAAGGCTCAAACATCTTGAATCGATCGAAGCATTATTAGATACACCACACCTAGAGACAGCAGACCGATTCGTCAGACACAGCCTTTTATTCGCATTGATTGAAATAATCAAACACAACCCTGAATTTAACTATTCGACCGAAGGACTTTCTGAACCACAGCTCGCAGCACTTATCACTGTCGCGACGCAACTCAATCAAGTCGAAAAAATTAGCACGAAAGTTATCTTCACTTCTCTGTCTAGCTTTCATCAGCCGCTAGCGCAATCAGCCTTGGCCGCAATAGAAAAAAACCCTTGGATAGCTGAGACATCGATCGATGAGCTTCGGTCATTTTGGAATCAATACAAAAATGCCAAGTTTGATCGCGCTGCCATTTTCCCAATACTTGCTGCTGCAAAAGAGAAGACTGAGATTCAAGTGCTATTGTCTGACTTCATCTTGCAAGTTCATCAGGAACCCATTGATCAGCAACTTTCTCTAGCGAACAATCTCTGGGCTATCTCACCCATCGAGCCGAGCGAGATGTGGAAAAAGGCAGTGCTACAATGGCTGATTTCGAGCCAGCCAGAAGTCAGATTATCCATCGCAAAGTGTCTTGCCGAACTAAAAATTCAAGAAGAACCTCGATTCAGGAAAAGCATTGAAGAAATTGCCAAGTCTGAGATGGATATCAGGATAAAGCTTTCACTGCTTCTAGCTCGACCTCCGTCCGAACTCCCGCTTCCACCGGTGCTCGAGTCTGACTTAATGAGATTGCTGAGCAGTGAATCTCGCGAATTAAGCGAGCTTGCCCATCGAGCGATCAGAAAGGTGCATTTGAGCAAAAAAGGTGGCATCGAGCTTGCATCAACAATCGAAGATTGTGAACCAAGAGAATTAGCCTCGAGAATCGAAGCGATTGCACATTCGTGCGATGCGAACACCTTAGTTGCATCGCTGAAATCACTGGAAAACCTACCAGCCGCCAAAACTCTTCCGAGGGGCTTCCTAAAAAATGCTTTCAGAAAGTCGAGCCCCGAGATACAGCAATATGTGACTGAAGTCAGTCGCAACCTCGAGAAGGCGGATCAAAATATCCAGCAAGAGGTAGTGGCGAGACTAAAAAAACTACCAGAAGGCGATGCTAAACGAGGCTTACAATTGTTCCGTAGCGCCCGGCTCTCCTGTGAAAGCTGCCACAAAATGGGCTATCGAGGAACTGACATTGGGCCTGACTTGACTCGCATTGGCGGAGCACGCACATCAGAGGCATTACTGGAAGCAATTCTCTACCCCAATAGTCGAATCGAGCAGGGTTTTGAAACCCATCAATTGCTGACGATCGATGGATTATCTTTAAATGGGATGATCACAAGCGAAACAGAAAAACACCTACACTTACGCGTCACAAGTGATCAGTCAATTACGGTTCTTAAAGAAGATATCGAACAAATCCAATCGAGTGCGATATCTATCATGCCAAACGGTATCGCCGAATTAATGACGGATCAGGAAATGGCTGACCTCTTAGAGCTGCTTACGAGCGCAAAATAGTGGTCGGAGATCGATCAGCGATGCATTCGCATTTTTTTGGAGATAGAAATTTGCATTTAAATTTCAAAGCATATTTCGTCTCGAAAGCTTCAAACAATTTTAGCGGATAGCCCAACATTTCCTTCTTGGCGTCATCACCGCGACAAGTTTACAAAACCTACCTCAATGGAGTTAAAAATCGACTTGTCGGCAAAGCTTCATAGACTGAATTAGCCCCTGTCCGGGAACACGGCAAATCCGCTATTCTTTCAAGCATGAAAATATCAAACGAATTAGCCGACCGACTGATGCGACTGGTAGTTTCATCAGATTACCGACCGCTTAAGCCAAAACAGATTGCGGCCAAACTGAAACTCGACATTGATGGAACTAAAGAACTTAAACGAGTTGTAAAGCAACTCGTTTTCGAGGGGCGTTTGATTTATGGATCAAATCATCTCGTCATGAGCATGGGAGCAGTTGGAGGCCCAAGTGACACCCTTCGAGGTATTTTTCGTAAGGCGATCGGTTCAAAATTTGGGTTTGTCCGCCCCAATCACAGTGAAGAAGGAATAACCAAGGAGGATGTCTTCATTCCCGAGGGCAAGACATTAGGTGCTTTAGAGGGGGATCTTGTCGAGATTGCGGTTCGCGATGCTCGGCGGGGAGGTACAGAGGGAAATGTCACCGAGATCCTCGAGCGAGCAAGACGGCAATTCACAGGCACCTTTCGTTTTTCCAATGGGCAGGCTTGCGTCGTTCTCGATGGTGTGCCATTCACGACTGCAGTTTCTGTTGGTGATGTGAGAGGACTACCAGTCGAGTCCGACGACAAAGTTTTCGTGGAAGTCGTCGATTTCCCCGACGAGGAGGGAAGGGGAGGGGAAGCGGTTATTCTGGAGCGACTTGGAAGCAATAAAAACCCAGCGATTGATACGCTGATTATCATGCGACAATACGGGCTTCCAGAAACGTTTCCGGATGACGTAATTCACGCAGCGCGCAAAGAGGCAGATCTTTTTGACGAGAGTTCTATTCCCGCAGATCGCAAAGACTTTACCGAGCTATACACCATAACAATCGACCCGCATGACGCGAGGGACTTTGATGATGCGATATCACTACAGCGAGAAATCGGCCGTTGGCGCCTATGGGTGCACATTGCGGACGTAGGGCATTTTGTAAAACAACACTCCCCAATCGATGTCGAGGCGCAAAGCAGGGCGACGAGTGTCTATCTTCCTGATCGGGTCGTCCCGATGATCCCGGAAATCATCAGCAATCACCTAGCTAGTCTTCAGCCAGGCAAACAAAGATTAGCCAAGACGGTTGAAATAGAGCTTCTTGATGATCTTACCGTGACGCATACCGAAGTCCACAATTCAGTCATACGCAGTGATGTCCGACTGAACTATGAACAGGTAGATCAATACCTATCTTCACCGCATCTCTTTGCTGAAAGCTGGAGTGACACCACCTGCGACTTACTGAAGGATATGTATACGCTCGCGATGCATATCCGTAAGTCAAGGATCAATCACGGATCACTTTCGCTGGACTTGCCTGACACGAAACTTGAGCTTGATCGGTCCGGAAAAGTAAAGGGAGCCTATCGAGTCGAACACACCGAGAGCCACCAAATTATCGAAGAGTTCATGCTTGCGGCGAATCAAGCCGTCGCGACGTGGCTTGATGACCAAAAACTTCAATTTCTTCACCGCGTCCACGCAAATCCAGACCGACGAAAACTACGCCAACTTGAAAACTTTGTAAAAGATCTTGGCATCCCGGCAGACTCACTAGAAAGTCGTTTTGAAATTCAAAGAGTACTCGAGAGCGTTGCCGGGACTCCCTTAGAAGACGCCGTGAACTTCGCAGTCTTAAAGAGCATGAGCAAGGCAATCTACTCGCCTGACAACGAAGGGCACTTTGCGCTCGACATGCAACACTACTGTCATTTCACAAGCCCCATAAGACGCTACCCTGATCTGACCGTACATCGACTAATCGATAATTTACTTCTTAAAAAAGAAACCCCTGACGATCCGTATGCATCACTGCTAAAGCTTGGCCAACACTGCAGCGACATGGAACGTAATGCAGCAATGGCCGAACGGGAATTAATCCAGCTAAAGCTACTCCACTTTCTTAATAAGCATCTCGGGGAAACGGTGGATGCGGTTATCAGCAAAGTATTTGCTGATGGCATCTACGCGAGATGTGTCAAGATGCCGGTAGACGGTTTTATCCCTGTCGACAAGCTCCCATCCGATCATTATCGATTTGAGCGGCGTGGGCAAATGCTAACCGGCTTTCGCGATGGCAACCGTTTCAGACTCGGCGATCAAATCACAGTAAAAATAAGTAAGGTTGATCTCCAAGATCGAACCTTATTTTTTGAGCTACTGAAAAATCACTCCGCAAGTCTGCATGCCACTCCGGGTCGTACAGCAACACCAAAATCAAAATACAAGGGAAAACGCAAAAAAGAACGTCGAGACAAAAAAAAGAAGCGACGGCGTTAACAACACACTCACACGCTAGACCCAAACAACTCAATCGAGGTCTAAAAACTTGAAGCAATTTCTTTTCCTGATCGTCATGCTTGCGATCACTTTCAAATCGCTAAGCGTTCTGCTAGTTGGCCCGGTTCCTCTCGAGAGAGACTCTTTAGGCTACTGGCAACTCAGTACTTTAGTGATGCAGGGCGACATCTTCATGATGGAGGCACCCATTGCCTATCGTACGCCACTCTACCCTTGGTTTCTCGCCACGCTCCGAACCGCCGCAGAGAAGGATGCGATCTGGCTTATCACGCTTACACAGAGCCTTCTTTATATTTGCACCGTCTGGATTGCTGCTAATCTCGCGCTAAAGATCACGAAATTACCAAATGCCAAACTAATAACCGCATGCTGCTTGCTACCAGCAGTCTCCGCCATCCAGTACACCGCTGCAATCTTATCCGAAACCCTTTTCATTTGGCTACTACTTTTACATTTGACGGCGGTGCTTCATTACACCCAAAACCCAAGTACGGGACGCGCGGTTTGGTCGGCCACGACTTTTTCATTGACAGTCTTGACCAAACCGATAGCAATCATGCTCTGGTTAGCCCACTTGTTTTTACTGATCTTCTACATCGCGCGAAGGCGGAATATTAAAGCGTTAAAGCAATCCAATTTCTACAAAGTGTCTCATGCAGCAGCATCTATTATGGTTTTAGCCTGCATGATCAGCCCTTGGCTTATCAGAAACTACCTACTCTTCGATAAACCGGTTTTGACCGAATTCGTGGGACGAAACCTATGGATCGTGACGTTTCAAGGCGGATCAGGTAGCGGACTACCCTACCCAGAAACTACCGCATCTTATGAGTTACGGAGACGCGTTCAGCAGAATCAGGAGGAAGCATCCCCAAGACCTACTTGGACCGTATCAAACCAACTTGTGGCCTCTGGCCTCAACGATGCACAAACTGATCAAATCATGCGAAAAGTAGCGTTCGAAGCGATTGCAGACCACCGCCTCGATTTTGCCAAAAAAGCTTTACGTCGTTGTATCAATTTCTGGCGAAGTCCTCACACGGATCTACTTGCGCAGGGACGAAACACAACAACATTTGCACCACAGAATTCGTGGGCCAATCCATCAAAATCAATCGAGTGGTTACTCTCACATCGGGTCAGTCAATCCGTCGCAGGAAATACTTTTTTAGCAAGTATGGCTGTTATCTCGCTGATAACGCTAGTACGCAACAAGGCAACAACTCCAGGAGCTCTATGGCTTGGAATTATCTTTGCCTACTTCTCGATCATCACCGGATTTCTGGAGATACCCGACTACCGATACCGAATGATTGTTGAACCACTAGTTGGAACTACAATAGGTTCTGGAATCGCGGTCCTACTATCCAAGAGGTTATTAACCGCTGTGGCTGTCTAGTGATCTAAATCCCGAACCACATCGACATAAACGAGCGCCAACCAACATTCGCCTAGCTAAACTGACGCAGACGGCGACCGATAGGAAATCAGCAATCAAATCCACTTGTCTCATCAACGAAATTCGCAACGACATGTCCGAGCGCCCTGAACTTTCGATTGTAATGCCTTGCTTAGACGAAGAAGACACGATCGGCATTTGTATCGAAAAAGCAAAACGCGCGATGCGGGATGCCGGAATCAATGGAGAGGTCATTGTCGCAGACAATGGAAGCCAAGATCAATCGATAGAGATCGCTAAGTCGCTGGGCGCCAAAATCATTGGTGTTCAAGATCGAGGATATGGTGCTGCTTTAATGGGAGGTATCCAAGAGGCGAGTGGAAAATTCCTCATTATGGGTGACTGCGACGACAGCTATGACTTTCTTGAGATCACAAAATTCGTGACAGAATTACGAAAGGGTTCTGAACTTGTTCAGGGATGCCGTCTACCCAGGGGTGGTGGAAAAGTTCTGCCGAATGCGATGCCATTCCTTCATCGCTGGTTTGGCAATCCATTCCTTTCTTGGTTAGTCCGTCGCATGTTTCGGATTCCAATCCATGATGTTTACTGTGGAATGAGAGGATTCACGCGGGATCTTTACAACCGACTTGATTTGCGATCCCCCGGAATGGAATTCGCTACGGAAATGATCATCAAGAGTGGTCTTTACAACGCCTCGATGAGCCAAGTTCCTATCACCCTTCATCCAGATGGTCGAAAGCAGCATGGCCCACATCTCCGCACATTCAGAGATGGCTGGCGTACCTTAAGACTGTTCCTAATCTTCAGCCCTCGCTGGACATTTTTTCGACCCGGAATCGCTTTACTGCTGACTGCGGCACTGGGATACTCTCTCGCCTTACCGCAAGTAAAAATATTCGGGGCAGCGATTGATATTCACACTCTTTTAGTTTCTAGCCTGCTGGCATTGGTCGGATGGCAAGCAATATTACTCGCTGTCTTTTCCAAGCTATTTGCTGCAAGAGAAAAAATGATGCCTCCCCATCCGAGACTCGAGAATTTATCGGTCGAAAGGATGATGGGTTTGGGCTTAGTCTTTATAGCGATCGGATCATTTATAATTGGCGGTATTTGGCTGAAATGGTGGTCTTCTAATTTCGGAAGCCTTGACTACCCACAAACGATGCGTTGGTTGATACCCGGAGTGACTTCAACTGCTGTTGGATTCCAAACGATTATGGGTGCCTTGATGATCGGGGTACTGAAAATGCACCCCAAAAAATGATTTGTTAATGGCTCATGACTGAAATAGCGAATACTGACCTAATTGAACAACGATAACCAATCTTGTTCGCGGGAAATTTTGATCGTGATTTCTTTTGCCTGTTTACGCACCTCTTCATCCTCGTCCGATATTCTTTCTTGAATAAGCCGAATTAATTCATCGCTAGGCTGATCAACGGTTGCCGCGATACTCAATGCCGCTAAGCGAACTTCGGCATAACCAGATCGCAGACATTGTCGAAACATAATCATTTCAGAGGCTTCTTCTGGGAACGTTTCTCGGAATCTCTGACGAAACCACTTTTTATAGTACTTACTACCATCCTCAAAACTTGTGTTGGTTTCATAGCCGAGTGAATCGACAGGATTCAAATAGCCCGCTTGCCAACGATAGATATCGTGAACAACTCGATAACCAAATGGTAAATTTTTGTCTAAAGTCCATGGCCCCACCAATAAAGACGTCGCATCCATAAAATTCCCAGTCACAAACAATCTTTGATTCAAGTAGTTATCATCGACCGAAGTTAAATCAACTCCATCAAACACATCAGGCTGCTTGACTGAAATCCCTAAGCCAGCCAATAGGGTTGGAAGTAGGTCTCCGTGAAAAGTGGGCGACTCTCGCACCTCTGGCTCAACGCCTGGGTAATAAATCACAGCGGGTGTCATGTTCTGATATTTCGATAAGCGAGTGCCGTGCGAGGCGGTTCCGTCATCTAAAAATGGCTCTCCGTGATCCCCGGTGATAATCACCAAACAATCATCTCTTAAAAGCGGCGTTAGAATATCATCCATACTACGAAGGCTATTTTTATATCGATTGTAAAACTGATCTTTCAATTCGGGCGAATTAGAAATCAACAAACCTTCTTCTGCCTCTGGCAAAAAAACCTGATAATCTGGATCACTATATCGGAAGCTACTATGTGTCCCGTACAGGTAGCAAATTGCGGCGCGGCAATCAGAATCCAATGCAAGACTTGGTACCCTATTTTGAGATTCACCACCTTTACCTTGATCCGGGGTTGAGGTGTTAATAAATGACAGAGTTCGCTGCACGGCATTCAGATCCGTCTGCGGTAAATCAGGGTCTTCGATAATAAAGTGATCGTATTGCCGATCATTCACAAAACCATCCATGTCGTAGACGCGCCAATCAGTTTGCCCTCCAAAGAAAGCTAATTGAAAGCCTGCTTGCCGCAAAATTTTGTTGAAAATCGGTTGCTCATTAACCTTGCGATGGAACCAAATTGATTCCAGCCCAGTCAGCAAACTGAACATCCCCAAGCAAGTAGAATTACCGCCTGAAAAATGCTGTCGCAAAAGAATGGACCTCTTGGAAAAAGCGAAAAGATTAGGCATCAACTCAGGTGAAATTGCCTCAGGTCGAAGACACTCCACAACCACGACAATCACCTTCTGTGGGAATTTCTCTGATCCGACATTTTTCTGATTTGCGTCGGACACCTCTATGCCTAACATCTCGCCTTCACGCTTCTGCAGTGCCGTGAAGGTGCTCAACGCTCGCAATCGAGATTCTGGAGACGCTGAATCGTCTCGTGCGGACAGCCCAACCCCGCGAAAGCCAACCAGATGAAACGCACAAAAGGGATGCCGGCTAGAAGCTAGTTCCATATCCCGACGGATAACGGTCCATTTCAACATTGGATGCACGGAGAAGACTACGGCTAAACCAAACAGCACCATGAAACCCGTGAATGCGGTGATGGAATCCTTCGAATTCTCCCAGCGATTTGCGATTAGCTTCGCGATTGAAAAAACGACTACCGTGAACAACATTGCAATCAGTAGCGAGAATGAGGCCTGAATCATTGCCCCCTGCGTGACATGCAGTGAAAGTGCAGGAAGCAATGATTTCACGATGTGTGCCATTGTCGCTGATAAAAAACGCTCTCCAATCCAAGTGAAGGCCAATACGTCCGCCAGATAAATCCACGGCAAACTCAAGATTAGCCCTGAACCGAGAATCAGGCCGAATCGCGGACTAAACAAAGCACTCATAACGCCACAAGCACAAGCGATGCTGGCTAACAAAAGTGACTGCGAGAATACCCATCCATAACTCTCCGCAAATGTCAGAGATGTCACCTCATCGATTGGTCTTCCTGCAGGATAAAAACTGGCGATCGCAGTCGTGATCATCGCGGAAAAAGCTGCTGAAATCACCAACCGCTTCAAAGTAATTTCTTTGTTGCCACCATGATTATTTTCGTTCATAAATCGCGGATTCCCCGAACCACAACAGGTCAATCAAGCATCCGTTTGGAATCTCAAGCTAAACTGTCTGCATAACAATCTGCGAAAAAACAGGCAACGACTCAAGAATCAATCGTGCCCGCCTCCTGAGCAAGTTTTTGAAGCATCGATTCCAGTTGCAGCTTTATTTCAGTTAGCAAAGGGTCTCGTTGAGATCGCGGTGCTTTTTCGTCTGGAACCGCAATTCCACCGCCAAATCGAATAATCGCATGAAGCGGCATACTTAGCTTGGCCTTACCCCAACAGGACTCCTGCATGCGCTGCAGCGCCTCCACAAGTCGTGTATCACTTACTGATTCACCGCTTATGTATTGCTCGTCAAAGGTCATTAGATCCTGACATTGAATAACCTCCTTTGATGCAATCTTCAAATCACCTATGCGATTACTCTGATCGCCAAAACGCTTGGCAATGATCTTAGATCGTATCTGTCTGATTCGCATCGAAAAATCGACGTCTTCTGATTGAATGCCTAATTGCTCATCCAATCTGCCCAGCATTTCAGAAACCAGATCATGCCTTCGTTGAGACGTTGCACCAGATCTTGACGAACCAAAAACGGATGATTCCATTTGGGACAACCAATGCTCTGCCAATCGCTGCACACGAGCGACTAATCGCAGCGACTTGCCACGCTTGAAACCGAGATAATCTTCCAACTGACAAGCATGCTCGCTGATCCACGGGCGTGCATCTCCTTTACAGAGGTACTTGATCGCCACAGGAAGAACCACAACAGAACGACCATATTGCTTGGAGGCCTTTCTTGCTGCCGATCTCGCGATAAAGCTAACCCCATCAAGCAATTCCTTGACAGAATCATTCATCCGGCTAGTCGTACCTTCCGGGAATAAGATGAGGGGTCGCTCAGCAGAAGCTAATATTTGCATTGCGGCTTCGAGGGATTGTCTATCAGAGGACTCGCGATGAACACTAAATCCACCCATCTTTCGGATCGCAAATCCATCTAGCCAACTCTTGTTGAACAGATGCCAAGACGCCATTGCGTAAACGTGTGTCTTTGCCAACCGTGCCGGCCACCCCATTGCTAAAGGATCTGCGTACCGACAGTGATTTGGCGTCAGCAATAAACCCTTCTGAGATTCCAGCAATTCCTGAAAAACCTCGAGGTTTCTACATTCGAACGAATGAACTCCCTCTTTAAGTCTCAAATAGTGGTCAACCATTCGAAATTTCTGAATCAAAGACGGCCAAAGATTGCCCCTATGAGGTGGGATGAATCGATAAGGCCGATCAAGAACAATACTCATCAAAAATCCAAGTATCTCATAGTTCCGCAGAGTCCAGACAGTTGTTGCTGAAAAACGCTAGCGAGGCTTCGACTTCCAGCATCCCGCCAAGCAGAAATCTACACATCGGATTGAAATAAAGGAACCTGCTGTCGAATTGCATGAGAGCAAATACTTAACAAGAGCCACGAGATTACCCCACGACTCGAGCCAACATAAAGCCAAGCGTTAATGCGATAACAAAAAGAGCAAACACCAGCGCAGTGATCAGCATTGGGTCTAAAGTCCTATGTCTGGTGACCGGAGCAGTCTTTCTGTCGCCAATTGCCGAACCTTCTAGATGATTTACAGTTGTCGACGCTTCTGATGAAGGAGAATGTTCGTGTTGTTTTACAAATCCTGACTCTGCTTGCAAATCTAGAAAACTACCGTCCAAGAGATCAGGCCGAGGGGTAACACTTACTAACCTACCGCTCAGATTACTGGTAAGTTCGGCAACTTCTCGATCTAAAACATTCCCAGAACTCGATAAAGTATCATCCACTTTACTGCTCAGGGTATCACCGTGACGAATAGAGGCATCACGAAAATCATCCAGAGAGATAGACGATGAATCGCTGTCATCAGTGGTAGTAATTTGCACCCCACCCGCCGCAAGTGGTAATGGCTTCGGTGCTTTGGCAGCATATTTTTCAAGCGCTATCGCTACCTCTTCAGCAGACTGATAGCGGTAGCGTGGGTCTTTCTGCATCATCTTAACGCAGATACCCTCCAGTTCACCGGAGCAGTCTGTTCGGATCTCACGTATCGACTTCGGCATTTCTTTCTGGTGCCTAGCAATACGCTGCGCCAACGTTCCATCGCTAAAAGGTGGTTTTCCTGTCAGCAAGTAGTACAACGTACATCCGAGCCCGTAGACATCCGCCCGATGATCAACTGAGTGACTGTTCAAAGCCTGCTCTGGGGCAAGGTAGTCCGCCGTTCCGAGGACATTCTCGTTATTCACGACGGTCAATGACTGATCTTCTTCAGCGTTAACGAGTGCAAGCCCCATATCAAGCAACCGAACGATGCCTGAACTATCGATGAGCAAATTAGCAGGTTTCACGTCTCGATGTACCACACCCTTGCCATGAGCATGATGCAGCCCTCTGGCTGCCTGCGCGACCATTTCAGCAGCGGTGCCGAGTTCGAGTGGACCGTCTCGCTTAACCTTCTGCTGCATATCAATTCCATCAACATACTCCATTACCATGTAATGGACGTCTCCATCATTGTCGATGTCGTATGCTCGAACGATATTAGGGTGATGCAGCGAAGCAATAGCTTTTGCCTCGAGTTGAAATCGAGCAAGATAAGTGGCATCTTTGACCCGACTCTTTGGCAAGACCTTGATTGCCCTCTTATCACCCATTCGGGTGTGCTCAGCGAGATAAACACTGCTCATTCCACCGGTGCCAATGTGGCCGAGCAGTTTGTAGTTACCGAGAAAAAAACCTTTGTATTTACCCACGAGCAGCTTGTCGACATGCCACTGAGTAAGCAGGTTTTTTCGCACAAACAGTTGCGCGAGTTTTTCCGGATTTGATGGCAA
>Ga0181563_10002165_pt1 | contig 19101 bp, 12 predicted proteins | sample 011ome_25_FD_133759 | JGI IMG/M metagenome (GOLD analysis project Ga0181563, IMG submission 133759) | Coastal salt marsh microbial communities from the Groves Creek Marsh, Skidaway Island, Georgia - 011512CT metaG (megahit assembly) | ecosystem: Environmental > Aquatic > Marine > Intertidal...
AATTTAATACCGGGTTATCCCCTTGCTCAAGATCAATAGGAGGGGAGATTAACCAGTTTTCTGAATCGTATTTAATACCATCCACATAATTCGATATAACGCCATAATCTGTGGGCGATCCTCCGGCACTGCTCGTTTCCCATTCGATATCTCCAATAGCTTTATATGTCATCCAGCCGCCTGAAAACACATCACCGTCATCGAAGTTCTTTAGATGCCAAATACCAGGAAATCTCGAATTCGATAAGTTTATTTCCGAAAAAGAACGAATCAATAATTGAACATTTCCGTTAAAATGGCTTACAATGCAGATAATACTCCCAGAGCCCTCAGGTAGGGGTTGATCTGCAAAGCTTGAGTAGCCGCTCGTTCGCACAATAATTGAATTACCAGAAGCGTCTTCTAACGTGCGATCCAGTGAGATTAAATTTTCTCCATCCGCGAACGTGCCTCCTAATTCTGGATTAATGAACTGAACATTATTAATACGAATCAATTCAGACTCTTTAAGTGCTGTTATTTCATCGATATTTACCACTTCTGGTGCATAACTGATATTTGTCGCTTGTTTAAAGATGTTTTTGTCAACGTCTACTGAATCGATTTGAAGAACCCCATTATATTTATTCAAAACGGTTCCATTCAAATAAATACGAATGGAATCACCTTCATAAACACCACCGCCACTCAACATTCTGACATTCACTGCCCCTGTTGCGTCTTGCATGAATACATTTTTGTAAATATTTCCATCATTTTCATCCATCGTAACAACACCATATACGGAGATATCTTCTTGAATGGATATTTTACCTCCGGTTGTCGCTTGCCATTCTCTCAACTCACCAATGGTCATTGTGCTTGATGTAGGATCCTCAGGCAAGGGAGGTGTGTCGTATGTCTTTTTACATGCCCCTAGACCCATCGCGACAACGAATATAAGGCTATATAATACTGTTATTCTTTTCATGCTTATCCGTTAATGAGTACGTTATCAATTTCCCATGTTCTTCCGCTGTCATCGGTGCCTGTATATTTAAATGCAATATGAACATTAATAGCTGTATCAAAAGCACTTAAATCAATATCACCTGAATTGACAAAATCAAAGCTACCACCTGACCATATCGCAGACAGCGTTAGAGAAGTCCAAGTGTAATCATTTGGATTACCCGTACCCGGATAATCAACCGATACCAGCAAATCGAGCGGTGCTCCACTAAAATTGTATGCGTTGTCAAAATTTAATGTAGGATCGGTCGTTTCGCTCAAATCAAGGGAAGGGGAAATTAGCCAGCTTTCGCAAGCCGTATTGCCGCCATCATAATTCGAAATTACACCGTAAGGAACGTCATCCCATCCGCCAAGGGATCCTGTCTCCCATGAATGAATACCAATAACGTCTTGAACAGTCCAGCCACCTGAAGTAATGTCATCATCATTAAAATCTTTTAATAAGATTTGACCAGGACCTCTATTATTATTTAGTAAAACTTCGTCTGTAGAGCGAATCAATAACTGTAGCTCGCCGTTGTACTCACTGGCAATACAAATAATAGAACCGCTTCCTTTTGGTAAACTATCTCCAGCAAAGTCAGCAAAACCGCTTGTCCTAACGTAAATTTCATTGCCGTCAAAATCCTTTAAGGTTCTGTTTTCAGAACTTTGATTAATGACATCAGCATACGTATTATTAAGTTCAGAAAACTTAAACTGAACATTTTCTAATCGCACAACGCGTGATTCATATGCCCAAGCATCTTCATCACCCATGGTAATCGCTAATTCTGGAATAGTTACAAGCACCGGACTAACAACATTATTTTTGGACTGAACAACGATTTGATTGTCTGGATCAACACCATCTAACTGTATAACTCCGTTATATTCGCTCAATGTGGTTCCAAAAAGAGAAATACGAACTGAATCTCCTTGCACCAAGTAAGATGCCTGCGTCAGTCTTATGTTAATCGCTGCAGTATCATCTTGTAAATAGATATTTTTGTAAATATTTCCACTGCTTTCATCCATAGACACAATTCCAAAAACAGAAATGGAATCATCAAAAACAATTGGTTCATCAGCTGCTATCTGCCAGCTGCGTAGACTGTCAATCGTTACAATTTTATTATCTGGTAATTGTTGGACAGGAGGACTATCGGGTTCTTTATTACAAGCAACCGCCATAATCGTCAATCCGAGAAGCAATACCACATGTTGTTTTATCATTTTCATATCAGCCTCATTAAAAGCGAAGAGTCGCCATTACAAAATAGTTTAGACCATATAAATAACCTATTCGCGGAGGGAACTTATTGATATTCTGCGAGTCAAATCGCAATTGTTCAAAGCCTCCCGTCTGGAAATTTGTATTATTCGTCAAGTTATTGATGTTCAAGTTAATATTCAAGAAATAATCATTGATTTTAAATGATTTTCCAGCAAATAGACTCACAGAGTAACCATTATCTAACCTTGTTTGGTCAATAGTTTCTATGTATTGAGGGTCGCTTTCTACAAAGTTAGCTACTGCTTCTTCCGTTCTGCGATCTGGATTAGGATCGAGATAGATATCCATAAAGTAATTCACATTTGCTCCAGCAAACCAATATTTCTTTCCGTTGTATTTCAGCCCAAATGAAGCGGCCGATTGTGGCATTCCACCAATTTTGTAATTCTGCAAATAAACCGTCTGATCTCTTGCCAAGAGTTCGTCAGAATTATCCACATAGATAGACGCGCTTGGACGAGAATTATACAAATGCTGCCCATAAGCAACGACAGCATTGGCAGATACCCCTCCGTATATATCCCCATCGATTCCAAATTCTAAACCATGATGAAGATAATCAACGTCTTGCATCACATAGTTCACAAATGAACGGTATTCATCATGATAAAAACTTCTTGACCAAATCGCATCTTTACGTTCCGTATAGTAATATGAGAAACGCATCTTTAATTTAGGGTATCTCAGGATATAATTAATATCTCCCGTGTAAATAGTCTCATTTGTTAGATTTTCAACCGTTCCATTTCGGGTACGTGGAGAAATAAATGCGGCACGTGAAGTAGGGGCCTCTGTTTGATAGGCAGCGTTTGCAGTTATATACTGTCTACCAGAAACTTTATATGTTGCTCCACCTTTTACAGCATAGTTCAGAAAGTTATTTACTTCTGATTTTCCCAATGAATTTTCAGGAAAAAGTCCCGTTTGGAATATGCCTTCACGATAAAATTGCTCACCACTTAATTCCAAGGCTGCATAATAATCGACCTTTTTTGTGGTGTAGTTGACTTGGCTAAAAACCGTTGCTGTGTGATTGTAGATATAATAATTATTGGCAAAAACATCACCTTCTCTAACAACTCGATTAGGATTTTGCAAATCACTTTGGGCTGCTTGTGGGTCAATAAAATCTTGTTCCGCAAATTGGTTAACATCTACCCAAAAATCACCTCCCATTAGATCTTCGATTGTGTTGAAATAGTGATTTCGCTGTGTTTGTAAGTAGAGTCCTGTATGAATACTTACTTTATCTATGTTAACAGAATACAATGTTGAAAGACCACCAGACATTAAATTATTCCAACGGTTTTCTACGATATATTTAGAACGTAAACCTTCTTCGATAATATTTCCATTTTCATCCTTAAATGTAAAAATGTTCTTACTGTTGGCATAATATAGATTATCCCATTGGACTTGCCTTGTTGCTGGATTTTGCCAATTATTATACATCCTTTGCGCATTAAGGGGATCATTAATACCTTCATAATAAGAAGGGAGGTATTTATAATAATCAGGGCGAGGATCTTGTGCGTCATACCAGTTTAGTGCCGTTTGACCATACTTACCAAAGCTGCTATATACAGATGTTTTTAAGCGCGACTTTTCGCTTGTTTTCCATTCATGGGATAGAGCGATAATAGGCATGTGCGAGTCTGCGACTCGTGAATTTCTTTTCGTTCGAGAACCATCCGGTTTGGTTTGATAACCCCAATAAGAGTTATAGAAAGGATCGCCCGTCAATTCATAAGCTTCGTTTACTGAAATACTACTTTTACCGCGAAGGGTAGGAGCTCCCAAAATACTAAGGTTTAAACTGTGGCTGGCGTTGATTTTTTTTTCTGCTGCCAAAAAATAACTGTACGCCTGATAAAACGTTCCTTCAACATAGCCTTCTTGTGAATAGCGCGTTGAAAGTGACATTGCAAATGCCCAGCCGTTTTTCTGCATTCCGGTTCCTATTGTATACATTAAACGGTGAGAATAAGCTCTATTGGTTGAAGCATAAGATAGACGCGATCCTTTTCTTACACCTGTCGCTTTCGAGTCAATATTAGAATAACCACCAATTCCGCCAAAGTGATACGGGTTATCAGTTAGCCAGTTTTTGGTCTCTGAATAACGTGTAACATCATTTAGGCCTCCCCATCGATACCAAGTACCTCTCCCTGTCTCTAAATCACTCATTGGAATGCCATTCAGCAAGATCATAGTTTTATCTGATTGATAACCTCTTATTCGAAAACGGGCGGCGCTAAAATTAAAACCAGCGGTTGCTGCAAATACATCTCTTGAGGATTGTAGTAAACCAGATATATTGCCGGCGCTTCCAGAACTGTTTTCGCCATCGTCTAATGTTGTGACAAAAACAGGTGTGTTGGTTTCTAGCGTATCTTCAGCTTCGACTTCAACCTGTCCGTAGGCGCTGCCCAATAGGAATAAGGTTGAAAATAATGCGATAGATTTAGTCATATTTGTTATGCTATTTTTCGCTTTTATTATGCGTGAATAAAAAAAGCAGGACAAATCTAAGAAATTATCCGTGTGGAAGTTCGAACTGTACTATAAATGTGGATAAGTTAATGTATTGTTAACATCTACGAGATGAGTTTCTGGCCTTATATTTGATTTAATTAATTAGATTTGAACCGAAATTTCAACGTTTTTTATCATAATGAAAAGTTATATTATTGGATTGCTAACGACAACCTTTTTCGTTTTGTTTTCAAGCGCCGTTCTAGCGCAGGAAAAACAATATAAGGTGGCTTGTGTAGGTTTTTACAATTTGGAAAATTTATTTGATACAGTTGATGATCCGAATAAAAGAGATGAGGATTTTACCCCCGACGGCAGCTATAGTTGGGGAGACGAAAAGTACAAAAACAAACTTAAAAATATGGCACATGTCATTGAAGATATGGGCAAGGAAATTTCCCCTGACGGGATGGCTATTTTGGGCGTTTGTGAAGTCGAGAATAGAAAGGTACTTGAAGATTTAGTACAAGAGCAAAAGATAAAAGGTCGAGATTATCAGATTATTCATGAAGAATCCCCTGACAGAAGAGGTATTGATGTCGGTTTATTATACCAAGCGAAATATTTTACACCAACCAATTTTAAATCATACGAGCTAAAGTTTCCGGATAATCCGGATTATTTCACGCGTGATCAATTAGTTGTTTCTGGAACAATGGATGAAGACCGTATCAATATCATTGTAGCTCATTGGCCTTCACGAAGAGGAGGGCAGGCCAAATCAGAACCACGCCGTATTCAGGCTGCGCAATTAGGGCGAAAAATCATTGATTCTCTATTGGCCGTTGATCCTTCTTCTAAGATTATTTTAATGGGTGATTTAAATGATGATCCCGTTAATAAAAGTGTGAAGGACTACATCCGCGCTAAGGCTAAAGTGAAAAAGATGAAAGATGGAGATATGTACAATACCATGTATGATAAATATAAACAAGGAGATTGTACTTTAGCCTATAGAGACGCTTGGAACCTGTTTGATCAGCTCATTATTAGTGAAGGGTTAACGGGTAATGATTGTTCGTCTTTTGTTTTTCATAAGTCTTACGTCTACAACAAACCTTATCTCAGACAGAAAGAAGGTTTATACAAAGGATATCCAAAAAGAACTCATGCAGGAGGTAAATACTTAAACGGATATTCAGATCATTTCCCGGTCTATTTGGTACTCAAGAAAGAGGTTAAATAAGAATGAAAATGGTGAAGACTTTTTCTTTGGTTTGGATTTGTGTCTTTTTCTTGGTAGGATGCAATCCTAAAAGCTATACTGCATACGAGGGAGCGAATACAGGGCTTGATTCAACATATAATGGCGCTGAGTTAGAGGGAATGATTGCACCTTATCGTTTGGCAGTTGATTCTATCATGAACAAAAGGATCGGTTTTGCACCAGAATCGCTGATTAAATATGCGCCCGAATCTTCTTTGAGTAATTTTGCCGTGGATGTTGTTTTTAGTGAAGGAAAAAGTTTAGCTCAAAAAAATCCAGATTATAAAACGTTGAATCTAAAAAATACGATTGGTTTAATCAATTTCGGAGGTTTAAGAGCTCCAATAAATCAAGGTGATATTACAATTGGTAATGTCTATGAACTCATGCCTTTCGACAATACGGTTGTTATCGCTAAATTGGACAAGGAAGGGGTTTCAACCATGCTGCGGTATTTAAAACAAGAAGGTGGCCAGCCGATTGCCAATTGCAAAATTGATTATCGCAAAGATTCTGCTAATTTTTTTATAAATAGAGAGCTGTATGTAGGACAGGAACTTTTTGTAATTACTTCAAATTACTTAGCGTCTGGTGGTGATGGAATGACCTTTTTGCAAGAAGCTAAAACGAAATGGGATTCTGGTGTATTGATTCGCGAGGTATTTATAGATCACATATCTAGTGTTGATACATTATTGGCTCCAAACCTGAATGGACGAATTCAGTTTTGATCTATGAAAAGAAGAAAATTCATACGGAATATCGCAACAGGTAGCGCTGCTATTATGACGTTGACATCTGCAGTGCAATTGGCTAAGACAAGAAGGAAAGTCACCGTATTGCACACGAATGATACGCATTCGCATATCGATCCATTTCCAGATAATCACGGCAAATATGCAGGAAAAGGTGGGGTAGAGCGTCGATTGAAGTTGGTTAACTTAATACGAGAAGCTGAAAAGAACGTCCTCTTATTAGATGCCGGCGATATTTTTCAAGGAACGCCATATTTTAATATTCATGGTGGAGAGTTAGAGTTTAAACTCATGTCAAAAATGGGCTATGACGCGGCAACAATGGGTAATCACGATTTTGATGGTGGAATGGACGGTTTCAACCGTGTATTACCGTATGCGAAATTTCCGTTCCTTTGCGCTAACTATGATTTTTCCAATACAATTCTGGATGGCAAAACCAAGCATCACCAGGTCTTTGAAAAAGAAGGAATTAAAATTGGAGTGTTTGGTATTGGTGTTGAGTTAGAAGGTTTAGTGTCACCAGAATTATACAAAGAAACACAATACATGGATCCTGTTTCAATTGCCCAAAATCAGATTGATCAGCTGCGAGAGAAAGGTTGTAACTTAGTCATTTGTTTGTCTCATTTAGGATACAAAGCGATACGGAATAAAATGTGTGATCCTGTGCTTGCAAAGGAAACACATGGTTTAGATCTGATCATTGGTGGTCATACCCATACATTTCTCGATCATGTAGAAATGTATAAAAACGCTAAAGGCCAACCTGTTTTAATAAATCAGGTAGGATGGGCTGGATTAATATTGGGTAGAATCGACTTTTATTTCAAAGATAATGGAGCCCCTGATTTATACTCCTCTATGATTTTGAATACAAACTATGAGTTGACCTAATGTTTTTAAGATTTCTTTTTTGACTTAGGGGTACAATTATTTCTTCAAAAACATCAATAATTTTTTAACAAACAGGCTTCCCTTCTGTTAAATAAGCGTTAATTTAGTACGCAACTGCAACTTATTATGAGAGAGATTTTACTACTGTTTTTGGGGTTATTAGCTGTTTCACAAGGTTTTACGCAAGCTCCTACCATAGATGCTGGTCCAGACACCATCACGTGTCCGCCAGATTGTATCGATTTAACTGCCACTTTTGTTGGAGGTGGAAACTCAACTGATTATACCGTAGCTGCGATCACTTATGCACCCGATGCTTATGCTGGAACGACTGTAAGTCTATGGGATGACGGTCTTTCTGGTTCTTTACCGATTGGTTTTGATTTTTGTTTTTACGGCAATACTTACTCAAACTTTAATGTTTGTTCTAACGGTTGGCTCGGGTTTTCTGGAGGTCCAACAACATGGAATCCCGCTGCTATACCTAGTGTAGCAGGGACGGTACCAAAGAACTGTATCATGGGACCTTGGCAGGATCTAAACCCAGGACTTGGCGGCACGATTCGATATCAAACCCTTGGAGTCGCTCCATTTAGAAGGTTGGTCGTGACATGGGATGCTGTTCCATATTTTAGCTGTACGGGCAATACGGGTACGCAACAAATTATTTTGTACGAAACAACGAATGAAGTTGAAAATCATATTGACCAAAAATATGAATGCTTGGGCTGGGCCGGGGGTAGAGCCGTTCAAGGAATCCATAATTCGACAGGAACAGAGGCCGTTGTTTATGCGGGCAGAAATAATACGGTTTGGTCTTCAGATAACGAAGCAATTCGCTATACACCAGAAGGTGATCCAGAAATTGAGTGGTATTTAGGACCACTTTTATTAGGAACGGGCGCGGACATCACATTGTGTCCGGTTGCAACCACAACTTATACTGTTAAGTTAATTTCATGCGGAGTAGAGGTAGCAACAGACGATATTACAATAGAGGTAATCTGTTGTGAGCCTCCAGATATGACCTTTACGGATGTAAGCTGTTTTGGAGGTTGCGATGGAACAGCAACAGCTGATGGTATTGGTGTTCCTCCATTTACTTATTTATGGGATGATCCATTAGCACAAACGACGGCAACAGCAACAGGGTTGTGCGCTGGAGATTATACTGTGACTGTTACAGATGCATTGGGTTGTGTCGAAACGGAAACGGTAACTATTTCAGAGCCAGAAGAGCTAACAGCTTTGGTAACAGCGACTACTGCTGTGTCTTGTTTTGGTGAGGCTGATGGCGGTGGAGTGATTGAAGCTGCAGGCGGAACAGGAACGTACACTTATGACATTGGAGCCGGCCCAGTTGCTGACGGAACATTTACAGGTTTGGCTGCAGGAACTTATCCTATTACGATAACCGATGAAAATGGATGTGAGATTATTATTGATTTGATCATACCTGAACCAGACTTGCTCGAAATTACCGCGACTGATATTGTTAATGTTTCCTGCCTTGGTGGTTCAGATGGTTCAATCACTGTGATTGGAGCAGGAGGAGTAGTGGATTATGAATTTTCTATTGATGGCGGTCCTTTTGATCCTTCAGGAATATTTGATGGCCTTGGAGCGGGAACCTACACGATTGAGATTCTCGATTTTGTGGGTTGCTCAGAATCAACAACGATTGATATTACTGAGCCTCCGGCTTTGACATTAGATTTAGTTACTTCTACCGACGCGCTGTGTTTTGGTGGTGATGATGGTACACTTCAAGTAGTGGCCGCTGGTGGAACAGGCGCTTTTGAATATGCCATTGATGGCGGTCCATTCGGTGCCGCGGATACCTTTACAGGTTTAGAGGCTGGCACCTATACAGTAACAGTTCGAGATGATAATGATTGTGAGACTGATTTAGATGTTGTAATCGGTGAGTCAGACGCCATTGTGGTCGATGATGTTGTAGTTGCAGAAACTTGCCTAGGTGATTGCACTGGCTCAATTGCTTTAGACGCTTCAGAAGGTATTGCTCCGTATACATATAGTATTGACGGATGCGCCGCAACGAGTCCAACTGGTGATTTCACTGACCTTTGCGCCGGAGATTATGATATTTGTGTGGTCGATGCAAATGGATGCGAGGTTAATTACACTTTGACTGTTGAGCCAGGCGAAACGCCTGCAGATGCTACGATTGCGCCATTTGGTCCTTTATGTATTAATGATGATCCCGTCATAATGACGGCGGCTTCGCCTGGCGGAACTTTTTCTGGACCTGGAGTTACCGGTTCAACTTTTGATCCTGGTGCGGTTGGTCCGGGTACCTATACCATTACGAATACTATAGTTGATGGATGTGGAGATGTTGCAACTTACGATATTACTGTAAATCCTTTGCCAGTAGTCTCTTTCACTTCAGATGAAAATACAGGATGTTCTCCGTTAGACGTGACTTTTTATAATACAGGAGACGCTGGAGCTTCTTGTACTTGGGATTTTGGAGATGGAAGCATTGCTGCTTCTTGTGGTGATGTAGGCCATTTGTGCGATATTGCTGGTGAATATGATGTTTCGCTGACAGTCACAGACGCTAATGGTTGTACAAATTCTCAAACACTTTATGATTATATTTCTGTATTTGAAGTACCGAATGCTGCCTTTCGTTTTGGTCCGCAGCCTGCAACTACAATTGACACCGAAATCAACTTCACGGATATGTCGACTGGTGCAAGTGCTTGGGAGTGGACATTTGGTAATTTAGGCAATTCAAATTTTCAAGATCCTGTATACCTCTTTCCTGCTGAAGAAGGAGAATATGATGTACACTTAAAGGTTTCTAATGAATATGGTTGTGTGGATAGCACTTCGCAAAAAGTGATCATTTCAGAACAGTATTTGATCTATGTACCAAACACGATCACGCCTGATGGTGATGCGTTTAATGAAGTGTTTAAACCTTATTTTAATGGAATTGATATTTACAAATACACGCTTACGATTTACAATAGATGGGGGGAAATTATGTTTGTTTCTTATGATCCTTCCGTTGGTTGGAATGGAACTTATGGAGGTGAGATTGTTCCTGCTGGTGTTTATATTTGGCATATCGCGACCGACGAAATAACGTCTGATAAGAAAATCGATACCAAAGGCCACGTCACCGTGCTTTACTAGTAGGTTTTAGGATTATCTTCCTCATACTTTTCAAAGGCAAAAAAAATTAATTGTTTTTGCCAAACTATTGATGATACTTTTTTAGTGATTAATCGGGCAACGCGGCGTTTATTTTTACGTCTTAAAACCGAACGTGTAAAATTAATGCCCTACTTGCCATGAAAGCATCAACAAAATTACTCACCACAATATCAGCTTTAATGCTGTTGTTTAGAGCTCAATCACAAGTTCTTCCGAATGGTAGTTTTGAAGTTACAACAGCCCCTGTTGGATGTAATTATAACTTAAGTAACGCTGTATTTAACGGTTATTACACGGATATCGAGGCGTTTGGTGCAGGAAATGAAACTGATATCATCATGGACGGCTGTTATGTGACAGACATTCCAGATGGCGTCCGTTCGATTTCAATTGCCCATTTCCCACCAGATGAAGTATCCATTCCAATTGATGCTCCTTTGACAATAGGGGAAACGTATACGCTTTCTTTTTGGGCATTAGGTGAAACGACTTTCCGCCCGCTTGGTCCACTTGAAATTGGAGAATCAACATCGGCGACAGCTTTTGGAACAAATATTTATACAGTAACTCCTTCAGAAATGACATGGAGTAATTATACGTTTACGTTCGTTGCTTCTGTCGCTGCCACTCACATTACAGTAAGAAACTTCACCATGGGAGACACCTATTGGAACCACGTTGATCATTTTGAGTTTATCGTTCCAGATGATGTTTTAGAAATTGAATCAACAGATGCTTCATGTTTTGGTGTATGTGATGGTGAAGCTACAGTTGTAGTTGGCGATCTTCCACCTTATACCTTCTTATGGGATGACGGGAGTACAACAGGAACAGTGACTGATTTATGTGCAGGATCTTATAGTGTTGAGGTAACAAATGGAGCTGGAGATGTCGAGACGTTGGATGTAACCATTGAAGAGCCGGACGAATTGATTCCTTCAGTAACAGCAATTTCACATGTAACATGTAACGGCTTAATGGACGGTTCTTTTGAAGCTGAAGCGTTAGGCGGAACAGGTGATTATACGTTCACCATAGGAGATGGTTTTCCTGATCCAGTTCTTTTTGAAGATTTAGCCGCAGGCATTTACACATTAACAGTAGAAGATGAAAATGGCTGTACAACAGATTTACCGGTGGAAATTACAGAGCCATCAGTTTTAACATTGACTGAAATACCAGTCGTTGATGTCACTTGTAATGGAGGTGCAGATGGCTCAATTGAAGTGACTGCAGGTGGTGGAACTCCTGGTTATACTTATTCTTTAGATGGTGGCATTTTCGGCGCAGCAACTGTCTTTACTGATTTGGCTGCCGGAACATATACAATCACCGTGCAGGATGACAATACTTGCGAAACAGACTTAGATGTTATCGTAAATGAACCAGACGCAATTGACGTTATCGAAGTAGTTGTAGATGAATCATGCCTCGATGAATGTGATGGATCAATTGATCTTTCAGCATCAGGCGGAACCGGTACATTCTTATATAGTATTGATGATTGCGCTTCAACTCAACCGGATGGTTTGTTCACGGATCTATGTGCTTCAGATTATAATATTTGTATTACAGATGAGGCTGGCTGTACATACAATAGTACAATAACAGTTGAACCTGGTGAGTCTGAAGGAGATCCAACAATCACCGCTTTCGGACCATTGTGCGAGAATGACCCGGCAATTGTTCTTGATGCCGTAACAGTAGGCGTGTTCTCGGGACCAGGGGTTTCAGGAACTACATTTGATCCTGAAGCTGCAGGACCTGGTGTACATACAATTACCAATACCATTACGGATGGATGTGGAGCGGTTGCAACATTTGACGTGCAAGTGAACGCTATTCCAAATGTATCGTTCATTGGCGATCAACTGAGTGGATGTCAGCCATTAACTGTTAATTTCGATAATACAGGAGATGCTGGTGTAAGTTGTGAATGGTATTTTGGAGATGGATCAATCGCAACTGGATGCGGAGCCGCATCACATGTTTATGAATTTGCTGGAGACTATGACGTAACCCTGCAGTTGACAGACGCAAACGGGTGTTCTTCATCGGCTACCTATAATGATTATATCAATGTATATCCAATACCAAATGCAAACTTCAGTATGAATCCAAATCCAGTTACCACCAATAATCCCGTTGTTGAATTTGAGGATTTATCAGATGGAGCTGATAGCTGGTTATGGATTTTTGGTGAAGAAGGAACGGCTTTTGAATCAGATCCTACTTTCTCGTTTCCGCCGTTTGAAGGAACGCATGATGTGCAACTAATCATTACATCAGAACACGGTTGTAAAGACAGCATCACAAAAGTGCTCCGTGTGAATCAAGAACAATTAATCTTTGTGCCCAATACGATTACACCTGATGGAGATGCGTTTAATGAAGTGTTCAAACCATACATGACCGGAATCGATATCTATGATTATCATTTGACGATTTTCAATAGATGGGGTGAAATTATCTTCGAAAGCTATGACCTTTCGAAAGGTTGGAATGGGACATATGGTGGTGAAATCGTTCAGGATGATGTTTATATCTGGCAAATTACAACTGCTGATATTGCTACCGATAAAAAACTCGAATTTAACGGACATGTAATAGTTATTAAATAAAAATGGTTGATACTTTGAACGATCAACACGGTCCAATTGGATATTATAGTGTTAAATTAACCCGGAAATTCACTTCGAAGTGATAAAAAACAAACATGTTGAATAAATTAATCTTAATAGCGCTTTTTAGTTTTTCAGGATTTGCTTTGGCTCAAGATCCTAGTATTGACGCTGGACCCGATCAGTCAGTATGTCCACCTGAATGTGCTGATTTAACTGCAGTATATGCCGGTGGCGGTGGAAACACAAGTGACTATACCATTTCTGATATACCTTTCGCACCGGATGTGCTAGGAGGGACTGTAGTTGGACTAACAGATGATTCACAAACAGGATTATTACCAATTGGATTTGATTTCTGCTTTTATGGTAACACCTATGACCAATTTGTGATCTGCTCCAATAACTGGATCGGATTTTCTGCTGGAGAAACATCAACTTGGGTAACTGCTGCCATTCCCAGTGGGGCAGGCGATGCACCGAGAAATTGTATTATGGGACCTTGGCATGATATTAATCCTGGAATTGGAGGAACAATAACATACGAAGTATTAGGAGTTGCCCCATCGAGAAGATTAGTGGTGACGTATGACAATATCCCTATGTTTTCTTGTACGGATATGGAGTTTACGTGTCAGATCATTATTTATGAAACAACTAATATGATTGAAAATCATATTTCTTCTAAACCGATTTGTCCAACTTGGAATGATGGTAATGCCGTTCAAGGTTTGCATAATATCGACGGCACAGAAGCTGTTGTAAATCCAGGACGAAACAATACGCCTTGGGATGTTACCAATGAAGCTATTCGCTATACCCCTTTGGGAGAACCGGATGTTTTATGGTATGATGAAGGAGGTGCTTTTATTGGCGCTGGAACCGATATTGAAGTTTGTCCTATTGTACCAACGACGTATACGGTAGAATTGGTTTCTTGTGGAGTGGTTATAGCAACCGATGAGGTCTTTGTTGATGTGGTATGTTGTGAAGCTCCAGATGTAGAAAAAACAGATGTCTCATGTTTTGGTGCGTGTGACGGTACAGCAACGGCAACGCCATTTGGAGATCCTCCATTTACTTATTTGTGGGATGATCCTGCTGCCCAAACAACAGCTACTGCAATTGGTTTATGCGCAGGTACCTATACGGTAACCGTTTCTGATGCGGGTGATTGTGTTGAATCATCTACCATTACCATCGAAGAACCAGATGAATTAGTTATTGATGTTGATTTAACTCACATTTCTTGTTTTGGAGCGGCTGATGGCTCAATTGAAGTGACCGTTGCAGGCGGAACAACACCTTATAGTTATGATATTGGTGCCGGACCTTCTGGTTTTGGCTCTTTTACGGGACTTGATCCAGGAGATTATTCGGTAACGGTTATTGATGATAACGGATGTGCCGCAGCCGAGGATGTTACTATTCTGGAGGATCCGCTTCCGGTTGTTTCTTTTACGGCTGACGAAACAAGTGGTTGTGAACCACTAAATGTTTCCTTTACGAATACTGGTGAGGTTGGTATATCATGTGTATGGAACTTTGGTGATGGTGAAACAGCATTAACATGTGGTGATGTGTCTCATACTTATGAAAATCATGGCGTGTACAGTGTTTCGCTGACGGTAACGGATGCAGACGGTTGCGTAAATACGGCCTTATACAGTGATTATATTAATGTTTATGAACAGCCAATTGCATCTTTCTATTTCTCACCTACCACAATCACAACAATTGCTACAGATGTTAACTTTAGTGATTTGTCTACTGGTGCAGATATTTATACCTGGGATTTTGCTGGTGAGGGAATGTCTAATGTCGCAGAGCCTTCGTTTACCTTTCCCGAAAGAGAAGGAGATTACCCAGTTACGCTGATCGTTGAGACAAATGAAGGATGCGCTGATACCATCACTAAGATTGTTAGAATTGATCAACAGCAATTGATATTTGCCCCGAATGTTATTACGCCAGATGGTGACAGCTTTAACGAGGTTTTCTTACCTTATTTCACAGGAATCGATATCTACGATTTCCATATGGTTATTTATAACCGATGGGGAGAAGTTGTATTTGAATCGTTCGATTCAGGTAAAGGATGGAATGGGACCTATGGAGGTGATATTGTACCAGATGGTGTCTACCTTTGGCAAATCACAACAGCTGATATCGCTACAGATGAAAAGCGTGACTTTTATGGTCATGTCACAGTTATCAAATAAAACTACAGCTTAAAAAAGACTTCCGCTGGACATGCTGAATGCCACTATTGCCAATAAGAAGAAAACGACTCCGATTATTATCAAAGCTCCCGTGAATATCCAGTAACTCAATTGTTTTTTAAGGAGTGTGGTTAAGTCTTTTTCAGAACCTGAATTGCCAAAACTTTTCATCTCATTGGCAAGTTGCAGGAGCACAACATTAAGCGCAATATTCACGCCTGCACCAATAAAATTGGCGCCAACTCCAGCATCAGGATCTATAAAACTAACCAGAAAAGAGATAATTTGGAATATAATATTGGCGATGGCTACAAAGCGAGCCGAAGGCGCAATTCCTTTAAATTCTTTTTTTAAAGATTCGGAGATACTCCCCGTTTTTAGATGCTCGTCTAAGGTTTCAAAATCTTCCATCATCATTCGTTTATTACCTGATCGCAAAGGCAGCTAAAAACCCAATAAGCATGAGTATAAATACAAGGGCTGATAAAATAGCACTTGCAACAAAAAAGTTTTTGTATCCACTTAACCCTTTAGTTATGAGGTTGATGTCATTCTCAGCAACAGCCTCTTTAATACTATTGACGTACTTTGTAAGTTGTGTCGCGTAAAAGACAAGAATACCAATGACAACAAAACCTATTCCTAAAAACGTTTCCCCCATATATGGCGGTCTTCTACTTTCACTCATGATCATGATTAATGCCAATACAACAAGTCCGCAGATGACATAAAGCGCTACAACGAAAAAATTAATCCAACTAGCCGTTTTTCGCAGTGTTTCACGATTGGCAGATGACAACGTTTGTTTTTCTTCGACTTCCATTTGGGTTAAATTGATAGGTGGTGTTAAGGCATCTCGTATTCCGCTCCAGCCTTTATTTCACCCAATATCTTAGATTGCAAATTTTTAAAATCATACAATCCATCATCAAACATATGACTTGGGGTAATATTGCTCAATGCGGTGAACATGATTTCAGAACGATTTTTGTATTTCTCATCCCAAGTGGCCAACATTTTTTTAACCACTTGACGTTGCAGATTTTCCTGTGCACCACATAAATTGCATGGAATAATCGGGTAGTTGCGATAGCCGGCGTATTCTATAATTTGCTCTTCTTTTACAAATGCAAGAGGTCTTAGCACAACAAACCGCTCATCATTGGTAATGTATTTTGCGGGCATCGTTTCAATTTTGCCTGCAAAGAATAGATTAAGCATAAAAGTTTCTAAAATGTCATCTCGATGATGTCCAAGACAAATTTTATTACAACCTAATCGCTCAGCCGCTTCATATAACGTACCTCGACGTAATCGAGAACATAAACTACATGTCGTCTTACCCTCTGGCACTTTTTCTTTAACAATACTATACGTGTCGCGCTCGACAATTTCGAAATTAGCGCCGACTTCTGTTAAATAATTCGGTAAAACTTCTTCAGGGAATCCCGGTTGTTTTTGATCCAGATTAACTGCAATGATTTCAAAGTTAAATACGGATGCCTTTTGAATTTGCATCAGAATATCTAACATTGTATAACTATCCTTACCGCCTGAAAGGCAAACCATAAGACGATCACCATCCTTAATCATATCAAATTCGTTAATGGCGTTCCAAACCGTTTTCTTAATCTTCCGGTTAAGCTTTTCTTCTTTTGCTTTCAGCTCCGCTTCCTTTTCTCGACTCATGTTTCTGTCCTTTTTTGTATTCTGTCATACATCACAATACTTCCGCTTACTGCAACATTTAAAGATTGCTCTCCTGGCAATTGCAAAAGGTGATGACAACGTTCGGCTACCTTTTGAGGCAAACCGTTGTCTTCCGCACCTAATAAATAGGCCGCCCTTGACGGATGTGCAAATGTACGAATTGCGGTTGAATTATCTGATAATTCTAACCCTACGAGTTGTGTAGAGTAGGGTAATGAATCATAAAAATGGTCAAAATCACGGTAACGATAGAACGGAATTTTTGACCACGTTTTTTGAGTGTCCGACGTCTGTGGTTTGTATTTCCCGTCAATAATAAAGATAAAAGAAGCACCCAAAATATAGGCTGATCGCCATAAAGTACCAATATTATGCTCGGTTTTGGGCTGATAAACACCAATTCCGAAAAATTGCTCTTTAGTCAATTCCCACTGCTTTTTCATTATTTATTTTGATCGGTTTGTAATTCTTGACGCTTATAAGTATCAAAATAAATTCCCTTTAAACTCATTAGTTCTTCGTGGTTTCCATGTTCCACCAAACGACCATCGTCCATTACGATAATACGATCGGCATATTTTAAACTGGATATACGGTGGCTAATAATCAAGGTAGTTTTGGACCTTAATTCACTTTTGATAGATTGCAGGATCAGTTCTTCTGTCTCATTATCAACAGCTGATAAACAATCATCTAAAACCAAAATATCTGGTGTTTTAATCAGCGCACGCGCTATGGATAAACGCTGTTTTTGTCCTCCTGAGAGATTAATTCCTCGTTCACCTAATCGCGTTTCATACTGCTCAGGAAAATTCATGATACTATCGTGAATCCCGGCGTTTTTGGCTACTTCCTGAACGCGTTCAAATGAAACATCTTCCTTTGCTCCAAACAGAATATTATTCAAAATGCTGTCAGAGAACAAAAAATGCTCTTGCGGAACATAGCCCATATATGCTCTCCAAGCGTCCAAATTGAGTTCATCCAGTCGCTTATTATCAACTGTAATATTACCGTTACTTGGGTCTAATAATCGCATAATTAGATAGGCAAGCGTTGATTTACCAGAACCAGTCTTACCAATTATTCCAATCGTCTCCCCCTTTTTAATGTTGAAATCGATGTTTTTAAGCGCTGTCACGCCCGAGTTTTCATAGGTTAAGCTCACTTGGTTTAATCCAATATCCTGATCAAAATGAATTTCTTGTTCAGCGTCATGATTTGGATTAATATCAGGATCTACCTCTAAGAATTCATTGATTCTTTTTTGAGAGGCAGCCGCACGTTGTACAATTGAAGTTACCCAACCTACCGAGGCAAAAGGCCACGTCAACATGTTTACGTAAACCACGAATTCAGCGATCTCACCCGGATCGATTGTACCGTTATTCGCTTGCAATCCGCCCATATAAATGGTTAGAATGGTACTGATGCCAATCAATAAAATGATCGTTGGCATAAAAAAGGCATTGGTCAATGCCAAATTCATTGAATTCTTCTTATATAAATCTGCTTCTTTTTCAAATTTGGCGCTCACAGACTCCTCTTTTACATGCGATTTTACAACTCGGATACCGGAAAAAGTCTCTTGAACAATTGTAGACAATAAGGACTGCTGAGCTTGTACCTTTTCACTTTTTTTATTAATCACGCGACTCACAAAATAGATTAATAA
>Ga0181563_10002172_pt1 | contig 19062 bp, 14 predicted proteins | sample 011ome_25_FD_133759 | JGI IMG/M metagenome (GOLD analysis project Ga0181563, IMG submission 133759) | Coastal salt marsh microbial communities from the Groves Creek Marsh, Skidaway Island, Georgia - 011512CT metaG (megahit assembly) | ecosystem: Environmental > Aquatic > Marine > Intertidal...
AGCAGAGCCCATTAGAAAAGGCATCCAAGGATGTCCGCGCACCATCAAATTTGAATGTAATTCTGAATGCGGGACTATCAGCTTTGGGGAATTCCAGCTTGCAATCGCATCAGCATCGAGGGATCTCTGCGAACACGATCACCGCACCCAGATTGCGTTTGGTGAATTGAAGAACGCAGCCCTATCCGATAAGCTTCCCCGACTTGCAACGACAACGTCTTTGCCCTTCCCATTCTTCGCAAGCCACCGGTCGATGCGATTGCCCATTCCTTCCTAATTTTTTTCTCCGTCACATGCTGATCGATAGCCATCACCACCTTTGGAAGTACAGCCGAGAACAATACGGCTGGATTAGCGATGAAATGAGTGTTCTCAAGCAGGACTTTGGGGCACACGAACTTAGACAAATCGCGAATGAAAATGACATCCAAGGCTTTGTCTCGGTTCAGGCTAGGCAGACGACCGATGAGACAGATGCTCTGCTGCGAATCGCGCGGGACGAACCTCTGATTCGTGGCGTGGTGGGTTGGGTCCCACTTTGCTCTGACGATCTCGACGAAACACTCGATCGCTACAACGACTCCCCATCACTCAAAGGGGTCCGGCATGTCGTCCAAGATGAGCCGGACGATCGATTTCTACTTCGCGACGATTTCAATCGAGGCGTCTCAAAACTCCTTGATCGGAACTTAGTTTACGATCTCTTGATCTACGCAAGACAATTACCCGCGGCCATCGAGTTTGTTGACCGCCACCCAGATCAACCAATCGTACTTGATCATATTGCCAAACCAACGATTAAACACGATGCATTTGACCTTGAATGGAAAGACCGATTCATCGAACTTTCCAAACGTAAACATCTCACTTGCAAGTTCTCAGGCGTCGTGACTGAAATACGCGATTCCGTTTGGAACATTGAAACGATTCGTCCCTACTGGGATATCGCAATTGAAGCGTTCACCCCTAAACGTTTGATGTTTGGCAGTGATTGGCCAGTCTGTCTTCTTCAAGCGCAGTACGCACATTGGCTTGAAATGGTTCGGGAACTAGCGAGTGAACTGTCTCCGACGGAGCAGTTTGATTTTTATTCCAATAACGCAATCCAAGCTTACAGCTTACAAGTCTCATAGCCAATTCATCCAGTGTTAGAATCATATCGCTTTGCCTTCTAGTCCAGTGCCTTCTAGTCCAGTGCCTGAGTGGCCTTCTAGTCCAGTGCTTGAGTGGAACGGACAACCGAATTTTTAGAAATATCTCGAGTCCTCAATAAAGATTTCCGATGCGTGCAATTCAATTTTCTGAGGTTAAAACCATTCGCGTGATTGATGTCCAGCAGCCCGGTACTCCCGGTCCCGGCGAGGCATTGGTGAAAACGCATCGCATGGGAATCTGCGGGACGGACATCTCGTGCTATTTAGGCAAGTTTCCGTTTTTTGATTTTCCACGAATTCCCGGACACGAACTGGGAGTAGAAGTGATCGCTGTCGGAGAGGGTGTCACGAATGTCTCGGTCGGTGACCGCTGCAGCGTGGAACCCTACATGAACTGTGGTTCGTGTTACGCCTGCGAGAGAGGTGCAATTAACTGTTGCCAAAACCTAAAAGTCATCGGAGTCATGATGGATGGCGGGCTTTGCGAATCATTCAAGATCCGAGCCGAAAAACTTCATCCCTCTGCTCAATTAAGCTACGACCAACTCGCGTTGGTGGAAACATTGGCGATTGGCTGCCACGCCAACGATCGCGGAGCTCCTGGCGACGGCGACCATGCATTGATCATCGGGATGGGCCCCATTGGTCTCGCTACACTTGAATTTGCACGACTCACCAGTGCGACCATCAGTGTGATGGATATGAATCCGGCGAGACTGGATTTTGTCAAATCAAATTACGGGATTGAAAATACGATCCTGTTCAAAGGGGATGGCAGCGAGATGGAGCAGATGAAAACGCTGACCGGAGGCAAGCTTTACCAAGTGGTCACCGATGCAACCGGTAACCAGCACTCAATGTCAAACGCATTGAACTACGTTGCCTTTACCGGCAAATTAGTATTTGTCGGGATCACCACCGAAGAAGTAAAGTTTCGACACCCACTGCTTCACCGCCCCGAGGCCTCCGTGGTTGCGTCACGAAACGCGCTACCTCCAGATTTCACTCGGATTATCGACCTTATTGAAAAGGGTGTGATTCAAACCGATCCCTGGATCACCCACCGAACTTCTTTTGATTCGGTGGCAGAGGACTTTGACCAGCTCACCAAGCCAGAGACCGGAGTTATCAAAGCGATGATTGAGGTTGCTTAGCGAGAAATTGATCGTGGTGTTTGCCGGGGAAGGTTTGACAAAACCAGGTTTTTCGTAGCCCAACAATTCGAAACATTCAAAAACGACCGAGTCATGCAAGTGGACCTCCGTGAATTAGGTAGAACAGGTATCGCGATACCGCCGGTTGTTTTTGGAACCACTTGCTTGGGCAACCTTTTCGTTGCAATGCCAGACGAAGCCAAACAAGAGCTAGTACACACCTGGATGGAGACAGGGTACCGGCCGGTAGGCATCGATTCTGCGGGCAAGTACGGTGCCGGCATGGCTCTGGAAGTACTTTCTCGTGAACTCCAACGCCTTAAAGTGGATCCCAGCGACGTCGTTATCACTAACAAACTCGCTTGGCGACGCGTTCCACTAAAAACCGAGGAACCTCTCTTCGAGCCTGGCGTCTGGATTGGACTCGAGAACGATGCCGTTCAGGACATCAGTTATGAGGGTATTCTGCGATGTCATGAAGATGGTTGCCGCATGCTTTCCCCTTATCGGCCTTCACTCATCAGCCTCCATGATCCCGACGAATATCTTGCCGTGGCATCCGATGCTCAGGAACGAAAGCATCGCAAGCAAAACCTCCTCGATGCCTATCGCGCCCTGGAGGAACTTCGAGATGCTGGAGAAGTGGCTGGTGTAGGAGTAGGAGCAAAGGACTGGCGAATCATTCAAGAACTACACCAAGACTGCGACTTTGATTGGATCATGATGGCTAATAGCTTCACAATCCTGAATCACCCGAAGAGCCTTTTGGATTACCTCGATGAACTCGAACGCCGTCAAGTGGGACTGATCAACTCTGCAGTCATGCACGGTGGCTTCCTATCGGGTGGAAAATTCTTCGATTATCGACCGCTGAATCCCGATTCCCCCGTGGACGCCGGCCTTATCGACTGGAGAAATCGGTTTTCCGAATGCTGTGATCGTCACCAGATCTCGCCCTTTGATGCCTCAGTTGCTTTTGGAAAATCCCACCCCGCGGTCACCTCGGTTGCCCTAAGTACGAGTCGCCCTGATCGCGTCCAAGGGCTGATCGATTCGGTCTCGAGAATCCTACCGAGCGAATTCTGGAGCGACCTCCAAGATTCCGGACTTCTGGCTAGCGACTACCCACACCTGGGCAACTAACCAAGGACAGACAGAAATCCTTGGGGTTTCTCGGCCCCGACACAAGCACCGGCGCCCGATAGGGTCAAACGAGCGATCATGCGCACGTTTTAAACGATTTCCCAAACTGGAAAGGAAATTCGATTGCGAATCGAGTCTACAGGTTTGATGGATCGGTTCAGGTGGCGCCGGTTAATTCTTGACTATTTTGCTGATTTCAAAACAAATCGACACTCTGACGGTTGAAAAGCTGATCCGAACCAGTACCTTAATGATAACGGTTCTCAATAGCAGGATCGTTTTCGGCTCAGCAAGCCAGCAAACCGACATGCCCTTTTGTGTCCGCCAGCCAGCCAGGCCTTCGTTCCTCATCCTCGCGCACCATCCATTGGATGCTCTGCTTTCGTTGTATCCCGCAGTGTTGATCGCAACTTCACGGGATTCGAGGCGGATGAGTTTACCGATGCCTTTCTCGATTTGGTTTGGTGATTTTCCGTGAATTCATCACGACACACACAACGCACAGCGTTCACTTTGGTGGAACTTTTGGTGGTAATCGCCATCATTGGTATTCTTGTCGGACTTCTGCTTCCAGCGGTGCAGGCCGCAAGAGAAGCGGCGAGAAGAATGAGTTGCCAAAACAACCTGCATCAGGTGATTTTGGCGATTCATAACTATGAGTCGTCCATGAAACGGTTGCCCGCTGCATGGAGTCGGCCCAGCCAATCCGGCGACGGCTGGTCACTTCAAGCGAGAATCCTGCCGAACATCGAGGCGTTAGGGTTATCTGACGGAGTCAATTACGAAGTCGGTTATAAGCTTGCGACCGTTCGTGTAGACGGAGCAACCAAGCCAATCTCTAGCTTCAGGGTGCCCACTTACCTCTGTCCGAGCGAAGTCAACGATTTTGTGAGAGTTGATGACAACGGGGATCCCGAACACTATCCACTGAGCTACGCCTACAACGCAGGCACCTGGATGGTCTACAACCCCAGTAACGGTCGAAGCGGTGATGGCGCATTTCAATCCGGAAGAGTCTCGCGATTTCGAGACGTTCTTGATGGTCTAGCAAACACCTTAGCGTTCTCAGAAGTCAAAGCTTGGACGCCCTACTATCGAGACTTGGGTCAGGAAGGGACAATGACGATGCCTTCCGTCTCTTCGGACATTTGCCTACTCGGTGGATCACTCAAGACAGAAACCGGGCACACCGAATGGGTGGATGGCCGTGTTCACCAAAGCGGCTTCACCACCACCTTTCCTCCCAACCACAAAGTACTCTGCGAGAAAAACGACATTGAGTATGACGTGGACTTTACGAACATGCGAGAAGGGAAAGTAACCAATGCGGTCACCTACGCTGCGGTCACATCGAGAAGTCACCACCCCGGTGGCGTTAACTCCGCTCTTCTAGACGGTTCGATTCGATTCGTCAACGAATCCATTGATCGCCAACTGTGGCAAGACCTTTCGACCCGAGCCGGCCGAGAGGTCGCAGCCGTGCCCGAGTAAGCACTCGCTGCGGCGTGATCAGTGGTAGTCGATTCTTAGGGAACTTTAGCCAAAGCGTCGCTGATGCCAACCAATCCCTAACCGCGATTGGTCAAAGCCAAAAGGGAAATACATCGCCATAAGGAAAACGCAAGTTGCCTTTAGCCGCGGCGAATCTCCGACCCAGCGAACCGAATGATGAATCGAAATACCTTCTTTTGGTAGTATTCGATCACTCCGGTTTTCAGATCAAATCGCTGTGGCACGTCATGTCGCCGAACATCCACTGTGGCATGATATCCACGTTCTGAAAAAACATCGATCAACATCGCTAATGCGTCATTGTCCTCCCAGATAAGATCCTCGGAGTTGATATTTGCGTGTCCACTGATCGCGTGCCGCACCACAATCGGCATCATTCGATCTTCGATGTACTCAACCACTCGATGGAAAAGATCGGTTTGCTCAATCTCGTAAAGGTCCAAACGAGTCACCAATTCGCGCCTCGCATGACTCACGATTTCGCTAGCGAGCGGAATCGACTGCAAACTGTGAAACGTGCGAGGATCTAACTCGAGTGAACTCTGATATTCGAGTTCATGCAAAATATTATCTTGCACAACATCCAGGGGAGCTTGTGCATTGATGAAGTGATAATGAAAGAACTGCTTCAACGAGAGCAGTGCGTCGTAGGTCTGTTCCTTGAAAACGCGGTAGCGGTTTTTAGCCAGATCTTCATTGAAATCAGTTGGACGTTCTTCCCAAGCACCACCAACACCGGACCTTTGCACCTCCTCGTTGTGCGCGATCGTTTGCCGTCCTCGTTTCAACTGTCGAGCAACACTTTCCGCCTCGTCCACAAAAAGAACCATGATGTGGAAGACCGGTTGCTTAAAATAAACAGCTTCCGGTCGATCCGCATAATCGCGTCGAAGAGAAATCATACGGTCAAAAAGCATCTTCAAGCACTCAACTTGAACGTTGGTGCGAGGGAATCCATCAAGAATCGCGCCGCCTTGGTACTGGCTTTCCAACAACTTACGAAAAACCAAACTGACAACTTCGCGGTCACCCACCATACCTCCCTGCGCCTTAATTGCCTTGGCTTCGGGACTGCTGAGCAACTCACTAACAACGATGGGGGCTTCCGGTATATCGCGTACCTTGCGGATGAAGTCAGTGTTGGTTCCTTTACCTGCACCAGGAGCACCGCCGAGCAGGATTAACTCTCTCGGAAAACGCAGATTCACTCTCCCGTGCGACTCCTCTAGCTCCTTCCAAACGCTATTGAAAATTAATTGTGCATCCTTGACTTCAAGATCAAGTGGCGGTGTGGTTTTCTTGATGGGCTGAGAATTATTCAACGGTTGTCTCGCACTTTTCAACAGGATCCGAATTCGCAAATCGTTTGATAAAGCATTGCTTGGGGAATCAGATTAAAAAAAACCAGCATCGCACGATACGAGGGGATGATTCATGGGGTCATCCACTACAGACGCAACGCACACGGCCCGGTCCGATCACTGAACCTCAAACAGGACTCGATCAGGCGGAATCAAAACGCGAGCGAAGTAACAAAAAGGGTTGTTTGCAACGCAAAGCATGGTACCGCTAACAATCCGACCAGTTTAGCAGACGCATGTGCCGAGAGTATCCGGGATCCGATATAAGGATACCGCTCCCTCAGAGAGCAATTCTCGCATTCAGCGTAACAGGTACGACCCGACCGCTCCGGCATCGTCCAACAAGTACTCGGCCGAGTGAGTACGCTGCGATGGAAAGTACCAAGTCGCAAGCCACGGAAGCCTCAACCTTCGCCCCTGATGCCCCCCATCTCACAACGCCCCATTCCCCCAACACAAAAGTATCAAGAAAGCACCCGAAGGCCGCACCTACGGATCATACTGGAGGAGGTGAGTAGATGATCGAAGTGGATGATCTCACTGAATGACCGAATTGGGTTCAAGACACTTCGACTTCAAACTGAGCGAGCATGGATTGCATGGCAGACTCGACATCGGTGAGATGACGGTACGGCCGAACATCAACGCACAGCATTCCAGCGCGATTTGCAGCAACAATCCCCGGTTCTCCGTCTTCAAAAACGCAGCAACGATTGGCCTCAACGCCGAGTCGCCTCGCGGCCTCCAAAAAAACATCCGGATCCGGCTTATGCCTCTCGGTATCTTCACAAGTGACAACGGCGTCGAACCATGTGTCGATCCGCGCCTGTTTCAACTGATGTTCCACCAAACGCCGTGTCCCGCCACTGGCGACAGCCATTGGCAATCGACCACGGAACATGGCAGCAATGGCAACGACCGCTTCCACACTGCTCAACGCGTGAAGCTCATCCAAGAAAAGTCGCTCCTTATCGGCGAGTGCCGATGGAAAATCAATCTCGACACCCGCTCGACTAGCGACTTCGGGGATCACTCTTGAAGAAGGCGTTCCGCTTTGCGAGTAAAAATCATCCTCGGTTAATTCAACACCTCGTAACGACAAAGATCGTCGCCACGCCGAATAATGCATCCCCATCGTATCGGTTAGCGTCCCGTCACAATCAAAAATGAGAGCCTTGACATTCATTTCAAACCGTACAACTCCATTCAAAAAACATTGATTTAAACTCTCAACGTGATGCATTCGCGGCACCTAACACCACAGCACAAGCATGCGCATCGTCAATTTGCCACTTGCTTTTTACGAGAAACAACGAGAAACATCTCAAACAATAGAGCGGCGATCGCAGGTCCAAGGAACCACTGATACCTAGCCTCTAAACGACTGAAGTTTGCTTTTGCAAATTCCACTTGCTCCATCGAGGCTAGAAACCCGTAATAAAAATCAGACATCTTGACCAACTTCGTACCGGCAGGGATGTATTCACCTTGCGTGGCTCGAGCAACCTCTTCCAGCACTTTTCCATCTAACTTGCTCCAGACCTGCTCACCTTCAAACTTCAAGTAGCCTTCGTCGCCGTTTTCGCCAAGCGGCACTCGCCCACCCTGGACAAAATCACCGAGTCCGATGGTATAGATACGCACACCTCGCTCCTGAAACATCTCTTGAGCAACTTGAACCGGCTCACTTTCTTGATCCTCGCCATCGGTCAGAACCACAACAACCTGATGATCATTTCGTTTGGCCAGAAACCCGTTAGCAGCGACCCGTATCGCGTCGCCAAGCCTGGATCCCCCGGTCGCCAAGTCATCGGGACTCACTTCATTAAGAATGAGTTTGAAATCGTCGTAATGGTTCGTCATCGGTATCCGCTGCCTCGCTTCACCCGCGAACACGGTCAACCCAACGCGATCCCCAGACATTTCATCTAAGGTGTCCGCTATCATCTGCTTTGCTCGCTCAAGGCGATTAGGTGACACATCTTCTGCCAACATACTTTTGGAAACGTCCAGCAAGAACATGACCTCGATCCCCTTCTGTGGCATTTCACGCTGAATCTCACCCCAGCGAAAATCCAACAAGGCTGCAACGAGAAGAGACGCGGTAACAAGCGGAACAATGGCAACCATGGCTCGATGCCACAGAGGGCGTTCCCTAAAGATCTTGTTGAGCATTTCTCCGGTTGCAAATTGCTGCCTCGCTCGAGCCTTCCAGCGCGCCGCATAAAACAGCAGCGCAGCGGCAAGACCAATCAACCAAAGAAGCTGAAGATTATTGATCTGATTCACTTCGAAATCATTCATCGCAAATGCTGCACTGGATCACAAGGAGTAGGGATTAACGAATTCCCAAGGACGGTCTGGAGGTATTTGTTGTTCGCTTTCGCGTAAAGCTGACGCAAGAACCGATGAGAAAAACGGTTGGTGATTTTTAGTGGATTAAAAGAATGGAAAGATTAATGCTGAACACTAATCAACGATTTGCCGAAAGATGGTTTGCATTAAAACCACCCGCCCAATGAGACAACTAAAGGCCAGCAACAACAATGCCGGCAAGGAGTATCCACCATAGCGATGCGACTGCAAGGCAAGTTCCTTGTAATCAAAGAAGGACTCGGCTTCGATTTTCGTCTTTTCCAATTGATCAATCGCCTCGTAGATCTCTTTCAGCGAATCGCTATCCGTGGCTCGAAAATATTGCCCATCAGTCTTATCCGCAATTTCACGCAACGTTTCTTCATCGATGTTTACCATCTGGTATTGCACCAACACTTGCCCATCCGCTGTGCGTCTGACAGGAAATGGGGCTCTACCTTTTGTGCCCATGCCGACGGTATAAATTTTGATACCCATTGCGGCTGCAAGCTCAGCAGCTTGCACGGGATCCACTTCGCCAGCTGTATTTTCGCCATCGGTCAGCAGAATCATAATCTTGCTTTTAATCTTCTGTTCGTCTGTTCGATCATCCAATGTGCTGAGCTTCTCGACCGCGAGACTGATCGCATCTCCGATTGCCGTGCCATCTTCGGATCGCTCGTTAACGATTCGCACCTGATTCAATTGGGACACAAGGTACGAATGATCCAAGGTCAATGGTGTCACTGCATCCGCATATCCCGCGAATACCACCAAGCCGACCAAGTCACTTGATCGGCCACTGAGGCTACCAGCATCTGAGTCATCTTGTTCACCGAGCAAAAACTTGGAGGCGACGTTTTTTAATGCTTCCAGCCGGTCAACATGATTCCCATCAATTTGAAAATCAAGCGCCATCATGCTTCCCGATCGATCAACCACTAACTCAATCGCAATCCCTTCCGTGTTCACCACCGTCTGCTCGCGTCCAACTCGTGGCCGAGCCATCGCGATCACCATCAGCATGAATGTCAGAATCAACAGAAAATCCGGAACCCAGCGAAAGCGTTGACGATAGGTAACTGGTAACACAACCTCCTCCAGCACCGAACTGTAGGAAACAGCATGTTGCCGATCTCCACGGGTCAATCGCCAAACAAGCCAAGGCACCACGATCAAGAGGGACAAAAACCACGGATGCTGAAACACGTTGAATCAAACCTCCGCCATCGTGTGATCAAGTTGCCATTGCGATAACCCCTGTACGATTCCACCGACTACTTTCGAGGCATCGATTAGCTGCTCCCTGGAACCGTTACCCAACGCATCATCAGGCGATGAAGCAGAAGCAAACCTAGCTCGATCCGCTTCCCGAAAAAACCTGCCCATCGCACCTAGAAGATCCGTGGGGACCCCAGCCCGATTCAATTCTCGAAGCAATTCCTCAGTTGATTGTGACGAGGTATTCACCGCTAGGCTTTGCGATAGAAAATCTTTCAAAATCAGGGCTAAGTCTTCATAACCTCGGGACAACGGAGCATCATGGTTTAACTGTGTAAGCCATATCCCGATTCGACTAATCGCAATGCTATGTGCCGAAGCCTTGCTGCGCCTGCGAAAAAAGAAAAAGGATGCTGCGGCAACTCCAGTCAACAAAACGACCGCGACAGACCAATGGTTTGCAAAACCGTTTTGGCTGTCTCCAGAAGACCGAGGTACCGCTTTCAAATCTCGGTAATGCTCAAAAGTTGCATCCTGTTCGACCAACCCCTGAATGGTCACGCTCGAGGGAGCGGACTCAATCACGATTGGACTCTCGTCCCCCGGCAGCCGAATCTCCGCGATAAAAATTGGCAGTGATCGCTTTCCTGCAAGATAACATTCCAGCTGATAAGCTCGGGTCCAAATTCGAAGAGAATTCGAAGATCGTACCGGAACCGATTGATCCACCACATCTTTCGCAAGGTTAAACCCTAATGACTCAAGTGGAGCTTCACGAAAGATGACATCCGCTTCACTAGGCACCTGTAACTCAAGTTGCACATCAAAAGGCTCAGCAACCTCGACCTCTTCTGGAGAAACCTTCACTCGCAAAACAAAATCATTCGATGGAGGTAACTCAACCGACTGACTCGGTGACGCACGGATCGACCGGTTAACCTGAGCAACCGCCGTCCTCAACAAAAAGCTGGAGCAAGCGATCATCATCAGAACAAAAGCAGTTATCCAACGGGTAAGGCACCGACAATCACGTTGACGAATTTGAATCATTTCGACCGCTCCCGCATTCGAAAGAATCGCTGCAGCGGTTCAACGTAGTCTTCACCGGTGGATAGGTAGATTGCCCTGATCCCCAGTTTTCGAAAGAGTGTATCTCGACGCAAGTTTTTCTCGGCGATGGCTCTTGTAAACAAGGCCCGGTGAACCCGATTGGAGGTATCCAGCCAGCGAAATGAACCCGTTTCAGAATCTCGAATCGGCAAAAGACCGACGGACGGCATCTCTCGCTCTCGACGATCGGCAACGACAATCGGGACCAGATCATGCCGTTTAGAAGCAAGACGAAGCGGCTTGTCGTATCCGGTGTCCTGAAAGTCACTCAGCAGAAATACAACACTTTTTCGTTTGACCGTGCGATTTAAATGCTCCAATGCCATCGTCAAATTAGTTCCACGGCCCGATGGCCGATGCAGCACCAAGGCACGAATCAGACGAAGAACATCATTCACACCCTTACGCGGTGGAAGAGTCGATTCAACTCGATCAGAAAAAAGCGTCAGTCCCACTTTGTCCTGATTCTTGATCGCACTAAAAGCTAAAGTTGCAGCCAATTCAGTCACTAAATCTTGTTTCGTTTGATCCTGCGAGCCGAACTGTAACGAAGCACTTGCGTCGACAAGCAGAATCACCGTTAACTCACGCTCTTCTCGAAACAACTTAATAAACGGCTCGCCTGCTCTTGCAGTCACATTCCAGTCGATCGAGCGTACATCATCCCCGCTGTGGTAAGGACGCACCTCTTCGAACTCAATCCCCCGCCCTTTGAAAGCGGAATGCCAGCCACCGGAAAGGAGATCATCCACGACATGGGAAGTACGAATTTGTATCTTCCGCACTTTGCGAATTAGCTCACGAGCAATCACGTTGCGGGTACCTCAATGGTCTTCAACACAGTTTGTCTATTAATCCGAAACCAATCAAAGCCAATGATTAGGGGACAGGAATGATTCTTAAAATTTCAGCGATCAAATCCTCGCTAGTTTTCTCTTCTGCCTCTGCTTCGTAAGTAAGAAGCAGTCGATGTCTGAGTACATCGATTGCAATCTCCTTGATGTCATCGGGTGTGACAAAATCTCTCCCAGCAAGAAATGCATTTGCCTTTGCGGCAAGCGTCAAGCTAATCGTCGCGCGCGGTGAAGCACCAAATTGGATCATCTCTTCGAGCGGTAAACCGTAGGCCATCGGATCGCGAGTGGCCATGATGAGATCAACAACGTACTCTTGAAGTCGCTGATCCATTTTTATCAGCCCCACTAAACGCCTCGCCTCTAAAATGTCGGCAGGTGTCGCGACCGCATTGACCGATGGCGTTTCACCGGTGATCGCCATTCGTTTAAGGATTTCGAGTTCTTGGTCTCGAGTCGGATATTGCACCACCACTTTGAGCATGAAGCGATCGACTTGAGCCTCTGGAAGTGGGTAAGTCCCCTCTTGCTCCACGGGATTCTGGGTGGCCATCACCATGAAAGGTTCACTCAATTCAAACGTCTCAGATCCAATCGTTACTTGCCGCTCCTGCATCGCCTCGAGCAACGCACTTTGCACTTTGGCCGGCGCTCGGTTGATTTCATCGGCCAACACAAGATTGGTGAACAAAGGACCTTTCTGAACCACAAACTCCTGACTTTGCGGCCGGTAGACTTGAGTACCAATTAGGTCAGCGGGCAAAAGGTCGGGAGTAAATTGCAGCCGCTGAAAATCAGTGGTAATGGCTTTTGCTAACGAGGCGACCGCGGTAGTCTTCGCCAATCCGGGGACCCCCTCAATTAACAAATGCCCGCCGCTAATCATCGCCACCAACATTCGCTCGATGAGCTTTTCCTGACCCACGATTACACGACCTACCTCGCTGATTAGGCGACGGAGGGGCTCGCTTTTTGCTTGAATCTCTGCGGCCAAATCAATATTCAATTCCATGGATCCCTGTTGTTGATCGACGGATTCCTCTGCGGACCGTTCTTGATCTTGATCATCCATCAGCTCTTTGTTCCTCTCTTTTTGCTTCTGCTGTGTTCGCAGTGAGCATTTTAATCATTCTTCGATGCGATCCGTTCGGGATTGTCACGCTGCGACGACCGATTCGCTCGTCGCGTCGGTGTGCTGATTGTCGCATTTCTCGAAAAAATGAACACCCTTGCTAGCTTTGCGCGAACCGCGTTTCCTTCAACCGGCCGATGCTTTGTGAGGTAAGTGTAACGCGATCCACACAACAACAGGATTGGATCAGACGCCAAAGCCGCCTCTGATCTCAGGGAACGACCAACAATGACAAAAAAACGAGCATCACTTTTCCAATCCAGTCAAGCACAGCAACCAAAATGTCAAACTAGATAACTTACAGTGATCACCAAGCCCCGGTACCCGCGCACAACACGCGGCTCGTTTGGTGAGCGCGGGGTGGTTGATTCGTGCAACCCCGATCAACTTTATCTCCGTCCTGTGCAGATCTGTCCTACTCGCATTCGCCTAACTCACGCCTATCCAGCTCACCTCACAAAAGTGTTTGATCGCTGATTACCGTTGACCCGCTAAGCCAACACCTGCTATCGCTACGCAATACTTGAGGGAAAGTTTTAAATTTTCTGAATTATTTTGCGTTCAATAACCAGTACGTTCGCGGATTCCTGTCACCATCGCTGCCAGGAATCGAAGTTTGAAACGGCGAATTTCAATTCGATGGAATCGTTGTGCTGCATCACTGGATTGGACGGAGTGAAGCCCTGAAATTCGATATTTTGAAATCGTTCAACCGCCACGATCGTCGCAAGCTTTGGATTCTTGCCACCACCATCTTTGTGCTGACCACAGGGTGTCGCGGCCGCGCGCAACAAGAACTCTACGACGCGCAGATGGCACATGAAATACGTGTGCTCGAAGACCAACTTTACGAAGCGGATTACCAGAACCGAATTCTGGTGGATAAGATCGAAAGCCTCAAATTAAAAGGCGCTGCACCTTTTGACCCCACCAGCCCAATCGGTGGAACAACGAGACCATCCATACCCGACCCGATTCGCAATCCGGGATTTCAAAGCAGGCCCAGCCTACCATCGGTTCAAAACGACCCGCTCATCGAAGCGATTGACGACCTCGATGCGATGATTGACGTAGGAACCGAGGAACCGCTTAAGCCAGCCCCACCTAGCATCGAGGGACTCAATCCGCCGCCGACCGAACTCCCTGCGCCCATCCCTCAAGATCCCCCGGCAACCGAGGAATCACCGCAGAGGGCACCCCGCGAAGACAAGCGACTTGGCTTTCTGCCACCATCTTCTCCCTACTCCAATTACCGCAGCACGACCGAATCCGAGCAATCGATCCTCAACCCGCCGAGCTCGTTATCTCGAAACAACGATCCTTCGAGCCTTGCTATCTCAGAGAAAACCGCACCATCACCGCTCTTGGCTGCTCCGGGTGGACCAGAACCGCCGGGCAAAAACAGTTTGATCGCTCCACCGGTCGTTCCAGGTGATCTTTTGCCACCTCCAGGCAAGGAACCTGAAAAACTTTTACCCCCAGGACAAATCCTACTGCCACAATCTGACAATCCATCGCGCCCTAACCGGATCAAAATCCACCCGAGTCTATCGGGTGGAGTCAATCGGGAGGGTGAGGTTCAGCAGATGATGCTTGTCGTGAATGTTTTGGATCAAAAGGGACGGCCGATTCGACTCGCCGATTACGACGTCAACGCAGAGCTATCGGTCGTGCTATTTGACGGAGTTCAAGAGCAAAGCGATTCAACTCGCCTAGGCCGATGGGACTTTACTCCTGACCAAGTCAACCAGCTTATCAAGGAAGATCCGATCAGCGGATTCCACATACCGATTGATTGGCTCGATGCTCGCCCCGAGAGCAAAGTCATCCAAGCCCATGTTAGAGTGCGTTCCGATGAGGATGACATGCGGTGTAGTGAAGCCATCCATGTGATGAAACAAAACGCAATGACCCAGTGGTCTCCTCGCGGCGCCCGCACCGAAACCTATTTCGCTCAGTAGAGTTCAACGAAGCTGACTGATTGAGAATTAGCAACATCAGTGAGCAGGGTTTAACTGTGTGCTGACTTCGCTTTGCAGAGAACATTTTCGAAATACAATGTCGACCCTCTATCTTCATGGCGGAACAATCGTCTTACCCGACCGCTTGGTCACCGACGGAGCCGTTGCATGTGTCGATGGCCTTATCACCGGTATCTATTCTCACGACGAATTTAATACGAATTCGCCAGCCCGAACAAATCTTTCCGACTCCCCAGTAGCCAACTCCGCGCAAGTCACGATTGATTTAACCGATCGCTATCTATGCCCGGGATTTGTTGACCTCCATGTTCACGGAGGAGCCGGCGCGGACTTCATGGACGGTACGGTAGACGCCACTCGCATTGCTTGTGCTGCCCACGCGTCGCACGGAACCACAACCCTTTACCCGACGACAAGCACCGGCAGCCCCGCTCAGATTCATCGAATGTTGGCGTCTTGCAAATCGGTAATGAGTGAAACCGGGCCTCCTGGACACGCAAAAATTGGAGGCGTCCATCTTTATGGACCCTATTTCGCCAAAGAAAAATCAGGATGCCATCTTCAAAGCGAGTGCCGCGATCCGCACAACTCGGAGTACGAAAGTTACTTTGAGACAGACATCATTCGAATTGCGACATGTGCGGCAGAACTCGAAGGTGCAGCCCATTTTTACCAATGCGCCAACCAAAGGGGATGTTTGATCACTTGCGGGCACTCCAATGCATCGTGGACCGAAATGCAGGCAGCCTTTGATCTTGGCATGCGGCATGTCGATCACTTTTGGTGTGCGATGAGCAACGTTTCTTCGGTTCGTAAACAGCATGGATTCCCAATGCAGGGCAGTATGCTGGAATTTGTGCTCGGGCAGCCCGAAATGAGCACGGAAGTGATTGCGGATGGACAGCACCTATCGCCCGAACTTTTGCGGTTTGCTTGGCAGATCAAATCTAGCCAGCGTCTCTGCCTGGTCACCGACTGCAACCGTGCGCTCGACATGCCACCGGGTCGTTATCGCTTTGGCGCCATCGAAGATGGAGCGTGGTTTGAGAGTAATGGTGAAGTAGGACTTGCTTCGCCTGATGCATTGGCAAGTTCCATTCGTGGAATGGACTTTATGGTTCAAACGATGCTTACGCAAACCGACATTCCCCTTGTGGATGTCATTCGCATGGCCTCGTTAACTCCCGCTCAACGCGTAAAAGCTGACGATCAGATTGGCAGTATTGAGATCGGTAAGTTAGCCGACTTTGTGATACTGAATCAAAAATTCCAGATCGAAAAAGTCTTTATCAGCGGCCAAGAATTGACGGCACCGCTACCTTGAATCAATCAGCTCGAGCCAAGAATTCCAAAGGTTGAATCATCAATCGAGTCGGCTCGCAGCCTCAACTGTTTTTTTGGCCGGCAAGGCGTAACCCATTAGAAACGGTCTGCCGGAAATTGCTTGACGCAGCCGACGATGAAGCGAGTTGACGTTGGTGGAGAATGACGATTGCAGGTGCATCTCACCTATCCCGTGCTAATCTCTCCCTTTGCGTTTTGCTAACTCCGCTCGCAATGACTCTTCGAACTCGGTGACGTCATTGGTTCCAGAGAGATTTTGGTTTTCACCCGGGTCAATTCTATGATCGTACAACATTGCTCCTGTTAGGCGACCGCGTCCTTGCTGAGTACGATATTCGCTGTAGCGATGGGAATCGGTGCGGACGGTATCCCCTGTTTGAAACCGACCAATGGCGTTGGTCTTTCCCGGTGCTTTGGGGTTTTTGAGCCAAGGTATCAAGCTGACGCCCTGAACATGACTGGGTGCATTGAATCCCGAGAGCTCACATAACGTGGGATAAATATCAATGAACTCGGTAAGTGAACGACAGCGTTCGCCCTGCACGAAACCCGGCGCCGCAATCATGAGAGGTGCGTGCATGGAAGTTTCAAAACATGAGTGTTTGTTCCACATACCATGTTCACCGAGTTGCCAACCGTGGTCTCCCCAAAGCACAATGATCGTGTTGTTTGCCAGCCCACTGTCATCTAACTGCTGAATCAATCGGCCAAGTTGAGCATCGATAAAGGAAACGCACGCGTAGTAGCCATGTATCAATTGCCTTGCCGTATCTTGTGACACTGGCCCAGTGGGAGGTATCGATGCGTAGGCTCTTAATTCTCCGGATGCATGGACGGCACCCTCGGGGGCGTTCAATGGCGGGCCATCATTCTCAGCAAGCTGGATATCTTGCTGAGAATAAAGATCCCAGTAACGCTTGGGGGCGCAAAACGGCAGATGCGGCTTATTGAATCCGACCGCCAAAAAAAACGGTTCTTTACTTTCGGCGAACTGCTTGATTCTAGTGATCGCCTGTGTAGCCGTTTCGTAGTCTCGGTATTCGCTGTCCAGAGCGTCGGCCGATTCGTAAGGCATCGCCCTCACCTTTTTTCGATTCGGGTACTTCTGTTGATGCTGCGCTACCGCCGTGCGCTGCACGCTCTCGTTCTGGTAATCGTTGAGCTTTGATCTCCATGGATCTTCAGACCAACCAGCCAAGCTATCATCGACGAAGTGGAAAACCTTTCCCAAACTGATCGTGGTGTACCCGTTCTCTTTGAAGAACGTATTAAGAGTCATTGCGTCAGGCATGTCGCGATCGGCGCGGGCAGTGTACGAAACGAATCGACTCGGTGAAGGTCTAATCCCAGTCATCAACGAAGCGCGACTCGCGCCGCAGGTCGGAACCATACAATACGCGCGCTCAAACAAAACGGAACGCTTCGCGAGGGCGTCAAAATTTGGGGTGCGCATCTGCGATTGACCATAGCAGGCGAGCTGCGGTCTGAGGTCATCGACAGCAATGAACAACACGTTTGGTCGATTAATCGTCTGCGCATTCAGAGCTATTGCTTCGAGAGAGCCGCTCAGAAATGGGGTCGAGCAGATGATGGCGACCCACAAGAACGAAATCACCGATCTAGTTTTTATCCGCATCTTGGAGATTCTCTCACAGTATTGCAAAACGCTTGTTGCTGAAATCACGAACGGCTTTGAATCGCAATGAATTGCACCCAATGATCACAATCGAATGATTCAGGGTGATCGAGGCCCAAAAATGGCTTGCTTGTAAACCATCCGAACTGAGCAACCATCAGAACCGGAGAAATTGGAGCATCTATTGGAAATGCGTCAAGCTTTGATCCAAAATGTTAGAACAGCCCCGTGGTGGATAAGTATCAGGCTCAGGAGCGAGGGCAAAACACCTCTAATGGGTGGCAACAACATGGTTTGGTCGAGGGAATTTTTCGATCAAGCATCAGCGAAAAACAGAGCGAAACTCTGCTTCGCTCCTCTGTCTCTCTCAAAAGTACTGTAAAAAACTGACGGTTTTGGCGAAAAAACGAATCGAAGAAGGTTGGACGACACCATAAAGAATCGGAATCAAACCATTTTTTCGGAAAGGTTGGTTTCCACCAGTTCGGTGACTATGATTACAGAGTAGTGGAATCTCTCCCGATCCTAGGGGATACCGACTGGTTTTGTGTTGTCGGTAAGTGATCAGGAGAGGACGCCTCTTCCGCTCTTTATAGTCACTTGAATGTTGTTCCTATCGAGTTGTCTCCGCTTGATGACTCGATTGATCAACATGAGTGTTCACCCATTCAACTAATTGTTGCCGCACGGGCTTGGGTCCAACGGCAATGAGGCGAACTTTTTCTAAAGGAACGTGTAAGTGATTACTTCCCGTCGCATGGTTATTGCCGCAGCGGTTGCTGCGTTGTCCCTGGCCACTTTGTCCTCACCCACTTTTGCAGAACGCAATGATGCGAATGACGAGGCAATGCAGGTCGAGCTTTTCGAAGCGATTGATGCCGGTCAAGTGGATGTGAAGTTCATTCCCCACGATGCATCAAAAGCCAACCTTTTGGTGAAGAACCTTACCGATAAACCTCTCGAAATCCGTTTGCCGAGTGCATTCGCTGGCGTACCTGTTCTTGGCCAAATGGGCATGGGCGGTATGGGTGGCATGGGCGGTGGCATGGGCGGCATGGGCGGCGGCGGCATGGGTGGCGGCGGTGGCGGTCAAGCCATGGGCGG
>Ga0181563_10002179_pt1 | contig 19016 bp, 16 predicted proteins | sample 011ome_25_FD_133759 | JGI IMG/M metagenome (GOLD analysis project Ga0181563, IMG submission 133759) | Coastal salt marsh microbial communities from the Groves Creek Marsh, Skidaway Island, Georgia - 011512CT metaG (megahit assembly) | ecosystem: Environmental > Aquatic > Marine > Intertidal...
GCGATGAACCCGCGCGATCTGGTCTACCTCGACCAGAACCCGCCCGCTGGTATCGCGCAACGCATGGCGTGTCAGTTCCAGCCCATGGGCCGTGGCGCGCCGCATGACATCGCCCAAAGCCACTGCCGCCAAGCCCGCCAGCGCCAACAACGCCCGCGCCCAGCCGCGCTGCGCCGGGCCAGACAGCGCCAGCCAAAGCAGCGCCGCCCCCAAAACCGCAAGCAGACCTATACCCAGCCAGCGCCGCACCGGCGAAGCGTGCAGCCGCGCCAAAACATTCTCTTCCATTTTGCGCCCTCTAGTCACCACTGGGGCTGATGTGCCCCAGTGCAGCGCTTAGGTCAATCGCTGGTCATGCCCGGCCCAAACCGCGGCCCACTTCGTAACCGCGTTCCTCGGGTTCGTCATCCACCAGCTCTTGGGGGAAACCATCGGCCAAAATTTGCAGCCCCGTCGCCTCTTCCAGCCGCTCGATGATACGGTCCGACTGGGCCCGATCGCCATAGCGGGCCTGACCATCTTTCATGATGCGGATAATCTCGGGGGAAATTTCCAGCGGCACCCCGTTTTCTTCGGCGATGCGCTGGAACAGGCCAATATCTTTCAGCACCAGATCCATCGTGAAATCTACATCGCGCGAGCCAGACAAGATCAGCTGGCTTTCGGTTTCATGCACGAACGATGTGCCCGAGCTGATGCGAATAGCCTCATAGGTGGTGGCCATATCCATGCCCGCCGCCTTCATCGTCACCAGCGCCTCGCAGCAGGTCAGCAAATTGGCGGTGGCCAGATAGTTGGTCATCACTTTCAAGGTCGAGGCGGTGCCAACATCGCCCGTGTGCAGCACGCGGCGCCCCATGATCGTGAGCAGCGGCAAGACCTGTTCGAATGTCGGGCGGTCGCAGGCGACGAAAATGCTGATATTGCCCGTGCCCGCCCGATGGCAGCCCCCCGATACCGGGCAATCCACCGCGCGCCCCCCTGCCGCGGCCACGGCCTGCGCCTGCGCCACGATTTGCGCGGCATCGGTGGTGGACATCTCCATCCATGTTTTGCCCGCAATATGAGGCATCATTTCATCCAACACCGCCGCGCTGGCTGCGGGGCTTGGCAGGCTGGTGATAACCACATCGCAATATTGCATCACCTGTGCGGCCGAGCCACCATCGCGGGCGCCGCGTTGCACGAAATCCTGCACGCGCGCGCCATCCAGATCGAACACGCTTAAGGAAATGCCATTGCGCAACAGGCTGCCTGCCAATTTGCCGCCCACAGCACCCAGCCCGATAAATCCTACATTCATAAGTACCCCTCCTTTGGTTGCGCCCAATCCAACGCCGGTATTGCGACATGTCGCCTCTGTTTGCGACCCATAGACAGGATTACGCGCAAGAAATACTGTGCCCCTATGACAGCACCCCCGCCCCCCAACCGCCCCAGCGATGCCGCAGCCGGTATTGAAACCGGCCCAGGGTTTGCGCCCTTTGTGCAGCGCAACGATATTTTCAGCCGCGCCATGTGGGATAACACGGTGCGCAGCGCCCAAACCGACGGGTTTTTTGCCTCGTATCGGATCGAGGCCGCCCCCCGGCGCGGCGAGGGGTTTCAGCACCGCGATTTTGCCCTGCGCAACGCCGCATGGCTTTTGGCAGACATCGTGGCCAACCGACGTGCCAGCAATGGCCGGCGCGAGGGGTTTCAAGCCCCGATCCACCCCGATACCCCCGTCGCCCCCGAGGTCATGCCGGTTGAAAACCCTGCTGAAATAGCGCGCGAAATCAAACAGGTGGCGCAGTTTTTCGGCGCCGATCTATGCGGCATCACCGCCTATGACGCGCGTTGGCAATATGCCAGCCGGGTTGACACGCGCAGCATGCAAGAGGCGCCCAACACCCTGCCGCCGGGGCTGGATCATGTGATCGTTCTGGGCCACGCCATGGATGGGGCCTTGGTGGAGACCTACCCCTCGGCGCTGGCCGGGGCCGCAACGGGCCGCGCCTATAGCCACGAGGCGGCAGTGGTGATGCAACTGGCGGCCTATATCCGCAATCTGGGCTATCAGGCCGTGGCCTCGATGAATGATACGGGGCTTGCCATTCCCTATGCGCTGCAGGCGGGTTTGGGGGAATATGGGCGCAACCAAATGGTGATTACCCCGGAATTTGGCCCGCGCCTGCGCTTTTCCAAGATCTACACCAACCTGCCCCTGGCCCATGATGCGCCCCGCCCCCAAGGCGTGGCGCGGTTTTGCGACATCTGCACAAAATGCGCCGATGCCTGCCCGGTCAAGGCCCTGCCCTTTGGGCCACCCAGTTTCGACGCGCCCAATATTTCGGCCATTCGGGGGGTAAAGAAATGGACATCTGACGCCGAGAAATGTTTTGGCTTTTGGGCCAAAATGGCCTCGGATTGCGCCATATGCATGCGTGTTTGCCCCTTTAACCGCGATTTTTCGAAACGCCGCCATCGGCTGTGGCGGCGCTTGGCGCTGTCGCCGCTGCGCCGGTTTGCCCTGTGGCTGGACAAAGGGCGCGGCGGGCGGCGCAAACCGGGGCAGTGGTGGGCCGCAAAGAGCGCTGGACAAAACGCAAAACCCCACGCCAAATAGCCGCATGGATTTGCACGCAAAATACCCCGGTCTAGACGACCTGAAACGCCGCGCCAAACAGCGCCTGCCCCTGTTTGTTTGGGAATATCTTGACAGCGCCACTGGGCAAGAGGCCACCAAGCACCGCAACCGCGCCACATTGGACGCGATTACGATGATGCCCTCGATCTTGCATGGCGAAATCGAATTTGACACCAGCGTCACGCTGTTTGGGCAAACCCACCCCCTGCCCTTTGGGGTGGCGCCTGTGGGCATGTCGGGGTTGATCTGGCCCGATGCCGAACGGCAATTGGCACGCGTGGCCACCGCAACTGGCATTCCCTACACCCTGTCAACCGTAGCCTCGGCAGATCCGGAAACCGTGGGCCCTTGCGTGGATGGTAAGGGGTGGTTCCAGCTCTACCCGCCCAAAAAACCCGAGATCCGCCGCGACCTGCTGGATCGCGCCCGCGCGGCTGGGTTTCGCACCTTGGTCATGACCGTAGATGTGCCCGTCGCCAGCCGCCGCGAGCGCCAAACCAGATCGGGCCTGACACAGCCGCCGCGGATGACGCCCCGGCTGTTGGCGCAGATCGCCATGCGCCCGGCCTGGGCCATGGCCACGCTGGCCCATGGCCGCCCGCGCATGCCAACGATCGCGCGCTATGCACAAGACAAGCCCGGCCTGCCCCCCACCGAACATATCGGCTATTTGCTGCGCACCTCGCCCGATTGGGATTATCTGCGTTGGCTGCGCGATGCCTGGGATGGCCCCTTTGTGGTGAAAGGCGCGATGGACCCAAACGATGCCCCCAAGCTGGAACAGGCCGGGGTGGATGGCATTTGGATTTCAAACCACGCCGGGCGGCAATTTGATGCAGCCCCCGGCCCCGCCGAAGTGCTGCCCGCCATGCGCGCGGCCACCAGTTTGCCGTTGATTTACGACAGCGGCATCGAAGGGGGGCTGGATATTTTGCGCGCCTTCGCCTTGGGCGCGGATTTTGTGATGATGGGGCGCGCGTGGCATTACGCGCTGGCGGCTTTGGGCTTGGACGGCCCGCGCCATTTGATCGAAATGTTCCAAAAGGATCTGCAGGCGAATATGGGGCAATTAGGCCTTGAAACCCTGCGCCAAGCCGCCAGCCGGCTGCGTTAGGCGGCGTTATCGCTAACCGTCGCTGGCATGAGGCAAGGCGTCGCCTTCGCGTTTCAAGTTTGTTGTGAAATGTTACAAAAACCTAACACGCAATCCCTGCCTGGGCATTGCTCTGCACCGCAGCATCAGCCTAGCTAGGCGCAGCAAACGACATGACAGTGCCAAAAGGAACCTGCCAATGCCCGATTTCAAGAAAATCCTGATCGCCAACCGTGGCGAGATTGCCATCCGCGTGATGCGCGCGGCCAATGAAATGGGCAAGAAAACCGTAGCGGTTTACGCCGAGGAAGACAAGCTGGGCCTGCATCGCTTCAAAGCCGACGAGGCCTATCGCATTGGCGAGGGGCTGGGGCCGGTCGCGGCGTATCTGTCGATTTCGGAAATGATCCGCGTGGCGCTGGCCTCGGGGGCAGATGCCATTCACCCCGGCTATGGGCTTTTGTCGGAAAACCCCGATTTCGTCAATGCCTGCGCCGCCAATGGCATTATCTTCATCGGGCCAAAGGCCGACACCATGCGCACCTTGGGCGACAAGGCCAGCGCGCGCAAAGTGGCCATTGCCGCGGGCGTGCCGGTTATTCCCGCAACCGAGGTGCTGGGCGATGATTTCGACGCCATCACAGCCGAGGCACAGGCCATTGGCTATCCGCTGATGCTAAAGGCCAGCTGGGGCGGCGGTGGGCGCGGCATGCGCCCCATCATGGGCCCGGCCGAGCTGCGCGAAAAGGTGCTAGAGGGCCGGCGCGAAGCCGAAGCCGCCTTTGGCAATGGCGAGGGGTATCTGGAAAAGATGATCACCCGCGCCCGCCACGTAGAAGTGCAGATCTTGGGCGACAGCCACGGCACCATTTATCACCTCTACGAGCGCGATTGCTCGGTCCAGCGGCGCAACCAAAAAGTGGTTGAACGCGCCCCGGCCCCCTACCTCAGCGAGACCCAGCGCGAAGAATTATGCGAATTGGGCCGCAAAATTTGCGCCCATGTGAATTACGAATGCGCCGGCACCGTTGAATTCTTGATGGATATGGAAACCGACAAATTCTATTTCATCGAGGTCAACCCCCGCGTGCAGGTGGAACACACCGTCACCGAAGAGGTGACAGGCATCGACATCGTGCAGGCGCAGATCATGATTGCCGAGGGCAAATCGCTGGCCGAGGCCACGGGTAAAGCCAGCCAATATGATATCCGCCTCAACGGCCATGCGCTGCAATGCCGGGTCACCACCGAAGACCCGCAAAACAATTTCATCCCCGATTATGGCCGCATTACCGCCTATCGCAGCGCCACGGGCATGGGCATCCGCCTGGATGGCGGCACCGCCTATGCGGGCGGGGTGATCACCCGCTATTATGACAGTTTGCTGACCAAAATCACCGCATGGGCCCCAACCCCCGAAAAGGCCATCGCCCGCATGGACCGCGCCTTGCGCGAATTCCGAATTCGCGGCGTCAGCACCAATATCGCCTTTGTGGAAAACCTGCTCAAACACCCGACATTTTTGTCGAACCAATATACAACCAAGTTTATCGACGAAACGGCCGATCTGTTCGATTTCAAAAAGCGCCGCGACCGCGGCACCAAGGTGCTTAGCTATATCGCCGATATCACGGTAAACGGGCACCCCGAAACCGCTGGCCGCCCACGCCCTGCCCTTGATTTGAAAGACCCGCGCGCGCCTGCCCCGCAGGGGGCCCCGGTGGCGGGCAGCAAAACCTTGTTGGAAACCAAAGGTGCGCGCGCCGTGGCCGATTGGATGCTGGCGCAACAGCGGCTGCTGTTGACCGACACCACCATGCGCGACGGGCACCAATCGCTGCTGGCCACGCGCATGCGCTCGATCGATATGATCCGCGTGGCGCCCGCCTATGCCGCAAACCTGCCACAGCTATTCTCGGTGGAATGCTGGGGCGGGGCCACGTTTGATGTGGCCTATCGCTTTTTGCAAGAATGCCCATGGCAACGCCTGCGCGACCTGCGCGCCGCCATGCCCAACCTGCTGACGCAAATGCTGCTGCGCGCCTCGAACGGGGTGGGCTATACCAATTACCCCGATAACGTAGTGCAGGAATTCGTGCGCCAAGCGGCGGCCACCGGGGTGGATATCTTCCGCGTGTTTGACAGCCTGAACTGGGTAGAAAACATGCGCGTCGCGATGGATGCGGTGATTGACACAGGCAAAATCTGCGAAGGCACGATGTGCTATACCGGCGATATCTTGGATCCGTCGCGCGCCAAATATGACCTGAAATATTATGTCGCCATGGCCAAAGAGCTAGAGGCCGCTGGCGCCCATGTGCTGGGGCTAAAAGATATGGCGGGGCTGCTAAAACCCGCCGCCGCCAAGGCGCTTGTGGCCGCCCTGAAGGACGAGCTGACAATCCCAGTACATTTCCACACCCATGACACCAGCGGCATGGCAGGCGCCACGATCTTGGCTGCCGCCGAAGCCGGGGTAGACGCGGTGGATGCGGCGATGGATGCGTTTTCGGGTGGAACCTCGCAGGCCTGCTTGGGCTCGATCGTCGAGGCGCTGCGCCACAGCCCCCGCGACACGGGGCTGGATATCAACCACATCCGCGAAATCAGCGATTATTGGGAACAGGTGCGGGCACAATACGCAGCCTTTGAATCGGGGTTGGCCGCGCCTGCATCCGAGGTGTATTTGCACGAAATGCCCGGCGGGCAATTCACCAACCTCAAGGCGCAGGCGCGATCGATGGGGCTGGAAGAAAAATGGCCCGATATTGCGCGCACCTATGCGGATGTGAACCAGATGTTTGGCGATATCGTCAAGGTCACGCCCTCGTCCAAGGTGGTGGGGGACATGGCGCTGATGATGGTGGCCCAAGGCCTAAGCCGCGCCGATGTCGAAGACCCGGCCCGCGATGTGGCCTTTCCCGATTCGGTGATCGATATGATGCGCGGCAATCTGGGCCAGCCTCCCGGCGGCTTTCCCGCGGGCATCGTGGCCAAAGTGTTGAAAGGCGAGGCCCCCAACACCGACCGCCCCGGCGCCCATCTGCCCCCCGTCGATATCGAGACCAGCCGCGCCGAGCTGCGCGCGCAGCTTGAAGGTAAGGCCGTAGATGACGAAGACCTGAACGGCTATCTGATGTATCCCAAGGTGTTTTTGGATTACATGGGCCGCCACCGCCAATATGGCCCGGTGCGCACCCTGCCCACGAAAACCTTTTTCTATGGCATGCAGCCCGGCGAAGAAATCAGCGCCGAAATCGACCCCGGGAAAACGCTGGAAATCCGCCTGCAAGCCGTGGGTGAAACCGACGAAAAGGGCGAGGTTAAGGTATTTTTCGAACTCAACGGCCAGCCGCGCAGCATTCGGGTGCCCAACCGCTTGGTGAAATCAAGCACCCTTGCACGGCCCAAAATGGACGCCGCAAACCCCAACCATATCGGCGCCCCGATGCCGGGGGTTGTGGCCTCGGTTACCATCAGCGCGGGCCAAGAGGTGAAAACCGGCGACCTGCTGCTGACGATCGAGGCGATGAAAATGGAAACCGGCCTGCACGCCGAACGCGATGGCAAGGTCAAGGCCGTGCATGTCAGCGCCGGTGGCCAGATTGATGCCAAAGATCTGTTGATCGAGCTGGAATAAGGGGCAAAGCGCCGCGGGCTTGTCCCCAAGCGGCGCTAAATCCGGGTGATATCGTAGCCGTAAAGCCAGCCAAATTGCTGCACCATTTTGTCTGGCGCCAACAGCCCGCCCAAGCGCAGCGCGCCATGGACGGCCCAGCGCAGGGGCGGCACCGACAGGTGGTATTTCCACGCATTGGCGCTGGCGGCGTTGATGACCTTGCAGGCGCGCTCATGGCGCAAGGCCTGATAGCCCGCCAACGCCTGGGCCAGCGTATCATGGCGCCCCACCATCATGGCCAATGCCCATGCATCCTCTAGCGCCATATTCGCCCCTTGCGCCAAGAAAGGCAGCGTGGGGTGGGCGGCATCGCCCAGCAATGCGGCTTGGCCCATATGCCAGCGCGGCGCCACGGGGTGGCGAAACAGCCCCCAGCGCCGCACCTCGGTGATCTGCGCCAACAGGCCCTGCACCTCGGGGCCGAAATCGGCAAAATGGGCGCGCAGGTTGTCCGGGTCGTCCGCCGCAGTCCAGCTTTCATCGGCCCACTCAGCCTGTTCGCGCACCGCCACCACATTCAGCCACTCGCCCCCGCGCAGCGGATAGCTGACCACATGCCGCCCCGGCCCCATATGCACATGCGCAACAGGGCCGCGCCCTTGGGTGTTGGGCACAACCGCGCGCCATGCCACTTGGCCGGTAAAGCGGGGCTTGGCCGGGCCCAAAATGGCAGGGCGCAGCACCGAATGCACGCCGTCGGCCCCCACCACCAAATCTGCAGATAGTTTGGTGCCATCGCGCAAGATCAACACCGGCGTGCCGGCTTGCACATCCACCTGTTCCACCCGCTGCAACAGGCGCAACCGCACCCCCGCCGCGCGCACGGCCTGCGCTAAAATGTCGATCAAATCGGCGCGGTGAACGAAATAATACTGCCGCCGCGCCAAGCGCTGCAAATCCAGCGCCACCACCTGCCCCCTGCGGTAATCGCGCAGGCTGACACCTTGGGCCTGCACGCTGGCCTGCGCCAGTTGCCCCCCCAGCCCCAGCGCGGCCAGCACGGCAAACCCATTTGGGCTGATTTGCAGGCCGGCCCCCACCTCGGTGATTTCGGGGGCTTGTTCCAGAACCGTCACATCGGCGCCACGCTGCGCAAGGGCCAAGGCCGTGGCCAGCCCACCGATGCCGCCGCCAATCACATATGTTCTGAGTCGGGCCAAATCCATGCGCGTTTTTGCAACGAAAAACGCCGAGGCGAAAGCCCCGGCGCATTTTTGTTCCAACAGATGGGCGGTAGGTGCGCCCTTAATCGTCGCGGTGCACTTTCTCGCGGCGCTCGTGGCGTTCTTGGGCCTCAAGGCTCATGGTGGCGATGGGGCGGGCATCCAGACGTTTCAGGCTGATCGGCTCGCCGGTTACTTCGCAATACCCATATTCGCCATCGTCAATCCGGCGCAGGGCCGCATCGATTTTCGACACCAATTTGCGCTGGCGGTCGCGCGTGCGCAGCTCAAGCGCGCGATCGGTTTCTTCGGATGCACGATCGGCCACATCGGGGATATTGCGGGTATTGCCCTGCAGCCCCTCGATGGTTTCTCGGCTATCTTCCAAAATCTCGTATTTCCACGCCAGCAGCTTCCTACGGAAGTATTCCAGCTGGCGATCATTCATGAATGGTTCATCTTCCGCAGGACGATAATCGTTGGGAAGAAAGACTTCTGCCTTCATATCCGCTCCCTCGTGCAGGCCATTAACTGTCATGTTCACTTCAGTCATAGGCACCCCCTTGGGCGGTGCATTACACGCCACTTGGGCGAATGTCACTACCCTACGTCGGAATAAAGCCACCTGCATTGCCCATAGGCAAAGTTATGGCTAGTTTGCGGGCAACACAGCCAAGCATAGGATTGCGCAAGACATGAAATTTCAGGGCACAGAGGCATATGTTGCAACCGAAGATCTGACCGTTGCGGTGAACGCCGCTGTCACCTTAGAACGCCCCTTGCTGGTCAAGGGCGAGCCGGGCACAGGCAAAACCGAACTGGCGCGCCAAGTGGCCAATGCGCTGGGCCTAACGATGATCGAATGGAACATCAAATCCACCACCAAGGCGCAGCAAGGTCTTTACGAATACGATGCCGTCAGCCGCCTACGCGACAGCCAACTGGGCGAAGAACGCGTGCATGATGTGAAAAACTACATCCGCAAGGGCAAGCTGTGGCAGGCGTTTGAAGCCGACGAAAAAGTGGTTTTGTTGATCGACGAAGTGGACAAAGCCGATATCGAATTTCCAAACGACCTGCTGCAGGAATTGGATAAGATGGAATTTCACGTCTACGAGACGGGTGAAACCATCCGCGCACGCCAGCGCCCGATCGTGATTATCACGTCGAACAACGAAAAAGAACTGCCCGACGCATTTTTGCGCCGCTGCTTTTTCCACTACATCCGCTTTCCCGACGCAGACACGATGCGCAAAATCGTCGAGGTGCACCACCCCGGCATGAAAGAGGCGCTGCTGACCACCGCGCTGACCCAGTTCTACGAAATCCGCGATATGGCGGGGCTAAAGAAAAAGCCCTCGACATCAGAGGTTCTGGATTGGCTGAAACTGCTTTTGGCCGAGGATCTCACCGCCGAAGACCTGCGCCGCGATGGCGCGAATGCGCTGCCCAAACTGCATGGTGCGCTGCTGAAAAATGAACAAGACGTGCATTTGTTTGAACGTTTGGCATTCATGGCACGGCGCGGCGGCTAGGCCGTTTCACACCCAAAAAGACAAGGGCAGCCGCAGCGCTGCCCTTTTTTATGCCCCCATCAGGCGCCCTTTGAGGCCGCTTGCGCCTTAATTTTGCCACATTTGGCCGAAAAAACAGCTTTAAGGCGCAGATTTCAGGGGCAAAGCACCAGAAACGCGTTGTTTCCAAACTGCGAATAGTTGCTCAAGCCATTGGTTTAACGTGAAAAACAAAGATACCCAAACCGATGGCCCAGCGCGTATGCACAGTATCTTAATGGCGCCGCATTGCGCCCATATCTGCGTTATGACTTGGGGTAAATCTGCCAAAAACCCGCAGCACAGAGGCAAAAGATGACTGGCTATTTTGGCGCACCCCACCTTCCCCCCAGCCCGCCCTACACGCGGGTTTGGCGTAATGGGGGGCAGATGTAATGCGCCGTTTGCTTTTGCCTTTATGCGTGGTGTTGGGCGCCTGTATGCCGGTGGCGCCCCATGATACCGTCAGCCGCGCAGCGCCCGCCAGCGACGCCGCGCTGCCCCCGATCAAAAGTTTTGCGCGCGCCCAGCCCAAACCGCCCCTCGCGGCCAATTCCGACATTGCGCGCGATTTTCTGGATCTGGCCTTTACCTTGGAATCAGGGCGCCGCTTGCCGTTCTTCTCGCGTTTCGAGGGGCCGGTTTCTTTGCGCGTTACGGGCGCCGCACCCGCCCATCTGGGCGCAGATCTGGATGCGGTGTTGCACCGGCTGCGCACCGAGGCGGGCATTGCCATTGCCCGGACAGACGCGGAAAATGCCAATATCACCATTCAGGCGGTCAGCCGCGCCGAGATACAAAAAAACTTGCCGCAAGCCGCCTGTTTTGTGGTGCCAAACATCAGCAACCTTTCCGAATACGCCGGCGCAAGGCGCACCCAACGCACCGATTGGGCGCGCATAACCCAGCGCCAAAAGCTGGCAATTTTTCTGCCCAACGAGACCAGCCCGCAAGAGGTGCGCGATTGCCTGCACGAGGAATTGGCGCAGGCGCTTGGCCCCTTGAACGACCTTTATCGCCTGTCTGACAGCGTGTTCAACGATGACAACATGCACACGGTGCTGACAGGGTTTGACATGCTGATATTGCGGGTATTCTACAGCCCCGCATTGCGCAGCGGCATGACCCGCGCCGAAGTGGCCGCGCGCCTGCCCGCCATTTTGGCACAGCTAAACCCGGCAGGCCAATCGCGCGTGCCCCAGCGCCGCGATGCCACCCCGCGCAGCTGGGTGGCCACGGTGCAACAGGCGCTTGGCCCCGGCACCCCGCCCCAAGGGCGTTTGTCCGCCGCGCGCAGCGCGCTGAACATCGCCCGCGTCATGGGGTGGTATGATCACCGCATGGGGTTTTCGCATTACGCGATGGGGCGCATTTTGCAAGCTGATCACCCTGCCGAGGCGCGGCTGCAATTTCAGGCGGCCTATCACATCTATTCACAATTGCCTGAATGCGACCTGCATATGGCCTATGTCAGCGCAGCCCTTGCCGCCTATGCCATAGCCGATGGCGATGCCACCGCAGGCCTTGCGCTGATCGCCCCCGCCGAGGCCAGCGCCGCCCAAAACGAAAACGCAGCCCTTTTAGCCCAGCTTTTGATGCTGCGCGCCGAGGCGCTAGATTTGACGGGACGTAGCGCCGAGGCTGAAGCCGTGAGGCTGGACAGCCTTGGCTGGGCACGTTACGGATTTGGCGCAGATTGGGCGGTGCGCGAGAAACTTCGCGAGGTGGCAGCGCTTAATCCGCTCAAAGATCGCAGCTGAGGCGGAAGAAATGATCGTATTGTCGGGGGCGCTGATTGGCGCCATTGTGGGCGCGCTATTGGCGTCAAAGCGTAAAGGCCGCGCGTTGGATATCGCGCAATATGCGGCTGGCTTTGCCATTTTGTTCATGATTATTGGCCTGTTCGCCACGCTGTTTGTGCATCGCGCGGCGCTGTAGCCCCATGTTTTTGCCCTTCTTCGACACGCTCAGGCAGGTGGGTATTCCGGTATCATTGCGGGAATATTTGTCTTTTTTGGAAGGCATGAAGCGCGGCCTTGTCACCTATGACGTTGAAGGCTTTTACTTTTTGGCCCGCACCGCCATGGTCAAAGACGAGCGCAATTTAGACAAATTTGACCGCGCTTTTGCCGCCACGTTCAAGGGGCTGGAAAACATCAGCTTCGATGATGTGATGAAGGCCGTTGAAATCCCCGCCGATTGGCTGCGCAAGATGGCCGAAAAGCACCTGAGCGACGAGGAAAAGCGCGAGATCGAGGCGCTGGGTGGCTTTGAAAAGCTGATGGAAACCCTAAAGCAGCGCCTTGAAGAGCAAAAAGAGCGCCATCAGGGCGGCAACAAATGGATCGGCACCGCTGGCACCAGCCCGTTTGGCGCCCATGGATATAACCCCGAAGGCGTGCGCATCGGCCAAAACGAAAGCCGCCATCAACGCGCCGTCAAAGTGTGGGACAAGCGCGAATTCAAAAACCTTGATGACACGGTGGAACTGGGCACGCGCAACATCAAAGTGGCGCTGAAACGCCTGCGCCGCTGGGCGCGCGATGGGGCGCATGACGAGCTGGATCTGGATGGCACCATCCGCGCCACCGCCGAACATGGCTATCTCGATGTCAAAACCCGCCCCGAGCGGCGCAATGCCGTCAAGGTGCTGCTGTTTTTAGATGTGGGCGGGTCGATGGACCCGCATGTGAAAATCGTCCAAGAGCTGTTTTCAGCCGCGCGCAGTGAATTCAAACATATGGAGTATTTTTACTTCCATAATTGCCTGTACGAAGGCGTATGGCGCGACAATCGCCGCCGGTGGGATGCCCAAACCCCCACATCAGAGGTGCTGCGCACCTATGGCAGCGACTACAAGTGCATCTTCGTGGGCGATGCCAGCATGAGCCCCTATGAAATTGCCTATCCCGGTGGCGCCAATGAACATTGGAACGCCGAGGCTGGCCAAACATGGCTGCAGCGCGCGCGCGAGCAATGGCCAAACCACCTTTGGATCAACCCGGTTCCAGAAAAATACTGGGGCTATACCCAGTCGATCGCCATGATCAAAGAGATCTTTGAAAACCGCATGGTGCCCATGACGTTGAGCGGGCTAGAAACCGGGATGAAAGAGCTGACACGCTAGGCCATTTCGGGGGGCTGCCCATGCGCCAGATCATCGCCCATCTTTGGCAATTCCACCGCCCCACCTTGCTGCTGTTTCTTTCCGCTTTGGCCGTGATGGTGTTTTTTGGCCTGCGGTTTTTATGGGCGGTGTTTTACTGGTCGAACCCGGTGCATTTGCATCAGCCCCCCGCCGCTTGGATGACGCCGCGCTATGTGGCCCATTCTTGGCAGGTGCCCCCCCAGCAGGTGGCCGAGGCGCTGCAAATTCCCGCCGGCCTGCCCGCCCGCCCAACGCTGCAAGACATTGCCAAAGCCCGCGATCTGCCGGTTGATGTGCTGCTGGCGCAGTTGCAAGCCACGCTCAATGCCCTGCAAGGCGGGTTGGAAAATTGAGCGCGTGGCTGCTGCAAAACTTGGCCACATGGGGCTTGCCACTGTTATTTGCCACAACTTTTGCCTCGTGTCTGGCGCTGCCTGTGCCCGCGTCTTTGATGATGCTTGCGGCGGGCGCCTTTGTGGCCAGCGGCGATTTGTCCGCCAGCGGGGTGTGTCTGGCCACGCTTTTTGGGGCTATTGCGGGCGATCAACTGGGCTATTGGCTGGGGCGGCTGGGGCAAACCCAACTGCACAGGCGCAGTGGCAAAAGTAGCGGCAAAGGTGGCAGCAAAAATAGCGGCACAGCCCTGCGCCGCGCCCGGGCCATTTTGCAAAAACGCGGGGACATGGGCGTATTTTTCAGCCGCTGGCTGTTTAGCCCGCTTGGGCCTTATGTGAATATCGCGGCAGGCGCGCTGGCAATGGCGCCGCTGCGCTTTACCCTATGGGCCGTTTTGGGCGAAATGGTTTGGGTGGCGGCCTATGTGGGGCTTGGGGTGGGGTTTGCCAGCAACATCACCTTGGCGGCAGAACTGGCCCAAGACACCACTGGCCTTTTAAGCGCGGGGATCTTGGCATTGGGCTTGGGGGCGTGGCTATATCGCCGGCTGCCCCGCATGATGCGGCGCGCCGGGCAATAGAGGGGCCTTGCCGCTTGCCGGGCGCGGGCAGATGCCCCATATCAGGCATATGTTGAAACTTGCCCCCATCTTGCTTGCGCTGATTTATGGTTTGGTCACATGGCGGTTTTCCGTCTGGCGCACCAAGGCCGAACTGTCGGCCAAGTCGACGCTGTTGCGCGACCCGGCGCTGTTGAGCATCACCGACAGGCTGGCCGCCGCCCTAGAGATGCCCGCCATCACCGTGCATGTCTACGAGATCGAGCCGGTCAATGGCCTTGCAGCCCCCGACGGGCGCATTTTTTTGACCCGCGGTTTTTTGCGCAAATTCAACGAAGGCATCGTCAGCGCCGAGGAAATGGCCAGCGTCATCGCGCATGAGCTGGGCCATGTGGCGCTGGGGCACACGCGCAAGCGCATGATTGATTTTTCAGGTCAAAACGCGCTGCGCGCGGCCTTGGCGATGGTCTTGTCGCGGTTCATTCCGGGGCTGGGGGTGTGGATAGCCAACGCGCTGACCACGCTGGTGGCGGCACGGCTGTCGCGCAATGATGAATACGAGGCCGATGAATATGCCTCGGCCTTGATGGTGAAGGCAGGCTTTGGGACCGCGCCGCTGAAATCGCTGTTTCAAAAGCTAGAGGCGCTGACGCAGGCGCGCGCAGGCACCGCGCCGGCATGGCTGATGTCGCACCCCAAAACCGCCGATCGCATAGCCGCCATCGAACGGCTGGAAAAAGCCTGGGGTATCGGGCAGGCCTAGGGCGCCCCCAAATCTTGCAGTGCCCGTGCCAGCCGGGGCAGACGCGCCTTTTTCAGCAAGGCCCGCATCTGCCAATCTTGCCCAGACAGCCGGCGCGCGTCTTCCAAAACCGCCCATGCGGCGGGCTGCACGAATTGGGGATTGGCCTGCCAGATGCCGTGCAAAAACCCATCCGCATCGGCGCGCGCCAGCCCCTCTTCGGCCAGAATATGGCGGGGAAAATCGGCGCGATTTTGGGTAATGATCACATCGCAATGCCCCGCTATGGCGGCGGCCAGCACATGGGTGTCGCCCGGGTCTGGCAACCACAGCCTGGCCTCTAGGCTGGGCGGCCAGTGCACCACAGCATCAGGCCAATCTTGGCTGGCTTGGGCCGCCTCGGCCCGCGCCTGCGCCTCGCCGCCTGGGCCCAGCTTGCGCGCGGCGCGTGCCCATTCTTCTAAGATCCGCGCCGACCAGCGCGGCTGGAAAGCCCCTTGCGCCGCCACCCCCAACAGCATCTGCCGCATAACGGTGGGGTATAAAACGCATGTATCCAGCAGCACCTTCATAGGCGATAAAACAGCGCCTTCAGATAGCCGCTTTCGGCCAATTGCGGCATCAACGGATGATCTGGCCCGGCAAACCCGGTGTAGATAATCTGCCCGGTGCGACCAGCCCGCCCAATGCCCCGCGACGAGGCTGTGCGGAATTTCGACAGATCCGCCGCGTGCGAGCATGAACACAGGCCCAAATACCCCCCCTCGGCCACCAAGGGTGCGGCCAGACGCGCGATACGCTCGTAGGCGCGCAAACCCGCCTCTAGCGCCTGTTTGTTGGGCGCAAAGGCGGGCGGGTCGCAAATGACCAGATCAAATTCTGCCCCCTCCTCCGCCAAGGCCGCCAGCGTATCAAAGGCATCGCCCTGCCGGGTGGCAAAGCGCTCGGCCACGCCACTGGCCTCGGCGCCTTGGTTTGCCAATGCCAAAGCCGGGGCCGAGCCATCAACCGCCAGCGCCGACACCGCCCCATTGGCCAAAGCGGCCAGACCAAAGCCGCCCACATGTGAAAACACATCCAAAACCCGCGCCCCCTGCGCCAAGCTGGCGGCAAAGGCGTGGTTGGGGCGCTGATCGAAAAACAGACCGGTTTTTTGCCCGCCCATGACATCAGCCATATAGGTGGCGCCATTCATCGGCACCGGCACCGGCGCGGTGGGGGCATGGCCAGACAACACTTGGTTTTCCTCGTCCAGCCCTTCCAACACCCGGGCGCGCCCGGTGGCGTTTTTCAACACCGTGCGCACGCCCGTCACCGCCACCAGTGCCTGCACCAATGGCGCCAACAGCACATCGGCCCAAGCGGCGTTGGGCTGTACCACGCAGATATCGCCAAAGCGGTCGATCACAACGCCGGGCAGGCCATCGGCCTCGGCATGGATCAACCGGTAATAGGGCTGGGCATAAAGGCGCGCGCGCAAATCCAGCGCTTTTTGGATCCGCTTGGCGAACCACGCCTCATCGATCACGGCGTTTAAATCGCGCTCTAGCACGCGGGCGGTGATTTTTGACTGTGGGTTCACCGCCACCAAGGCCAGCGGCTGGCGCTCGCCATCCTCGAGCAGGGCAATGGTGCCGGGCGCCATGGCGCGCGCGCGCCGGTCTAGCACCAATTCGTTGTCATAAACCCATGGCGCACCATGGCGGATGGCGCGGGCATTGGCCTTTGGTTTCAGGCGGAGGGTGGGCATATCTGCTGTTGTCATGGCGCCCTATTACGCTGCTTCGCGGTTTGGGGAAAGCGCATTGTTTGGGCGCCCCAGCAACCGCAGAAATGGCCCCTTGCGCCCTGCCCCGCCTTGCACTGCTATCGCTAACAGAATATAGCAAGACCACCGATAGCCGAGGACCACATGCCCCTACATCCCGTTGTCGCCGAGGTTACAGACCGTATTCGCGCCCGTTCGGCCCCGCGGCGCGAGGCGTATTTGGCCGCCATGCAAAACGCCCGCAAGAAGGGGCCAAACCGCGGGCATTTGGGCTGCTCGAACCAGGCGCATGCCTATGCTGCCACCGGTCCCGACCAAGGCGCCTTGGCCACGGGCGATGCCCCGCATCTGGGCATTGTCAGCGCCTATAACGATATGCTGTCTGCCCATCGGCCCTATGAAACCTACCCCGAGATGATCCGCCAAGCCGCCCGCGACATGGGCGCCACTGCGCAGGTGGCAGGCGGTGTGCCCGCCATGTGCGATGGCGTCACCCAAGGCGAGGCCGGGATGGAGCTGTCGCTGTTTTCGCGCGATGTCATTGCCTTGGCTGCGGCGGTGGCGTTGTCGCATAACACCTTTGATGCAGCGGTGTTCTTGGGGGTTTGCGACAAAATCGTGCCGGGGCTGGTGATGGCCGCGGCCAGTTTTGGCCATTTGCCGGCGGTGTTTTTGCCCGCAGGCCCCATGGCCAGCGGCCTGCCAAACGAGGAAAAGGCCCGCATTCGCCGCGACTATGCCGATGGCAAGCTGGACCGCGCAGCGCTGATGCAGGCGGAAATGGCCAGCTACCATGGGCCCGGCACCTGCACCTTTTATGGCACCGCCAATTCCAACCAGATGCTGATGGAAATGATGGGCCTGCATATGCCCGGCGCGGCCTTTGTGCCCCCCGACGGGGCGCTGCGCACGGCGCTTAGCCGGGCGGGGGTGCAGCGGGCGCTGGCGATTACGGCGCTTGGCACCGAGTATACGCCGCTGTGCGATATCTTAGACGCGCGCGCCTTTGTGAATGGCATCGTTGGGCTGATGGCCACCGGCGGCTCGACCAATTTGGCGCTGCATTTGCCCGCAATGGCGCGGGCAGCCGGGCACGAGATCACCGCGCAAGATTTCGCAGATCTGTCTGCTATCACACCGCTTTTGGCGCGTATTTATCCCAATGGTCTGGCCGATGTGAACCATTTTCACGCCGCCGGGGGCATGGCCTATGTCATTGCGCAATTGCTGGATGCGGGGTTGGTTCATGCCGATGTGGCCACCGTGGCGGGGCCAGGGCTGGCCCGCTATGCCGCCGAGCCGCAGCTGCGCGAGGGCGCATTGTGCTATATGCCCGCCCCAACAGCCCCCCAAAACAGCGCTATTTTGCGCCCCCACCACACCCCCTTTCAGCCCAGCGGCGGGCTGGTACATCTGGCTGGCAATTTGGGCGAGGCGCTGATCAAAACATCGGCCATTGTTGCTGAGGCGCATGTCATCGAGGCCCCCGCCGCAGTTTTCAACACCCAAGACGAGGTGCGCGCCGCCTTTAAGGCCGGCACGCTAAACCGCGATGTGATCGTGGTGGTGCGGTTTCAGGGACCGCAGGCCAATGGCATGCCCGAATTGCACGGGCTCACACCCGCCTTAGGCGTGTTGCAGGGGCGCGGCTACAAGGTGGCGCTGGTCACAGATGGGCGCATGTCGGGGGCCAGTGGCAAGGTGCCCGCCGCCATTCACCTTGCCCCCGAGGCCGCCGCGGGCGGGCCCTTGGCGCAGGTGCGCGATGGTGATTTGCTGCGTCTGGATGCAACCCAAGGCCGGCTTGATGTGCTAAGCCCCGGCGCGCTGCAGCGCAGCCCCGCCAGCCAGCCCCCCCAGCCTCCCGATCCGCTGGGCGCAGGGCTGGGGCTGTTTGATGTCTTTCGCCGCAACGTGGGCAGTGCCAGCACCGGGGCCAGCGTGATCTTGCCCCATAACCTGCCCACCCCCCTGCCCCTAGAACCCTAAGGCCCCAATGCCACAGTCAACCCCCTATGTAACCGCCGCAACCTTATGTGCCACAGCCCCTGTTATTCCGGTGTTGGTGGTCGATAACCCCGCCCATGCCAAACCCTTGGCGCGGGCGTTGGTGGCGGGGGGGCTGCCCGTGCTTGAGGTGACATTGCGCACCCCAGCCGCCTTAGAGGTGATCGCCAAAATGGCACAGGTGCCCGGGGCAATCGTGGGGGCCGGCACCGTGCTGGGGGCGGCGGATTTGCACGCGGCCGAACAGGCCGGCGCGCGCTTCGCGGTCAGCCCCGGCAC
>Ga0181563_10002182_pt1 | contig 19011 bp, 34 predicted proteins | sample 011ome_25_FD_133759 | JGI IMG/M metagenome (GOLD analysis project Ga0181563, IMG submission 133759) | Coastal salt marsh microbial communities from the Groves Creek Marsh, Skidaway Island, Georgia - 011512CT metaG (megahit assembly) | ecosystem: Environmental > Aquatic > Marine > Intertidal...
GACGGCCACGTTTAGCCGATCGAAGTTCATCATTGTCATCTGGATGGTCTGCATCTTCATCACGAACGGTGCCACCCTCCGATTTTTCTTCAAAGCCATCGCCTTGAAGCATTTTTTCAGGTAAATCAACCACTGCGGAGCCATCTTGCTCCTCAACGATTGCAATATCGTCTTCTTTGTTGTTTGGATCAGCCATTGTTTCCTCCTGTTATACGTAGGCTTTGAAAGAAAGTGGGTTGCTGGTGACTTTGGCAATCAACTCGTGATCGTTCAACGTCATAAACAACACCGGGTCTTCGTTCTCTTCATCGCTTCGGCTTTTAATTTCCCAGCGATCACCGCCCCATTTAGGGACTCGAACGAAATCGCCCACCTCAGCCCACGCGCCCTCAGGCCATGCAGTCATGGTGTCACGATTTTTGTACGCCAATGGGCCAACAGACACGACTCTGCCAATCATGTTGTTCCATTTTTCGTTCTCTTTGGTTTCTTCAACCAGAACGATGCGTCCTGTTTTCTTTTTAATGCGCCGCAGTTGAACGATTACTCGCCCACCAAGCGGTGCCATTCCCGGATGTATATCTGGGAAAGCCCACGCCAACTCTTGCAAGTCTGGCATGTCATTTGTGGACTCGAAAGCCACAATTTTTTTTACTTCACTCATCATCAACTCCTAACACCATATTTCAGGTGCATCGTTATGCGCTTAGTCAGCGCGGTCTCACCCCGGAGTGGGGCTATCAATCTTGGTTCTTCTCTTCATCCAACATGGCGTTAATCATGTCCAAGGTTAATTGCAGTCCTTGGTACTCTCCGACCATACGTTGGTAGCCATCCCAAGATGCAGGAACCCCATGTGCAAGGGCTAAATGCAAATCAGCTTGGCGTATTTTTACTCTGTGAATCAATGCTTCAAGCATTTTTTTTCTTGAGATTTGCTAAACCACCAGAAGGTTTTTTGCCGTTGCTGGCGCTTTTCCCTTTTGGTTGCATGGTTGTGCCATCCAACTTTTCGCCCATGGCAATGCGTTTGTGCTGAGGCACATTGATGGTTCTCTGTTCGTATTCACTGGTTGACATTTGGAACTCCTTGAGGTTGTGGCATTACTGCCGGGGGTTGTGCAGGTGGTTCCTGCGGTGGTTGCGCCTGCGACATATTTTGAATGGTCTCGTGCGTCAATTTTGAATTTTCGATGGCAATTTTTGTTTGGTTGTCCATCTGAAGTTTTTGGTTGTCAAATTGCAATTTGGCTTGGTCGTATTGCGACTTTGCTTGATCTGCTTGAATCTTGCGTTGAGTCTCGGCCATGCTGGTGTCTTTGACCACCTGAGCGTCTGCTGGCAGTGGTGGTGGAGCGCCTTTGCGTTGCTGTGCCATTTGAACAAGCGATGCCAAGGCTTGCTGGAACTGGCCAAACACTTGTTGGGTGTCCAACATGACATGCGCGCCCACAGCGGTATAGACCTTGTCAATGGTGGCTGTGAGTGCTGGATCGTCGTAGTCGTCCACAGGCTTGCCCACAGACTCTTCTACGTAACCGTTGGAGCGGTTGAGGTACCACAGCGTCATGTGTTGTTTTAAATGCTCGATCAAATTGTTTAAGTAATTTGGGTCTGCAAATGGAGATTGTCCCAAGAACGGGTTCATTGCAAATTGCAAGTGATCTTGAATGTGCGCAATGTGATCTTGTTGCAAGTACGCATAGGCTGGTTGACCAACAAGCATGGCGGCGTTTTCGTCGGCCGATGTACGCTGTTCTGGTGATGGCACGTCTTTCATCAACTCATTGATGTTTGGCACTTTCATTTGTTTGAGCATGCGGCTCAATACAGCACTTATGTTGAACTGCTCAGGGTGCTTTTCTGCCAACGCCAACACGGCTTGGTTTTGTGCCATGCGCTGAGTCTCACTGAAGATATGAGGATCAGACACAGGCACCACGTCGGTGTTCTTTTCAAAATCGTCGCGGTTGATTTCTAAGTCGGCAACAATGTCGCCTTTTTTCATCTCGTCAAAGTGCCAGCGGTTTAAACGGCACAAAATCTTCAACACACGGGCTTGTGAGTCGTGCATGCGCGAGTGAATCGATGAAAACACTGCCGCGCCTTGTTCAATCAAAGCCTGCGTGGTGCCCACGGGCGCATTGCTTGTGACATCAGCAATCTTCTCTTCACTGGTGGTGACCACGCCTTTGGCGGCTGTATCTAACCAACCCAGCAACTCAAACAGCACGGGGCTGGGCGGGTTGAACGGCATTGGCATTGCAATTTGGCGAATGTCCTGCACGCCGGGCGCGCCTTCAATCTCAATGATCTGGGTGACATCAACCTGTTGTGACTGGCCACTGATCTTGGCTCCCTTCAACTTCAGCATGGTGGCCGAGTTGTTGATGTGCGCAGTGTCCAGCAAGGCACGCAATGCACCCGTCAAGGCCGCGCTGAGACCTCCAATGAGGTGAGGTAGCCCAATGGCATACGCGCCGCGCCACGGGATGAATTTGAACTCTACGACCCAGTCCAGTTTGGTGCGGGTGTCGTCTTGCTCTTCCCAGTTGCGATACAAACCCACAACTTGATTGTCAAGTTCATCGACCATCAAGATGTAGGGTGCGTAATCGCCTTTGGTTGCCTTGTCGTCTTCCAACTCCAAGTAGCAGTAGATGTGATAGACCTTGCGCAGGCCATCTTTATTTTCCTCAAATTGCTTGCCTTCAATTTTGTTGTTGGCTTGCTCAACTTTGTTTTGATTCAACGTACCAGAGGCTTTGATGTAACTCACGTCACGGTACATGCCAGTGCGGATGCGGCGCTCAAATTCGTACTGCGTGATTTCGTGGACTTCAGCGGCGCGCTGGGCCGTGTAAAAGTTGGTGGCCGCAAAGGGCAGGATCACACGGTCGATTGGCAAGAACTCCACGCATGGGCGTTTTTTTTGCTCGTCAAACCACAGCTTAAAATACTGTGAACCGCCAAGTGGCAACTGGGTCAGCAACTGTTCTTGCTCGTCTTTAAACTCTTCAATCTGGTCAGTAATTTGCCAATTTAAAAAGTCTCGTTTGCGTTCCGACTTTGCCGACTTGAGGTCGTCCATCTTGCCAATAATTTTGGTCTTGACAGGGCCATCAGGCGGGAACATTTCTTTGATTGCACGGCTGGCAAAATCCACACAGCCCTCAGCCATGGCAGGGTGAACCACTTTAGATGCACCCATAAAGGTAGCACCTCCGGGGGCATCATTGCCCATACCAGTGCGCCTGATGCCCTCTTCATATTGTTTGTCGCGCAGTGAGCGCGCTTCTTTGTCCGTTTCAAGTAAATCAAGGTACCTGAATGCCAGTGTTGAAATAACGCTGGGGTCAATGCTGTCTGCAAGATTGTCGTAAAACTCGGGGTTAAATTCTGGCCCGTCATCAATGTCAACAATGGCCGAGCCGTCTTCTTGCTCTTCCGTGCTCATCTCGGGAAGATCAACAACGGCACTGCCGTCTTCTTGTTCTTCAATGTCAAGATCGCCTAAATTTTTTGTTGCCATCATTTAGCCTTTTTGTTTTTTAACATTTCAAGTTGCATTGCGCCCAATGAGTTGTGAACAACAACAGCTTTTTTTGGAGCGCCTTGTTTATGTTCATCTTCACCGTGACGCATAGCCAAGTGGCGCTGGGCCACCACGTTTTGTTCAGGGAATGCATGGAAGTCGTCGTGACTGAAACCACGGTGACGGCCATCTACGGTGCCGCCTTCTGCATAGAACTTGATTGCCTGAGGTGCGGCGTACTCTTTGCCTTTGGCCTTAGCTTGATCTTCTGGCTTGTCGATCTCGTACTCGCCATTGTTTTTCTGCGCGTGCTCAATGTGCTTGTCGCCCACATTGTGTGTGAACGATGTTTGATGGCCAATGTTGCTGGTGGACTCAGTGGGCGTGGTCATCAAGATGTGGCCAGCATCTTTGCCGTTCTTTGTTTTGTACCTGTTTTTTGGCAGGAACTCAGTGTCTTTGAACCGTGAGTCGGTTGGAATTATGTGCGGAGTACCGTCATCGTTCTTACCTACTTGAACCAAGCGTGGGTGCAGTACATGCTGGCGCTGATAGTCGTAGCGCAAGCCATCTTGGGTGGTGTGCCCGTAGTGGGCTTTGTCTTCGTCGGTCTTGCGTCCAGAGCCGCTGTAGTGGCCTTCCGGGCCCTCGTCTTTCTCTGACTCGCTCAACTCATTCTCAGGGCGTCCTGTTGTCCAGTACTTGGCGTGGGTGATTGCGCCTTCCATCTTCTTGGCCATGGGGGAGCCACGCTTCACGTCAGTCACCATGTACGAGCCCTTGGGCGGCGTCTTGTTGCCCTGCTCGTTTTTAAAGTCGCCTTGGTTATCAGCCGCCATTACCGTGTTGCGAACACGTGCTTTGTCGCGGGAAATGTTCTCGCTAATTTCCTGACCTTTTTTGACTTTGGGGCCCACATTTGAGTGCGTCACATGGTAGCCATTTTCTGGGTCATGCAACTCGTTGGTCTTGCCGTATGAGTTGGCAATGATTGGTGGTTTGTCATCCATCTTGCGCTGTTCGTTCAAATGACGAATGACGTGGCGTGAGGACACGTCAGTCTCGTCCACAACATTAGGACGGTACAGCATGCGCTTGTTTTGCTTGTCTGCTCTATCTGATGCGTTACGCATTGAACCAGTGTGAGCAATGATCCAGTCCTTGGTCATGGCGGGATCGTGCTTGGCAATTGCGTGTCCAGCGCGACGACTAACGGCGGCGGCATATTGAGATTCAGCATTGGGCGCAAAGCATGTACCTTGCTTGGTGTCAACGATGCCTTCGGCGCTCTTGCCGCCACCACAACCCTCGGTTTGACCGGGGCAGGTGTTGATCACCTTGTAGTCCATATCTTTGCCGTGACCTCTTGGAAACAGCGCATGCCCTGCAATACCTTTGGACGCATAGCCAACGTGCGATCGACCTTCATCGTCGTGCTCGTGCTCCACCGTGTCTAGCTTTTCAGACTCGTCTAGCGTGTCTCTGTTGTGCTTGATAAATTTGGCGGCGCGGATTTTATTTAGAGCCTCTTGCTCTGCACTCTTTTGTTCTTCAATTGGTTTTGCAAAGTGATCTTCAAGCGTTTGCTTGTGGATTTTTCCTACCTGACCAAGGTTTAAAGGTTCACGGTGCTCTTCCCCGTAGACCTTTGCTCTCGCATCCATCATGTTTTTCAACCCTTCAGCGCCTGCTTTGGGGTTTCCCTCAATCAAATGCTTTGGCACCACAATGCCCTTAACGCCACCAGCGCCGGGGGCCGTAATCGTTGTGCGCTTTTCTTTGGAGTCGTCTTTCTTTGCCGCCATCTCAGCCTTCATCTCGTTCACAGACGGCTGGCCACCCTTTGCCAACTTTTGAGCGGGGGCACCACCACTCAATGCGGCCATGGTCTGGCCTTGGGGTGTCATCTGGAGCAAGTTGCCTGCTGGCGCTGGTGGGGCACCGGGTGGCGCGCCCGGAGGGGCACCGGGGCCACCGGGAGGAGGAGGAGCGCCGGGTGGTTGGCCACCTTGTGGTGGCTGGGGAGGTGTTGGCATCAACTGTTGACCGACTTGAGTTTTGCTCATATCTACGCCACCAATGGGCATGCCTTTTTTGGGTGTGGCCACGCCACCGGGGCTGGGCATACCAATGTCACTTCGTTCTGGTGGGAAGAAGTGCTTGGGCGACATGCTTGGCGCTTCGTTCACTCCAATATTTTTAAGGTCAACCTTGTTGCCTTTTTGGGCAAGTTCAATTTTCATTTGGGCTGTTGATGGACGCACTTCGCCCCCCTTTGCTTTGTTTATTACGTGGGCTTTCTTGCCATCTTTTTCCCGCACATAGTATGAGTCGTGCCCATAATGAGCAATGCTGTTTTGAATGCGCGGGTCTTCGACGTGCAGGTGATGCCCTCCTGACAAAATATCACGCAAGTGACTGGCCACGTCAGGGATGTCTTTTAGATCACGGTGTTGGGCGGCATGACCAGAGATATTGGTCAAGTGCTTTTGGTTCTCGTAGTCCCATGTGTTTTTAGGTTCTTTCACTGTGCCTCCTTTGGCTTCTTCAATGACCTTGCGTGACACAATGCCATGCCCAACGTCACGCTCTTTGTCGTATCGGATTGGGTCATGCATGGGGTACAAGTGTTTGGTCGGCGTGTTAATGTCAAATGCTGATCCTTCGGGCACGTGGTGCTTGTCTTCCAGCGCCCGAAACTTTTGTTTGTTGACCACCATGGGCTCACCAATGGTTACCTCTCCAATTGCTTTGGCCCTGCCCTCACCCGTCCTGACGATGGCAACACGTTTTCCCACATAGGGTCGCAAGGTGTCACTGTTGCGTGATTCAAGGGTTTTGTGACCGTCCACAATCATGTCGGCATACCTGCGGCCTGACTTGCGGTCTGTGGCCACGTTGATGCCCATCACAGAGCCACCTTTAGCGTAGTTCACATGCTCTTCGGCTTTCCACTCATCCGGGGCCACACAGCCACCATGAGCAAAACCAAAGTCTTTCTTTTTAAATGGCTGGGATCGGGGCAGATCGGCCATGCCAGCTTTCTTGTTGATGCGCTCCACCTCAGCGTCTGACAACACCTTGTTGACCTTCATTGATCCACCGATCAACCAGTTGCCCGTCATGTTGGGATTGGTTTTGTATCGGTAGTGGCCACCCTTGGGTATCTGGTCGGTGATGTGTGATTTCACAGGCACCACCCTGCCTTGTGCATTGGTGCCGCGCTTGGTGGCCTCAGCTTGCCAGTCCACGTCGTCAGGCATTTCTATTTCAGCCCATGCGTGGTTGGAAGGTCGGCGGTCGGGCGCGGTTTTTTTGGAGTCGGACTTCTCACCAATGTGCGTGGCCATAGGTAGATCACCCGCATGCCACCCCGGTCGATACGCCAAAGGCCCAATCTTGGACTTGACCTTACCATTGGCCATGTCGCCTTCTTTTGCATCCACCCATTTGTCCATCTCTACCGGGGTGGTGGAGTCCACAAACAACGGGAACAGCTTGCCCGGATGCTCTTGATGCACTCGGAACAGTTTATATGCCTTAACCGTGTTTTTTGGTTCTGCCATAGGTGATCTCATTGAATATGTCAATTATGCCTTGGGGTCATGCATTTGGGCAATCAGGACACCGTCCGTCACCCTGACACACACCCAGACAATTGCACGACCTTCGCATTACGCCCCCTGATCCACTCACGCAGTGCTTGCACGGCTTGTTGCTCAGGCACCTCTGCCGTGGGGCTGGCAAGTAGTTCGTATCGGTTCTCGCAGACAGTAGTGCGCACACCGTCGTGCTGGATGACTTTTTCATAGCCGGGCCCTGCGTTGATGTAGATGTAATCTTCATGCGACATTTATTTCTCCTGTTGGTACTAGTCAGACTAGTTAGGGTTTCTACTTACTAGTCAGACTAGCGTCATGCTCCATACGGATTCTCCCGGCCGCGCATGTTGAATATCTCAGCGTCGGTGATGTCCTCTTCCTCGATCTCGTCCCGTGATGAGTAGTCAATGCTGATCCACCCGGCATCCCTCAGGTACCTGAGCCCCTGACTGATGCAGTCCACGAACTCGTCATGCACCGCTCCTTCAGGGAAACTGCATATCTGACTGACCATGCCTTCGGCCCAGTCCTTGACAAAGCCCTTGCGCACGGACGACTCAGGCACCCACACGCGCCCGGCTTTGATAATGTTGGCCACGATCGACAGTCGCTGTACCTTGTCGGCCCGGCCGGGGTTGTAGGCAATCACGGGCAGGTGGGCCTGCTGTAAGTCTTGGATCAGGCTGATGCCTGCGCTCTTGTCCTCCACGAGGATCACGTCCACCAGCTTTCGGGTCTTGCCCTCACCGTAGACGGTCTCGAACTCCTCGATGACCTTGGGGCGCAGTTGCGGGTACTGAAGGTGGTCTTGCCAGCAGTCAAGGATCAGTACGCACATGCCACCGTCCTCAGGCTTGAACACGCCCAGCGTGATCGATCCCGTGGGGTCGTTGATGGTCTTGTCACTGGTGGCGCAGTCGTAGGACTGTAGGATGTACTCCAGCCGGGGGAAGGGCCTGCCGTCTGGCCAGAGCCTGAACCAGTCACGGTGGACGATGCCGCCTTCCTCGGGGTCGATGATCTCAGCATGAATCTCCTGCCTGCCAAGGTTGGTGCCCTCGTACTGGAGAATTTGCTTCTGGAAGGACTTGGCCAAGTTGGCAATGTTGCTGTACGTGCTGGCGCGGGTGATCACCACGTCGTCGCCCTCACGCTCGATCAATTCCATCACCACGTCCTTTGGCTTGGGTGTGGTCGAGCAGATCAGCTTGGTGCGGTCACCCAGTCGGATACCGAACTGGATCATGTCCCATGACTCTCTGAGGTACTCCCATGCGGCCAACTCATCGAGCCAGCCCCCATGAAACTGCGGCCCACGGAACCGCTCGGGCTCGGACGCCGGGATGCCCTTGATGAATGACCCGTTGATGAGGTATATCTCATGCAGGCTGGAGTTGTACTTGGCGATCATGCCGTCCGGGATAACCTTGAGCAGGCCTGAGTCGCCTTCAAAGCAAACCCCCCTGAGGTCACCCGATGTTGGGGCTGATACCAGCCAGCGGGTGTTGGGTTGCTCCCATGCCCACCATGCAAGTGTTTCAGCCGCCGCACGCGACTTTCCCGCACCTCTGCCAGCTAAAAGTAACCAACATGACCACCAGTCTCCCATGGGCTCGATCTGGTGCTTGTGGGCCTCTTTGTGCCACTTCAGTTGCCAGTTGACCACCGCTTGAGAGACGGGGCTCAGTTTGGCGTACTCCTCGTCGAGATACTCTTGATCTTCGAGGATTGCGTCTACAGCACTCATATGCTCGATTGGCGCTGTAGCTTGATGGCTTTGAGAAGGTCACCAAACACGTTCAGGTTGTGCTCGATCACCACCGGGCTGTCGTCGTCTCCACTGTGGGTGACTCGGTCACCGTACTTCTTGGGGTTGAACTTGGCCAGCAGTTTGAGCCGGGTCTCAATTTGAAGTTTGCGGTGGCCTAACATGTCCACCTTTTTGATGGTCACCACCCGGCGCACAATGACGTTGCCGTCCTCATCGGTGCCCTCAGGCGTCTCGCTTTCGCTGACCTCCTCACCCAGCAGGGGAGTGTCGGCAATCATCAGGCACTCCTCGGCCATGGCGTCGTATCCCACGTCACGTGCATGCGCGATGGATGTGGAAAGGTCGGGGTCTTTCCTCATCCAGTCATACACCGTCCTCCATGCTGGGAATCCTTCATTCTCCCTGCATATCTGTCTTAACGGTATTCCCTCACTAAGTTGTTCGCACATCTTACGTGCGGTGTCAGGGTCGTATGTGGATGGTCTACCGCCCTTGTTCTTTGGCGCGACGGGCATTTCGTACACGCCGGGCGATGTGATCTTCTCTTCGCGTGTTGCGACTCTTGTCTTTTTGTCGGTCATATTCCAGTCCTTTGTCGCGCAATCGTTTCAGCGCATAACTGGAAGTTTACCTCTTCGACTGTGGGTCTGTGAAGTCCATGGTGTTTTCCACCACGTAATTTAAGTGTTCGGCCAGTTGCGTGAACTCTTCACGGGGCACGTAGCTCATCCGTGGGCCAGCCATTGTGTTAACGATTTTGATGATGCCCACACCGTATAGCAATGCATCGGTGTAGGCCTCTCCCAAGATGTCGTCGGTCTGCTTGGTCACTTTGCGGCTTTCCCGTCGGCAAACCCACGGTCGTACTCGTCCTTCAGGCGTTGCTGAAAGATTTTGCTGATCCAATCCATAAACACAATGGCACCCTCTTCGGCATTCCCCTCAAAATACAAGCCGGGGCCATTGAAGTCCAAGGTACCCACCACATACCCCTCGTTGTTGTGGAAAATGATGTTGTATTTGGGCTTTGGCAGTTCCACGCTAACGCTGTGCAAGGTCTCAGGCTTGACGGCGTATTGCACTTGGCATGAGCCGCCCTCGTATGCGTTTTGTACTTTGTAATCGTCACTCATAACTCATCCCCTGAATCTTATTGGCGGCAAACTTCTTGTAGGCCTTCAGTTGCACGATCTCCTCCTTCATGGCGGCGATTTGGGTGGCTTGGTGCTTCATCGTGCTGGATGCGCGCTCTATCCACTCTTGAACCTCCTTAGGCATGGCAAAGGTACGCTCCTCAGGTTTGGAGGCCGCCACGGGCCGTTTGGGGGCCTTCACGGGTGCTTTCTTGGCTGGTGCCTTTGCGGCAACCTTCTTGGCTGGTGCTTTCTTGGCTGGTGCCATGGGTTTTCTCCTCAGTTGGTTGGTAACGGATGTCGGGTGCATAAACGCACAAAATTAGGAACATGACGAACCACATGCCAATGATGAACTTTTGGGTGGTGGTTTCGGTGGGCTGTTGGCTGGGCAAATGGCGCATCATTTCGTCGATGTCTTGGCGGTTCATTTCTGCCTCCAGAATGAGCCGTGAACGAAGCCACCAAGCCAGCCTGCAAGAATGCCAAAGCCAAGGGCTCCAAGCATTCCAAAGATGCAGAAGGATATTTCACACAATGTGGTCATGCTTCCTCCACTGTGATGCGGTATTGCTTGCCGTAACGGTCTTGAACCATGATGGTCTTCTTTGTGCTGGCGAACTTGCCATCAGGCGTCACGTCGTACTTGGGGCTGGTCACCACGGACAGCAGGCTCTCGCTGTCGTGCGTCTTCAGCTTGCCTGAGATGATGTGGGCGATGTAGTCGCAGTAGGCCATCAGGCTGTGTGCCTTGGCGGTTGTTTCGATGACCATCTTGGCCATTGCTTTGAAGTCTTCCATTTTGTTCTCCTTATAACTCGTACACACCAAGTTCACCGGGGTTGATCCACTCAGCAAACAATCCAGACTGGCGCAGGACTTGGTCAATTTTAGGATTGACACCGAAGGCCCAGCTTGATGGGCTCTCGTAGTAGTCGGCCCACTTGTAAGACTCTGGGTCTTCTGCACTGATCTGGAACCGACCGTCCATGTCGTCACGCTCGAAAACTGGCACGCCCAGCTTCTTGAGGGCGTTAAATGCTTTGATGTATTTGCGCTTCATTTTTATCTCCTATAAACCTGCGACTTTGCAGTGAGTAGGATTCTAACATGAAGTTAGAGTCTGCCGTCAACACTTATTTGTATAGGGACAAACCCTAAGTCTTTTTGGGGGGGTGTTGTTGGCAGGTGTCGGAGCCACCTTGGGGAAACATGGCCTTGGAAATAGCAATCATGGACTCCACAGCCGCATGACCTTCTTGCAATTTCATTTGCGTAATTGTGAAAGCAATGTTTTTGACGTTGTCCCTGTTGCTGGGGTCGGTCATGACCAAAGCCTTGGCCAGCAAGCTGGTGCCTACGTTGATCAGGATGTTCATGGCCGCAAGTTCGCAGTGTTGTTCCATCACGCCATGTACGGTTTCATTGATACGCCTTTCTAAAGATTCGCTAACTTGTTGCACCAACTCAATCGCTCGTTTGTTCATATCATTGCCTTTGGCTCGGTATGCGGTTCAGAATGGCCTCAGCGGCGCTTTCAAGCACTTGGGCGGTGCCTATGGCTTGATCCTTTGCCAAGTCTCTCACAAGGTCTGCACAGGCTTCTCGTTCGATCAGCAAGGCAGTCTTGGTGGTCTGGATGGCCACGGTCATGATCTCAGCCTTGGCGATGGCCAGCGCGGCGTCGAATTCCTGCTGGGTAAAAAACTTCACGGCACCACTGTTGCCAAGCAATTGCCGGGCAAGAGGACTCAGTTCTTTTTTTTCATTCATGGTCAATCCTTTGCAAAGTAATAGGCGAGGCAGATCAAGATGATCACACCCCACGTTTTAATGGTGGGGTGAATTTTCATACGGTAAGTTCCAGTGCTGTCAGCATGCTAATTTGGCGATTGATGTCGGTGACCGACTTTTGGTAGTCAGCCATTACTTTTTGTTTCATGGCTTGCAACACAGCAAGCTGTTGGGCTCGTGGGTCAAAGTCATCAGGCACTTCAATCTCAATTTCTTGTTCTCCAACATACGAACGATAAGCCGAATCATCCAATTTAATGCTGAACACTTCGTATTTTCCTTTGTCGTCGGTTGCATATTGGGTGAAATGAATATGCACTTTTGTTTTGATTTTCATGATGTTCTTTCAGAAGTTGTAATCGTAAAATTTAGTTGGTTTGTGGCTCAGATTGAAACGGCGACCGTGTGCGTCTTTCCAACCTTGCTTGCCCCAACGAATGCGAATTGTGGGTGCGGTCTCGTCACTCGTGATGTGCCATTTCTGATCACGTTGATTTGAGCAGTGGGCACTAAAACCACCAACATGGAATTCCAGATTTACGCTCTCGTCGCGCTCTGCATTCATCTCGCGCACTTCAAGGGTTTTGTCGCTGATGATTTTGACAACTTCAAACGGGTTTACATCGCTGTAGCCAAGATGGTTAGCAAACCGTTGGTGGTTTTTGCAATGGCTGTAGCCATGATCACCGGGCCCAAACTCGCCGCCGCACTGTGAGCAAAATGTGTTTTGAAATTTCATGGTGTTCTCCTTAATGGGGCCGAAGCCCCGTTGCAATTAGGCTGTTGGTGTCACGGTGATGCGTGCAGAACCTTCTTTGCGGAAGGAGTTGAGTTGCTCTTCGGTGATGTTGAAGTGCTTGCACAGTGCGTCGTAATCGACAGTGCCTTTGACATCAGCAATAGTGACGGTCACGCCGTACTTCTCACCACGGAATTTGCCTTCGCCATATTGGTTGGCAAGGTTGTCTTTGAGGGTCTTGCACTGTAAAGTCAGTGTCTTGACTTGACGGTCGAGCACTGCGAGTGTGTCGATGTCGTTGCTGAGGCTCTCGACAGTTGCGAGGGCTTGGATGGTTGCTTGAACTGTTGTCATGATCATTTCCTTGTTAAACCCGCTGAAGTTGCGGTAAAAGAATTCTAACATGAAGTTAGATTCTGTTGGCAAGACTTTTTTCAATTATTTTTACTAGGGCAAACCCTAATACGTTTTTTTGCTACAAACCCCGGTGAATGCTCTTGATCGTCTCGTTGAGTGCGTCGATTTCTTCCATTTTGGCTATGCGCCAAGCGGCTTTCTCCCCGTGCCAGCCCATTTTTGAGCCCTGATGGCAGGACTTGCACAGAGCCACGACGGTGTAGTGCAGGCCCTGTTTGATGTGGTGGGCGTCTGAGGGGCCTGCCTGCCCACAGACTGAACAGGGTTGCTCTTTGACTAGTTGCACCCAGTCTCGTTCGGCTTGGCTGTAACTGCCGTTCATGCTGCCGCTCTGTCCATAGTGCGATTGCTGGCTTCCTGAGAGCGCCACACGTCGATCCGGGCCTCTGCTGAGGTCAGGGCCCACTTGAGACCTTCCTCGGCCTCTACGGCCGATTTGAGGCCACGGATGTGGACATCGTAGGACGGGTCTGCATACGCCATGGCTTCAGCTTGCGCCATTGACTTGGCCAGCCCTTCTGCAATGAACTTGATCGACAACGAGGCGATCAGTGCTTTGGTGAAGTTGTCGAGGTACCCCTTGTGCGCTTTAGCCTCAGCATACTTTTTGCCATGGGTGTACAAAAAAGTCACCGCTTCATTGATGTCTTTTTGTTCGCTCATGTGTTGCGCTCCTTCAAGACGGCTGAAACTTCTTTGTAAAAGCCGGTGCTGTCAAATGCTTCAGTAACCACGTTGGTGTGCGTCATTTTGTAGTAACCCACATTGATCAGCTTACTGTGCTTCAGGGCGTAAAACTGCACCTCCTCATCCGTCAACCCTACCCACGGGCGCTGTGCTGCTTTCCACTCAGCCAAAAAGCTGATTGCCTGTAGCCCGTATTCGTCAAGGATGTTCTTGATCAATTCCCACTCGGGAGGTGGCTGTGCTGCGGGTGGGGTGGTGTAAAGATTAGTTCCGATTGGCAGTCCGTTAATGTCGGCTTCCTCAAAGTCAATATCGCGTTTTCCCGGTGCTCCATAACAAACCCAAGCCACAGGCTCCTGCTCTGGCTGCGCTAATGCAGTAAAAAGATGTTCTCGCGCTTCTTGTGCAATTGTGTTGCCGATGCTGTTGCCATCGGTTTTCCCATTGCCAAGTTTGCTCAATGTTTCTAACGCATCCAGCGCCTGCTGCATTACTTCTCGGTTAGTCATGGTTGCTCCTTGATGTTGTGGGCAGCTTCGATGGCTCGGGCAAAAGCCAGCAGTTGTTCATCATAAGCACCAGACTGCGCGGCGATCTCGGAAATTTCATCTCGCGTCAGCGGCTTGCGCTGCTCTGGTTGTGCCAAGGCTTCGCGCAGGGCGGTGATGGCTTTTTCTTTACGGTAAACCATGTGCCCATCTTTACCAATAACCATGTCTAGTTCATCCGCTTCCAGCGCATCAAGCGACAGCTTCATTGCTTCTTTGTCAGTCATGTGTTCTCTCCAGTTATATTGCAATGCCAGTAATGTAGTTTTGTCATTTCCAAAACTCCCATTACTGTTGCAGTTGTCATGTGGTCGTATTTTGGTGTGTTGATAACGTCTCGTAGTTCGTTCATCAAGTCCATCCCCATAGCTTTTTGATCTGAGGATGGAATCACCGTTAGTTTTGGGCGTTGTTCAGTCATGCTTTCTCTCCTCTTGCTCTGATAGCTTCTGCCAATCCCTGTACATCGTAGTCGGGCCATCCATCTGCTACCTTTGCTATGGCTTCACGTTCTTTGGCGGCTACCAGTGCGGCGAAGGCAACAAGTTCAATGAAGTTGACGCACCATTTAAAGCCAGCCTCAAATTCCACCTGTCTAGCCATCTCAACAATTTCATCTTGTGTCATGTGTTCTTCTCCTCGCAGTCGTTCTGCCGAACCTTTGCTTACATACCCAATAGGCTCAGGCAAATCAATCTCCACAGTTTCTAATGACTCAGGATTTAAATCACCAAGCGCAGGTTTACCTCGTGGATGCCGTATGTTGGTTAATGTTATGCCGTCTTTAGTCATGTGTTTCCCCTTGCCCTGATGGCGTCAGCGTATTGCTCATCGCCGTACTCGCCTTGTGCCTCGCACAATTTTGCACACGCCTCACGTTCGGCTAAACGCCCTGCTTCTGCGCCCTCTTGGTACGACATAAACGAGTTTGGGTCTGTGTTCATCAGCACCAGCTTGGCAAAAGATTCAAGATATTCAATCCGAACGATTGGCATCCAATTAACGTCCGTCGCCAAATGCAGCCCAGCTTCTAAAGCAATACGGATAATTTTGTCGCGTGTCATAGCATGGCCCAGATGAACCCGGCCACCGCACTCAAGAAGACGATGGTCATCAAAAAAAGGATGACGATGGTCACCCAGTGCATAAATTCATCAATGCCCCCGTAATCACCGTCATACACCTCTTGTTTGTCCTGCGCCGCTTTGCGTTTTGATTTAAAACCTGTCATGTCACATTCCTCTGTAAAGCAAACTTTGCAATCAATGCGGCGTCAGCCAAAGCCTGACCCCTGCCCTTCTTGTCCAACTCGCGCCACCTTGGCCACAGTTGGATTGCTCGTGCCCGTGCGGCGTCCTTGTCGGTGCCAATCAAGCCTGCGGCCTTTTTCCACGACTGTGGTGTCACCATGGTGTGCGGTAAGCCCATCGCGCCCAACACACCCATGACGGTGCCGCATGAGTGGCCAAAGTTAAACATCGAAACCCCGCCGTTGCCGGGCATTGCATGCACCTGCTCGACGTACACGTGCTCACAACAACACGACGCAATGAAATCAGTCAGTGCGGCCGCATTCACGCGAGTAGCCGTGCCAATCTTGTTGGTGGGCATGGCAGTCCATTCAATGGGCTGGCCGTCCTCCAACAACACAATTGCGCCTGTCGCGCCCGGATCAATTCCCAGTGTTCTCATCTTTGACTTTCGTTGGTAAGTAACGCAACGTCACTATGGCACCTAGCCAGAATGCGCCGCACAAGAATGCCGTGGGAATAGACAACCAAAGCGGAAAGAACTGAATGGCCGCTGAGAATACAAAAGGCAAAAGAAAAATTGCCCAAAAGATTTTTTGGCGCGGTGTCTTGGTCATTTGTTTCTCTCCTGATGTTGGGTGGATTTGTCGATTTGGTGCCGCTCTTCTTCAGTCAAAGGCTTCTTCCCTTTAAGCACAAATTTTGGGCACCTTTGTAGGATGAAGCGCAACTGCATTGTGGGTTTTCCAAAATTGTCCTTGTAAGCCATGCAATGTTTGGCCACGTGGTTCTTGCACTCAAAGCACACACGTCGGTCGTCACCAATGTCTCTGTCACGATCAAACATTTTGTCGGCCAAGTCCCATGCTTGTTCTTCGCACAGGCCTTCTTCGATGAACACTTTTCGCCTGCGCGCATGCACAGTGATGGCAATCTCAAGTTCTTCTTCTGTGAGTGGTGTGAGGTTCATGCGGCCTCCCTAATTGCGTAATCGTGCCATACAGCACCTTTGCTTGCGTCTCCAACCTTGCAGGCCTTCACCCAAACATTTTTGCCGTCTCTCAGCCTGCGCAGGTGCCCTCTGCGGTCATGCAATCTTGGTGATGCATGTGTGCCACCCTTTGACTCTGACCTTTGTGTGGGTGAGTCAATGTAGACCGTTGTCCAGTCATATGTTGGCGTCTTGCCCTCAGATATTTTTCTGCGGTTGGTGAAGGTCTGACGCACATGCGGCTTGTACGAAGAGCAACCCTGCGCCAGCAATTGATACCATTTGCCCACAACAGCCAAAACAACTTTTGCATCTCCCTCGTCCACAACATCGTTTTCGTCAACTGAACCATAGCGAATCATGCCCTCGTCCAGAACATAAACCATTAACGGAAGTTTGCGTGGCATCTGGCCATACGGGCCTTTGTGAACGGACAGCACAATGCCCTCTTCGGGGTCGGTACCCACGACGGTCATCATGAACTCGTAGGTTTGGTGCGTCTTTGAGTGGCCTTGCCAAACCACCATGCACTTTTCAAACGGTGGGCGGTATTCTTGCAACCAGTCTTGATCAACAATAGTTTGGTCAAGCGTTCCTGAAATGTCGAACCATTGCATCTCTGTTGGGTCAATGTCTGCCTGCACCATCCAGCGCATCGTTGATTGAATGAACGGTGTCATGCGGCCACCTTCTGTTTTCCAAGGCGCGTCTCGGTCTTTCTGTGGGCCACAATCATGGTGCGTGCAGGTAGGCTGTCCATGACCATCTGGTAGTCCTCCAGAATGCCTTCAAACATGCGCACCTCGATGTCGTTGAAGTTGTCCTGCATCAAGGCACACATTGCGTCTTCCAAGGCCTTTTCAGCGTCTTGCAAGTGCCCCATGTCGCACAAGGTGGCCATGAGGTCTACCGCAGTTGCCAAGACTGCAATGTCCATCAGCGTGGACTTTGTCTTGCAGTTATCGAGGGACTTACGCATCAAGTCCATTTGGTACTGCCTCTTCTTCGGAGGTAATGGCTCAGTGGGGCTGGCCATCAGCACATCCATGTGCGTGTAGGTCGGTTTGTTTTTCAAAAGACTCTCCTTGTTAACCCACTTGTTGTGGTAAAAAGAGTCTAACACCAAATTAGATTGGCACTGCAACTATTTTTATTGTTGAAGTTTCGCGGTCAATTTCAATTTCACCTTCGGCCATCATGTTCCAGTCCTCAGAACAGCAGTCTTTTTCACTCTGGCACGGGATGGTAAACACCACGTTTTTTGCAAGGTACTCTTTTTTCCCCACAAACACACGCCAAGCGTGTTCAGCAGTGCCTCTTCCCTCTTGGCCACGCGACTTGTTGAAACGCACTCGGATTTTCATATCACCTCCACTGTTTTTTCTGCTTTCTTGGGCGCGTCTGGGTTGATGGCCACTGACAAGTTCATGTGGACAAACTTCATCGACTTGTTGCTCAAGTTTTTGCTTAACGAATGAGGCACCCATGCGTTGATAAAAATCAATGCGCCCACCTGTGGTGTAAAAACCACTTGATGTGAGCCCATCGTAATGTCGCTAGACTTTTTTTCAGGCAAATTAATGATCACTTTGCCGGGTCGTGGATCATGGATTACCAGCTTACAAGCTTTTTCAGGAACCTCAAAAAAGTAAAACACGCTGATCTGAGAATTATTTCCATGAACGTGCAAGTTCATTGACGACAAACGGTTGTGCTCTTGCGTCCACATTTCAGTGAAATACGTTACCAACTGATCCATCTTGAACCCCTGTGAGGACAAGATATTCCATGCGGTCTGTGAAATGTACTGAGAAAAGTCTTTCAACTCAGGCTCATGCGAAAAGCTGGCCGTCATCAGGTTCACGTAATTTGCAGTCTTTTTGCGCGCTTTGGATGCCTTCTCGTACCGCCCCGATACTGAACGAACAACCTCTAAAAACTCAGGTTTTTTTACCACGTACACGGGTGTTGAAAAGTAAAGCATCTCTTCCAATTTGTCCATTTTTCTCTCCATTAAATTGGTTCAGTCTAACATGAAGTTTGATTCAATAAACAAAAAAATGGGCCCGGCCCGGCCCTTATAGATACCTTACTTCTATCTTAATCTCAATCCCTTGATACCCAGAGGTGGACAGACTCAGCCCTCCCCAGAGGAGATGAGCCTTCACAGATACCCGTCGGAGTTTCTGACCCGTCAGTCGTTCGATGCAGGGGCACTCACTTCGCCACCCCTCTTCCTGTCTCAGCATCTTTCCCGTAGTAGGAATATCCCCGAACCGCTACCGCCAGTGCGCGTCCAATTCGGAGGCAAGATCATGGAAAACAAAAAAGCCGTTAAGACTGACCCCGGTGGAAGAACCTCGCCTTATGGGCGGGGCTACCCCATTCGGGGTCGGGATCAGACTTAACGGCTTTCATGCTTCGGCTTCCACACCTTGCATTTGCTGGGATTCTAAACGAATTTCAACAATCCGTGTCAACCCCCTTAAAAATATACCATCTCTCTCTTGCGAACTTCCATCATCTTGCCCACCACAGCAAACA
>Ga0181563_10002193_pt1 | contig 18951 bp, 17 predicted proteins | sample 011ome_25_FD_133759 | JGI IMG/M metagenome (GOLD analysis project Ga0181563, IMG submission 133759) | Coastal salt marsh microbial communities from the Groves Creek Marsh, Skidaway Island, Georgia - 011512CT metaG (megahit assembly) | ecosystem: Environmental > Aquatic > Marine > Intertidal...
GCTATTACCATTATCGGTAATGAAATTGTTCGAAATCCTGCTTATTACATCATTGCCCATGCCAGCAAATTGGTTGATCCAGGCTCGAGAAGAATTGGCTCATCCGAATCAATCCTGCTTCCCAATGTGTCCTTTCTTCGTCCCGATGGAAAAAAAGTATTGATCGTTCACAACGATTCCTCCAAAGAAATTTATTTTTCTATCCAGGAAAATATTACTTCTTTTCCTGCCTCACTCCCAGCAGGTGCTACAGGTACTTGGCTTTGGTAAGCCAAACTGTCAAGCATAAAAAAAGTCCCTGAAAATTGGGACTTTTTTTATGCTATACTTCCTATTGAAATCCTGCTAGTATACCCTTGAATTAAAGCACTAAGTTAAGGTTCTGCAGCATGCGCCGTGGACTTGGGACCATGTCGGCGATTGTTTAGGGGTGATTATAGAAAATCGAAAACCTACACCTTTGGCACTACCCAACCATTGTGGTAGTGAGCCTTGATCAATTGATTGGCTTCAGTGTCTGTGAACAAGTTTTTGCTTGCATCCCAATAGACCTTTTTACCTGTTTTATAGGCAATATTACCCATCTGCGCATTGATTGCAGCTACAGAACCTGTTTGGATTCCACACTTCAATAACTTGGGATCGTTAGCAGTCATGGCCTCTACAAAATTGACAGCATGAAGATCAAGTGCTGAAGGGCCTGAAGGACGCGTATGTGGTATCTCCTCCACTTTAGGCTTACGCTGTCCATCAACAGTTTCAGTTTCTGGAATAACCTTCCAGCCTCCACGGTTGACTACCAGGGTGGCATTGTTTCCAATAAAGGCAATTCCTTCTGTAGTACCGTAATTACCTCCATCAATACCAGTTGCATGCTCCCAGAGCATATTAAAGCCCTCGTACTCATACACCGTCTGTAGGGTGTCTGGAGTTTCGGAGGCATCGTCAGGATAGGCAAATTTTCCTCCTGATGCCATTACGGATTTTGGTGCACTCACCCCCATTGCGTAAAGTGCAATGTCAATTTCATGGACTCCCCAATCGGTCATCAAGCCTCCAGCATAATCCCAGAACCAGCGGAAGTTGAAATGAAAGCGGTTGGCATTGAAGTCACGTTTCGGTGCAGGTCCAAGCCACATATCGTAATCCACCCCTGCAGGTACTGCACTATTGGCTACCACAGGTACTGGCTTCATCCAGCCTTGGTAGGCCCAGCACTTTACCAAGCGAATTTGGCCAAGCTTGCCTGACTTTACATACTGAATGGCCTGATCATACTGCGAACCAGAGCGCTGCCATTGTCCTACCTGGACAATCTTGCCGTAGCGCTCTTGTGCTTTCACCATAATTTGGCATTCTTCAATGGTATTGGCAATGGGTTTTTCAACATACACATGCTTGCCTGAGGCTACTGCATCCACCATGTTGAGGCAATGCCAATGATCTGGTGTGCCAATGATGACCACATCAATGTCCTTATTTTCAAGCATTTTTCGATAGTCTCTGTATTGCGTTGGACGTGTTCCACGTAATTTGAATACATCCTCCGTACGCTGATCAAGCACCGTTTGGTCTACATCGCAAAGAGCCACACAATTGACCTGTGGGATTTTGAGATGTGCATTCATGTTGGACCATCCCATTCCTTTACAGCCAATTAAGCCGTAGTTAATTTGGTCATTCGGTCCAATGGTGCGCGTAAATCTTCCAAAGTCAGCAGCAGTTAGAATGGAAGGCATGCTCATGCCTGCACCAATCAACATGGTATTTTGAATAAATTTTCTTCTTGAAGTCATGGGGTTACTTGTTAATGATTGATAAAATAAAAGATTAAATACGATCTATGAGATACGAAGTACGATTTGGTGAGTTAAGTCCTCCATTTTATTCAAACTCTAATTTCTGTTAATGAATTAGCGAGTATAGCTAAAGGAGTCTACTCTAATTTAAATGTCGTATTTCGTGCTTCACAAAGGTCTAACCCAAATATTTCGAAAACGCACTGGGTTACCGTGGTCTTGAAGTTTAATTGGCAAGACATCTGCATGCGCTTTGTAATTAGGGATTCCAATGTATTCAGTTGGTCCTTTTAAAATTACGTTGTTTTGCACCAAGACCCCATTGATCAACACCGTAACAGTGGCTGGAGAAGTTAGCATGCCATTTTTATCAAAACGAGGAGCTTTGAAAATAATGTCGTAGTAGTTCCAATCACCTGGACCTCTCAATGGATTCACCAATGGTGGGTATTGTTTATAGATACTTCCAGCCTGGCCATTGGTGTAAGTTTTACTTACGTAGCTATCCAGAACTTGCACCTCATACAAGCCCATCAAAAAGAACCCTGAGTTTCCTCTTCCCTGACCTTCCCCAACAATTTCGGTAGGTGCCGACCATTCTATGTGGTATTGAGCATCCCCAAAAGCAAGTTTTGATTGAATATCTCCTGTACCCTTCTGTACAACCAATTCACCATTCTCAATTTTCCAGGCTGCAGGACTAGATCCATCTCTAGCAGAGACAAAGTTGGAAAGACTGCTCCCGTCAAACAAGACAATAGCATCCGAAGGTGCTTGATGGTTCATTGCTCCTGGAGTCACCTTAGGAGGCACTGGCGTATAAAATTCAGTAGCCTGTGGAGGCATTGGAGGTGGAGTGGTACTTTGCTGCGCAAAGCCTAGTGTTACTGAGCCTAGGCTGGCTATACCTACGGCGATGGATAAAATTTTTTGATTCATAGGGAAAGTTGGATTTGAATTGCAAACTAAAATTTTAAAGTAGTACAAAATTTTGGGTAATTGAAAACCACTGATGGATTTTTAGTGGAAATGCCCTTTACCTTTCCTACTTTTCTAAAAAAAAATAAACCCTATGAAAAAATTAGTTGTCGGACTCATTTTTGGAATTCTTCTTCGTATTCCAGCTTTTGGACAAGAAGACTATTTCTTTCCCGGAGAGAAATTCAACCCCCAAATCCCTTCTCCCTCCCAATTTTTGGGTTATCCTATTGGAGATTGGCATACCCGCTACGATTTAATTATCAAATATTTCGAAAAATTAGATGCTGTCAGTGATTTGGCCTTGTTACAAACCATTGGCTACACCCACGAACATCGACCAAAGGTGATATTAACTATCGCTTCTGCTTCAAACCAGGCCAATCTAGAACAGGTTCGTCATAAACAGTTGCAACTCGCAGACCCTAGTCAACCCTTACCGGACATCAAAAGCATGCCATCCATTATCCATCAAGGGTATGGCGTGCATGGCAACGAACCTTCTTCTGCTGAAGCAGCTATGCTAACCGCCTACTGGTTACTCGCCTCCCAATCAGAGCTAGCTAGCCAACTTCGAGCCAATGCAATAGTGCACATCGACCCAACGCTAAATCCGGACGGTCGAGATCGACATAGCCTTTGGGCGAATTCCAACAAAGGATTTCCAGCTGTAGCAGATCCCTTAGATAGAGAACACAACGAAGCTTGGCCTGGAGGTCGTACCAATCATTACTGGTTTGATCTCAACCGTGATTGGTTGCCGCTAGCACATCCTGAATCAAAAGTGAAAGTTGCTTGGTACCACCAATGGTATCCCAACGTGACCACAGATTTCCACGAAATGGGTACCAATAGCACCTATTTTTTTGAACCTACAAAACCATATGGCTCTGAAAACCCAGTAGTTCCTCGTAAAAATTACGACGAAATCAATCCGAAATTTGCCCAATACTTTGCCAGATACATGGATAAAATAGGGAGCTTGTATTGGAGTAAAGAGGTGTTTGACAACAGCTACCCAGGCTATGGTTCTACCTACCCCGACATGCATGGAGGATTGGGATTAGTTTTTGAAACCGCGAGTTCCCGTGGGCATGTACAACGAAGCCAACGTGGGGACATTACCTTTGCCTTTACCATCCGCAACCATGTGGTCAATTCCCTTGCCACCATGGAGGCAGCTTTGGACAACCGAGTTTATATGCACGAGTACCTTCGCGAGTTTTTTACGAGTGCGGTGGCTGAAGGAAGCAAGGATCTAGCAAAAAATTACGTGTTTGGAGATGAAACTGATCCAAGCCGAAACCGACTTTTCTTACAGTTTCTATTGGACCACAAAATTAAGGTTTTTGAAAATACTGCGGACCTTAGTGCTGCTGGACAAACATTTAAAAAAGGATCCTCTTGGGTAGTACCTACCCAGCAACCCCAGTACAGGATGGTACGAACCATGTTTGAATACGTAACCGATTTTGCAGATTCTGTGTTCTACGATGCTTCTGCTTGGACCATGGCTGCTGCTTATGGCATGCCTTTCTCAGCTGCACCTACAGCAAAAGTTGGAACAGAAGTAAAGGAAGTTACCGCACCTACTTTTGGTTTTCCACAGGGGGATGCTTATGCCTACCTGATTGACTGGAGAGATTATTACGCACCCAAACTCCTGTTTGAACTTCAGAAAGCGGGGGTTCATGTAGAAGCGCTGCATCAAAACTTCTCCTCATTAACCCAGGATGGCAAGGTGGACTTCGGTCGAGGAACGTTGATGATCCCCATGGGTTTTCAATCCCTCTCTAGGTCCGAGGTGATCCAGCTACTCCAAAATATATCTCAAAAGAATGGACAGAAGGTCTATTCCGTTCAAACCGGGCTGAATCTAAGTGGGATTGACCTAGGATCCAATAGCGTATCTGCGGTACAACATCCAAAAGTTGTCCTTGTGGTAGGTACCGGAATCAATGCAGCCGAAGCTGGAGAGATTTGGAACCTCCTGGATCATCAAATCGGTATGCCGATTACCAAGGTGAATGTGGAACAGTTTGGCAGACTCAACCTGCACGGGTACAACACGGTAATCCTTCCATCTGGAAATTATGGATCGATTTCCGAAGGTCAAGTCAATCATCTCAAAGATTGGGTAAATCGAGGAGGGACAATCATATCTATGAAGTCCGCCTCCCTTTGGCTCAACCAGAAGGGCATTACCAAGGAAGAAGCCGTAGCTTCAACAGTAGAGAAAGGGGCTGCAAGCCTTCCCTTTGCCACGCGAAACGATACCGAAGGCGCTAAGGAAGTTGGGGGAAGTATTTATCTGGCCGAACTCGACCTAACACACCCAATTGCCTATGGATATAGCCGCAAGAACCTGCCGGTATACCGCAATTCAGAAATCTTTATCAAACCATCTGCAGATAAGTACCTCACACCGATCCGCTACACTGCCAATCCACACCTGGGAGGCTATATTTCCAAGGCCAACTTAGAAAACCTGAAGCAAAGTGCCAGTGTGGTCATTTCTCCATCAGGTCAAGGACGTGTTATTCACTTCTTTGATAGCCCAAATTTTAGAGGGGCTTGGTTTGGAACCAACAAACTCTTCTTCAATGCACTCTTTCACGGCAACACCATGGATTAGGGGTAAGGCATTAAAATCAAAAAAGCCTCAAAATCAGTGATTTTGAGGCTTTTTTTTTAAAAAAAAACTAAAGTTTGAATTGTACCGGTAGAGTCAACTTGGAGGCAACAGCCTTTCCTTCCTTTTTTGCTGGTGTCCAAAGACCTGATTGAGAAATCACTCGCATAGCCTCTTGGTCACATCCAGAACCTATTCCACGGAGAACTTCTACTCCTTCCACCTTACCTTCAGCCGTGACTACAAAGGTGACCACCACCATTCCTTGAACATTAGCTTCCTTGGCAGCAGTTGGGTAAGACAAAGTTTGAATCATGTAGTTGGTAAAACCAGTCATACCCCCTGGAGGTGATGCCATTTCATCTACGGTGGATTTCACGGTTTCCTGCGCCTGAACAGCAGTGGAAAGGGATAGGCCAGCTCCTAGCACAAGCGAGAAAAAGGCGATTCGAAGCATAGTGTTGATTTTCATAAGGCGTTTAATTTATTCAAAGAATAAAATTTACTTGATCATTTCAAAATAAAATGCCTTTTGCGGAAGGCTTGGATACTTTTTCAAATAGATAAAATAATTCTGCTGCAATTTGATGAGAGCTTTCGCTGTACATTTTTTTCTCAAGGGGGCTATCGTCAAAGGCCTTTGGATCCTTAAATCGAAGGGGGAACCGCTTTTCTGCACCTGGAATAAACGGGCAGTTTTCGTCAGCATGATCGCAAGTCATCACTGCAGCAAAGTCCTTCGTAGCATTCATGGGATCGTCATACACCTTTGAAAAGGTCACAATTGGTTCCGAATCATCACTGAAAAGCACAAAGTAAATTGGGTTCTCCCCATCTTTTTGCACTACCTTGAACCCATCGCGTTGAATGGCCGAAACAGCTCTAGGATTAAATGCAGTCACTTCAACCCCACCTGAGTAGCAAAAAGCTTCAATCCCGTAATTGGCAGCGGCCGTTTGTGCCCAAATCTGAGCCAATTGACTTCGACGACTGTTATGGGTGCAAATAAAGTTGAGCCGTATTTCCTGCCCAGTTCTCAACTTCTCCCGAAGATATTGAGCCATCTCCTCCAAAAGATCCTTGCGCTCCGAGGTAATCGACGAAATGGGCAAAGAAGCAATGGTTTGTTGCAATGGATTGTAAAAGGTATTCTTCATTGGATTAGCAGCATCCTGAATTTGGAGTACACACGGGGCCCTGCGCAATGCTGGAAAGACTAATTTTAGGTTTTTCCAAAGGAATACCGCATTTATCCTTGGCTAGGCAATCGGTTTGGGTAGCAGTCAACAAAAAATCACCCCCGACAAAATCCAATCCATACCGCCCAATGGTATCTCCTTGATATTCCACTTCTACCTCAAGATCCTTTAATTCCAAAACTTGTTCTGCTTTAGAAATAATGTTCAATAATTGGGAAGCACCCAAACGATGCTCGTAATCATCTGCTTGCCACAATTGAAAACTTACCTTTGATTCTTCTCGCAAGGTTCCTCCACAGTCAATGTATCGCTTAGTCACCTCTCCTACTTCCGTTACATGAAAATTGGCTGGGACTGCTTTTCCATCCGGCAATATGAAATTAACGTGTGTCAAATGCTCTAATTCATTTTTGATTGTAGCTAGTTTCATAGTTTATGGCAAATTAAAGTATGAAATCGGGTAAGTTAATTACAACACAATCCATTGGTGTTGCTCTCTGAAATCTGTTCAAAAAAAGACTGGAAATGCTGCTGCACTTCTCGCCATCGGGTAAGATCCAAACAATAATTGACCGATGCCCCTTCAATGCTACCTCGAACAAGTCCCAACTCCTTTAGTTCCCGAAGATGCTGTGAGATGGTGGCTTGTGCCAAACCCAACTCCGTTACCAAAGTGACATTGATACAGGATTGTGAGTTGGCTAGGTATTGAATAATCGCGATTCTCGCGGGATGGGCCAATGCTTTGGCCAAATCTGCCAAATCATTTTGGGCTGTTGTAAACAAAAGTGTTTTAGATTTACCCATAGTAAATCGCAATATTACGATGATATGAAGAGTAAAAACTATTTTCCTTTGAAAAAAATCTGAATTACTGATTTGGCATCTTGACGCTACGAATCAAAACCGGAGAAACGACGAAATAACCCAGTACTGGAGAATCACCTTTCACCACCCGGATAGTTGACTCCGGATTTTGGGGGGGAGGACTGAACAGTCCCCCATCACTAAATAATAAGTTGACCAACTGACTGAGGTAATCAAAAGCATCTTTATTCAATCGATACAATTCCAACCGTACCCGATCATTTTTCTGAAAAGCATACCCTAATTCCAAGCCTTCTTCAAAAACTCGCAAACCAAAAGCATCGTCAAAAAGCAGGTAATCCTCTCGCTGGTTTTTTAAGGTATCGTTTTCAAATACTCGAATACGGTAGTAATTATTCTCTGAAAAAGGAATCTTACCGTAGACTTTGATGTAGTACCCTTCGTCTCGAAAAAGTCGCTTCTCCTCAAAGTTCCAAGTGACGGAGTCCACGGTAGGTGGAGCTAACATCAGCCCTTCAGATTGAAATATTTGCCCTTTCCAACTTACATTCAATCGGTAAGATTCTCCTACCTGTGCACGTTCGGATGGATTTGGACGATACGAACGCGTGGCATTCAAGTAATTAAATGCTATTTTTCTCCCTGTAGACATTTCTTCTACAAATACTTCCGCATCAGGAATAAGTTCTTTATCCAAAGAATCGTAATAATTTTTGGACAAGGAGATTTTTACTTCATTGTATATTCCTTGATCTGTCCAATGCCCTTCAATAACTGGAATTCGATTCTCCTTCTGATCCAAATCTAAAAACACTTCCTCTTGACAGGAAGCAAATAGGAAAGCTACGACTAAGAATATCCAGTTAGTTTTCATCAGAACTCAAAGTTGTAGGTGATAGAAGGTAAAAAGGTAAACAAGTAGGTCATTACCACGCCGGGACGCGCAGAAACAATCTCCCCATCTGAGGAGCTAAAATTCACTTGATCATTGTAGATAGTTCGGAAATCATAGGAGAATGGATTTTTACGACCATAAAGGTTGTATACTCCAAAATTCCAACTGCCTTTCCACTTTCTCCCTGGATCTGGATTTTTCCAGGTTACAGATACATCCAAGCGGTGGTAATCTGGAAATCTATTTTCATTACGAAAATCCGAATAGAGTGGCATGGACTGGTTGTCCACAAGGTACGTTCCTACTGGAAAAGAAACTGCCTGCCCGGTAGAATACACAAAGGTGAAACTACTCGTCCAAGCAGGAGAAAATTGATGGTTGAGCACCAAAGAAAGGTCATGGGGTCGATCAAATCGGGGATTGTAAGCTCGGTCTCTACTTATTCCATTTATCTGTCTCCAGGCGCGAGACCAGGTATAGCCAAGCCAGCCCGTGGTCTTCCCCTTATTTTTGCGAAGCAAAAACTCCAGCCCGTAGGCCCAGCCGCGTCCACTCAACAGTTCGGTCTCCACCTTATCTGACAACAAGATACGCGCACCATTGCGCAGGTCGATCACTTGATCTAAATCCTTGTAATACCCCTCAACAGAAAGTTCCCATCGATTTTGATCAAAGTTATGGAATGCTCCTAACGAAATTTGATCCGATCGGATGGGACGGATGTACTCCCCTGCCAAAACCCAACGATCGATAGGAAGTCCAGCGGAACTGTTGGATGCAATTTGAACGTATTGAAAATTCCGATTATAGGAGATTTTGAGAGAAAATTCAGGTCGAAGTAAGTAGCGTAAAGCGATTCGAGGTTCCAATCCTTGGTAGCGTTGCATCAATTCCCCTTTCCCGTAAAACACTGAATCTGAAGGTTCCACATCTGGATTTGGAGCATTATCTGGGTATTGATATACTTTTCCTTTTCCTACTTGTGCATAGATTCCTTGCCGAAGGCCAAGTTCAGCTGTTATTTGATCAGAAAATTCCTGGGTGATTCCAATAAAGGCATTACTCAACAGCCCTTGTACACCCTGGGTTTGCCTTCGATTGATGGGATTGTTTGGTGCAGGTTTCAAATCAGTAGGAGCAAAATGATACACTTGTCCATGTATCCCCCAAAATACCGTACGTTTAGTTGTCAATATACGCGTCCAAATAGCCTTGACACCAGACTCAGAAAGGGAATTGGTCCAGTCAAAGCCATTTTCCAAATTGTCAAACTTAACTTGGTAGTTGTAACGGGAATGATATCCTTGCAAGTCAAAAAAGGAACTATCAGAATTCACTCGATTCCAATTGACTGCGGAAACCCAATTTGCCCAACCCAAGGCAAACTGCCCATCTAAACCAAGTAGATCACTACCCTGGTAGCTGCTTAGGGAGAGTTTGTCCTTACTAGATAAAGAAAACGCAGCTTTTCCGTTTAAATCGTAAAAATTAAGTTGATTATTTTTGAGGTCTGGATCAGAAGAAAGCTTCAAAAATAAGTCTGCATAGGTACGCCTTCCACTGATGAGGAAGGTTGATTTTTCTCCTAATAAAGGCCCTTGCAAGGTAATTCGGGAGGAAATGGTACCAATTCCTCCTTCTCCTTGAAGTCGTTCTCTCTCCCCTTCGCGCAGGGTTACATCAATTAAAGCAGAGGCTCGGCCCCCAAAGCTAGCAGGCATATTGCCTTTGTATAGGTCTACTTTTTTTAGGCCATCAGGATTGAAAACCGAGAAAATTCCAAAGAAGTGGGACGCATTGTAGACAGGTGCTCCATCTACCTGCACTAAATTTTGATCCGCAGATCCCCCTCGAACAAAAAGACCTGCAGTACCTTCTCCTGCGGACTTGACCCCAGGCAATAATTGAAGGCTACGGAGTAGGTCTACTTCACCAAATAATGCAGGTAAGGATTGAAGCGCTTCAATGGACAAGGTAGACTTTCCCATCTCCATATTCTTGACTTGCTCATCTCCTTTTCGCTCCTGAATCAAAATTTCTTCTAAAGAAAAATCTTCTGCCTTCAGGTAAAATCGCTGTACTTTTTCCAAGTCACGAACTTGAATTGTTCGCACTGATTTTTCATAGCCTAGGTAGGATACAGTGATTTTTGAAGGCAATACAGGAACAGGTAGGGTAAAATTACCATCCAAATCGGAAATAGTTCCTTGCTGAGATTGACCTTCCCAATATACCGAAGCACCAACCAAAGGCTGTAGGTTAGCGGCATCCAAAATTTGACCCTGAACAGACTTATTTTCCTGAGAAAATACCTGGAAGCCAATTGATATCAGAATAAAAAAAGGGAGGAACTTAAAAAAAGACATTTACGAAGTGCATTGTGAACCACCTTAACCGAACGAAGACGAGAAATTAATGTTTGTTAATTCTTTGAATTCTTTTGTAGGGCAAGGGTTCCTTTGCCAATTTTAGCTTTCAAAGTTAGCTTTATTTCCTAATTTCAGGCCATGATTTGGGCTTACCCTGACATCAAACTCACGCTACTCCTTGCTGGGATTTTTATCCTGCTGTATATGCTCTATCTGAGTCGCTTCTGGGCTATCAACCGCAAGTTGAAAGTGGAAAAACAGCGCTTATTCACCAAGCTAATTATCCGAACCCTATATTTCATCCTCCTTCTCATTGCCTTTGCAGGTCCTTCCGTTGGTGATTCATTCAAAGAAGTGAAGGAAGAGGGGAAAGATATTTTTATTGCAGTGGACCTTTCTCAGTCCATGGTAGCTACCGATATTGCTCCTAATCGATTACGGCGAATTCAATTCGAATTAAAGGAATTGCTCAAATCCTTCCCGTCTGACCGGGTGGGGCTAATTATTTTCTCCACAGAGGCTTTCCTCCAACTTCCCTTGACGTATGATCAAGCGGTCGCCAACTTGTACATAGATGGACTTTCCATTGGCTTGGTCCCTAACTTGGGTACAGACTTGAGTGCGCCGCTACGTATGGCATTAGAACGATTCCAAAACGACCAAAGTCCAGAAAAAAAATCAAGATCTGTCGTATTAATTTCTGACGGAGAGCACTTTGGGGATGATTTGGATGGAATTGCTGTGGAATTGGAGGAACAGGGAATCAAAGTCTTCTCTATTGGGATCGGTACCGACCGAGGAGGTGAAATGCCACGTGGCAATGGGCTGGTGCTAGATCCAAAGTCCGGTAAGCCTGCGCTAACCAAATTAAATCGAGACCCCATGCAGTTTATTGCAAATGAAACAGGGGGGCAATATTTTGAAATATCAGATCAATCCCAAGAAATGGGGGAACTAATCTCTGCCATCGAAAGTTTGGAAGGCGGTATTACGAGCACCCGTAAAGTAGAAGCTAGTTCCAATATGTATTTTTATTTTCTGCTTGCTGCTTTGGCATTGGCTTTGGTAGACCTGATTTTACCGATCAAAACAATCAAAATCTGATGAACTTGAGCAAAGGAATTTTCCTAGTTTTAATAGTTCTACCCACCTCTTGGACACGGGTCAGTCGCTTGAATGATGCCATCGATCAAGCTGCGGCAAGCTATGCTGCTACTGAGTATGCACAGTCAATTAAAAACCATCGTGTGTTAGTCGATGAGTTTCAAGTTTCTTCTAATTACTTAGACTTTAACTTGGGATTGAGTTATCATTATGCTTCCCAACCTGAGGAAGCAGCGGCAAGTTTTGACAAAGCCAGCCAAAGTAAAGACAAATTTTTGGCCTCTTTTGCTTACAACCAAGGTGGTGTGGTCTTGGGAAATAAGGAGGACTACCAAGCTGCGCTAAGCAAATTTCAGTCTGCTTTGATACAAGACCCTTTGAATGAAGAAGCTAGATACAATTACGAATCGCTGGCCCGATGGTTAAAGCGAGACGAAGAACGAAAAAAACAAAAAGAAAATATTCCCGAACCTTCCGAATTTGCAAAACGTAAAAAAGCAGAAGCGGACCGGCTAGTGGAACAATTTAAGTTCCAGGAAGCGTTGACCCTCTTGGAAGCAGCATTAGCACAAGACGAAACAGTGATGGCTTACCAAGAATTTATAACCAGTTTGAAAGATGTGGTGGAAATCAATAAAAAGTAAGTTAGTATTCGGTCTTCTAGTGATTGGCTTTTGCCTTGTTGGGAAAGTTACCCTAGCACAAACAGCTAGTGATTTTTTTAATAAAGCAGCCCGCTCCTATGTAAAAACTGAGAAAGAACAAGCACTTCAAGAGGTCAAGGACGGCCTAGTCAAGTATCCTAATGATTCCAAACTAAAGGCCCTCAAAGAAAAATTGGAGCAAGAGCAGCAGCAGGATCAGCAAGAGCAGCAGCAAGAACAACAGCAGCAGAACCAACAAAATCAACAACAACAGGATCCTACTCAAAAAGAGGATTCCAAATCGGAGCAAAAGGACGGGGAGAAATCCAATGAGGACAAGGCGAAGGAAGGTCAGAAAGGAGAAAACCCCTCCCAACAAAGCGAGGAAGCAGGACAAAACGGGAACGATCAACTGGATGCCAACCTCGCCGATCGTCAGAAAAAAATGGAGGCCATGCGCGAAAAACTGAAAAGTATGAATCTTTCGCCCGAACAAGCTTCGCAGATTCTAGAGTCACTCAATGCAGCAGAACTCCGTTATATCCAAGACAACAAAAAGAAGGCTACACAAAGGCCAAAAAGAGGATTGCCCGATTGGTAAGATCATGGCCTTTTGAGCTAATTAACCTAAATTCAGATGTCTAAAGAAGTTTATATCCTTGCAGCAGTTCGTACTCCCCTAGGGAGCTTTGGTGGCAAATTGAGTGGGCTGACTGCCATAGATTTGGGAAGTATCGCCATCAAAGGAGCTCTCATAAAGTCAGGTATTCCCGTTGAAGCTGTCAATGAGGTATTTATGGGCAACGTGCTCTCTGCCAATTTGGGTCAGGCTCCTGCTCGTCAAGCATCCATCAGGGCAGGCATTGGCTACCAAGTACCTTGCACCACTATCAACAAAGTTTGTGCTTCTGGTATGAAAGCGGTCATGCTCGGAGCACAGTCTATCCAATTGGGAATAAACGAGGTAGTTGTAGCTGGAGGAATGGAAAGCATGTCCAATGTCCCTTACTATATTCCGAAAGCACGCTTTGGCTACAAATACGGAAATGCTGAGTTAACTGATGGGCTTGTTCGAGATGGACTTTTTGAAGTGTATTACAAGTTCCCAATGGGTAATTGTGCAGAAAATACGGCTAAGGAGATGAAAATCAGCCGAGCTGAGCAAGATGCCTATGCCATTCAATCTTACCAACGATCGGCAGCAGCATGGGAAGCAGGCGCTTTTTCCGATGAAATCGTACCCGTAGAACTTCAGGGTAGAAAAGGGGAATCCATTTTGATTACTGAGGATGAGGAATACAAGAATGTAGTTTTTGATAAAATTCCTTCCCTCAAGCCTGCTTTTGATCCCAATGGAACGGTCACAGCAGCCAATGCGTCGACGATGAATGATGGTGCCTCTGCCTTGGTTTTGGTGAGCAAGGAAGTGGTTGAAAAATACGGGTTCAAGCCTATAGCCAAAATCAGAGGCTATGCCGATGCGGCTACCGATCCTCTTTGGTTTACCACAGCACCCGCCTTAGCTATACCCAAAGCCTTGGCGAATGCAAGGGTATCTGCTGCAGAAGTTTCCTACTACGAGATCAACGAAGCCTTTGCAGCGGTAGCCATAGCCAATCAACGAGAACTAAACCTTGAAAACGACCGCTTGAATGTTTTTGGTGGTGCCGTATCGCTAGGGCATCCTCTAGGTGCCTCAGGAGCGCGAATCATCAGCACCTTGTGCTCCGTGCTCCATAAAAAAGAAGGAAAAATCGGAGTGGCAGGCATCTGCAATGGTGGTGGTGGTGCTTCTGCGATTGTGATTGAGAAGATTTAGTGGAGATTTCACACAGAAAAGAAATCAATTAAACTTGGACTTCACCTGGTATCCTATAGAAATATCGGCATCCAATTAGTGTTTTTTGATTTTTTTTGGCTTTTGTAGTTTTTATGGAATTCGTGACAACTGAACTAGCGACCCCTGAAAATCATCCAATCCCTGCTCTTTGCGACTTTTCTAGATGAATTAATTTATACATGCTACCGCGCAGAGACGCCAAGAAAAAAATAAAACTCCCCTTTGGGCCTTCCTAGCGAAGGCAGGGATTTCCTTCCTTGCGTGAAATAAAAAAGATTGCTAGAAAAGTCACAAGGGTGAAAAACTAAAATTAATTTCAGTTTACTTTTTATTTTTATCCATCTCCTTCGGAAAGCCTGAAGTAAATTCCAATTGTAGGTGATCCTTTGCGGCTAACACAAATAACGCCTCTACACCTGGAAGACTTTCTGCTAGAACTTTGGCCTGCTCAGGTCCCATAGCCATAAATGAGGTAGCTAATGCATCGGCTTGCGTGGCAGAAGTAGCCAAAACGGATACAGAGACCATCGAATGGGTTACTGGAAATCCAGTTTTCGGATCTATCAAATGAGGACGACGGTTGCCCTGTTCGTCTATGTAAAACTTACGGTAATTGCCCGAACTACTCAAGGCCAAACCATTCAGCATTACCTTGGTGAGTAGGGAATTGGTCACTCCCATTTCGGCTTTAGCAGGATCTTCAATGCCAATGGTCCAGGCTTCTCCCTTAGGATTTAATCCTTTACCCTTCATTTCCCCTCCGATTTCCACTAGGTAATTGGACACAGCAGCCTGATCCAAAACCTCAGCCAACTTGTCGATGGCATAGCCCTCTCCTAATCCTGTAATGTCAAGTTTAACGCCTGCCTGCGCTGCAACATAACTGGTATCCGTCACCTGCAATTGGGATTCAAAGCCTACCAATCCTTTCAAAATTGCTACCTTGCTACTATCCATTTGCTCCCGTTCCTCAAAAGAAAATCCCCAAGATTTGATCAACGGAAAAAGGGTGGGCTCAAAGTATCCTTGGCTTTGACCATGGTACTTTTTGCACGAATCCAACATATCCCGAAAAGTAAAGGTGGGATTTACCAAAATCCCCGTTGCATTGAAATCCGAAACCTCCGATTCTTGGATGTAGGAGTTAGAAGAAGTATTAATTAAAGCAAATACCGAATCAAACTTGAATTGATAGTCTTCTAAAGTATCGCCAACCTGAATTCGGTAATAGGTTCCAAAAATCTCTCCCTCGTAATTTTTAAAGGTAACCTCTGGTTTGGATACACAAGAAGCTAAGGCTACTAGTAAAAAAATGGAAAAAAGGCGGGCGTAAAACATGGTGTAAGTAAGTTTGAAAAATCAAATTTAGCCCATCCCAACTTAATTCAGCAAGAGATATGGACTTGAATTTGGATCTTTGTATTTTTCCAACGCAGAAATCTAACAGGACTCAACTGCGGGAACCCCACAAGTACAATTCCATGTTCAAATTTATTTTTAGTACTTTTCTTTTTGCCTTTACAACTTTTTTGACCTTTGGTCAAGATACATTACGCACCTACTATGTTGAGGATACACTCCAGGTCAAAGAAATAGTACTCCTAATCAATGGCAAAGCAAATGGTCCTGTCATGCGCTACGATTTGGACGGAAAATTGGTGGTCATTGGTCATCTCAAAAATGATCAGCGACATGGGATTTTCTATGATTTGGATCCAGAAACCGGAGATACACTGCGGCAAGTTACCTTTCAAAACAATCAACGCGAAGGGGAAGCCTTATCCTTCTACCCGGATGGCAGCGTCCGACAACGTTCTAACTTCGTAGCCAATCAACTCGAAGGTGAGTTACTATCCTATTTTGAGAACGGAACCCTATCTGAAAAGACCACATTCAAAGCCAATAAACCTGAAGGGACCTCCATTCGCTATTATCCAAACGGCTCCATCGAATCCAAAACCGGTTATTTAGCCGGACAATTCCATGGCGTTCGCGAAGAATACAACGAATCGGGAAACCTTCAGTACCAAGGCAATTACGAGCGTGGGGTACTCCATGGTAAAGAAGAAAGCTTTTACCCAAATGGGAACTTACGTTCTCGCCTTTTTTTTAACTATGGAAAGCTAGCTGGTCCTTACTTGCTTCAGCATCCCAATGGAAATCCTGAGAGGATAGGAACCTACAAAAAAGGAGCTCCAGAAGGGGAACTACTCAGCTATTATCCAGGAGGGGCCCTCAAACAAAAAAGCACCTTTTCCAAAGGAATTCCAATTAGCCCAAGTAGTAGCTATTACGAGTCAGGACAACTTCAGCAAAAAGAGTTATATTCCAAAAGAGGGGAAAAAATCAAGGAGGAAAACTACTATCCCTCAGGACAACTTTCCTCTAGCATCCCCTTCCTAAATGATTTAGAAGATGGTGAAGTGGTACTTTACTATGAAACAGGTAAAATTCAAGAAATCAAACGATTTAGCCAAGGTAAATTAAATGGGAAACGAGAATTCTACGATCCGAAAGGTAGCCTAGAACGAACAGAAACCTACGAACTTGGAAATAAAATCAATAATTAACTATCAAGTTCATCGCTTGCAAAATCGATTTTTCTATTTTTGCCCAAACGAATTCCTCATGAGCAAAGCTATTAAAGAAACTCATTTTTCCTTTCCAGGACAGAAAGGTTTTTACAAGGGGAAAGTACGCGACGTATACATGTTCGAAAATGAGCTTGTGGTCGTAGCCTCAGATCGCATCTCCGCCTTTGATGTGGTCCTTCCAAGAGCCATTCCTTACAAAGGACAAGTATTGAATCAAATTGCTGCAACATTCTTGAAAACCACAGCAGATTTGGTCCCTAACTGGGTCACTGCCACCCCAGATCCAAGTGTTACCATAGGCAAGCGTTGTGAGCCTTTCAAGGTGGAAATGGTGATTCGTGGCTACCTAGCGGGACATGCGGCACGGGAATATGCCTTAGGTAAGCGAAGTATTTGTGGAGTATCCATGCCGGATGGGTTGAAAGAGAACGATGCCTTCCCTACCCCAATCATCACCCCTACCACCAAAGCCTCTGAAGGCCATGATGAAGACATTTCAAGAGAGGCAATTTTGACTCAAGGAATCGTCTCCGAAGAGGATTATGTGGTCCTTGAAAATTATACCCGAGCACTTTTTCAACGTGGTCAACAAATGGCAATAGAGAAGGGATTGATCTTGGTAGACACCAAGTATGAATTTGGCAAAGCCGATGGACAAATCTACTTGATCGATGAAATTCATACCCCAGATTCTTCTCGGTATTTCTATGCAGAAGGCTACGAAGAAAACCAAAAGCAAGGATTACCTCAAAAGCAGTTGTCTAAAGAATTTGTTCGCCAATGGTTGATATCCAATGGTTTTCAAGGAAAAGAAGGACAAGAGGTGCCAGAAATGAATGATGAACTTGTAGAAAGCATTTCTGAACGCTACATTGAGCTATTTGAAAACATTACCGGTACGGCCTTTGTTCGTGCAGAAACGACCGACATTGCCACACGAATTGAAAAAAATATTTTAGATTACCTAGCCAACTAAACAAACCATGAAATATACCATCGATAAAAAAGAGCAGTACGTTGTTTTTTCACCTTTAGAGGAAAAAATTGACTCTCTTTTGGCCCCAAAACTAAAGTCTGAACTCCTGACCATCCATGCAGAGGGCTACAGCAATCTCGTACTCGACATGAGTCAAGTAAATTATGTAGATTCCAGTGGTTTAAGCGCCCTATTGGTGGGTGACCGAGAATTTGGCCGCAATGGAGGTGTTTTTGTCATCTCAGGCGTCAGGGAACATGTGATGAAGTTGCTCAAGATTTCCATGCTAGACAAGAAGTTACGCCTCGTAGCCAACTTGGAAGAGGCAGGAGAAATGGTGTTTATGCATGAGATTGACGGAGGAGAAGACGAGGAGGGCGCTTGAGTCCGGATTTTGAAATTACTATTCTAGGAAATACTTCTTCCATTCCAATGTATGGAAGAAACCATACTGCCCAAGTCGTTCGATTTGGGCAGGAGTTTTTATTGTTGGATTGTGGGGAAGGTACGCAGCTACAATTACGAAAGTACAAGGTCAAGTACTCCAAAATCTCCCATATTTTTATCTCGCATCTTCATGGCGACCATTACCTAGGTTTGATTGGCCTATTATCGAGTTACCACCTATCCAAGCGTATCGAACCCCTCCAGCTCTATGGCCCACGAGGATTGGACGAGATTCTTACCACTCATTTTCGCTGGAGCAATACCAGCCTGAGTTATCCCTTACATTTTACCGAAACTAGCACTTCTGGTAAGGTACTGTTGCTCGAACATCCTCTATTTCGGGTTTCTAGTTTCCCCCTAAAGCATCGTATTCCTACCACAGGTTTCTTAATTGAGGAAAAAGTCGGCCCACGCTCCCTCATTAAAGAAAAACTACAAGAAAGCCCTCTCCCTTTCCCTGCTATGCAGTCACTTAGAGAAGGAAAAGATTATCTAGACAGTGATGGCAACACCTTCCAAGTGCTCGACTACTGTCATCCCCACCCTCCCTTGAGGAGTTATGCTTTTTGTTCGGATACGGCATTCATTCCTGAAGTAAGCGCCTATCTTGATGGAGTGGACCTGTTGTACCACGAATCCACTTTTA
>Ga0181563_10002198_pt1 | contig 18935 bp, 15 predicted proteins | sample 011ome_25_FD_133759 | JGI IMG/M metagenome (GOLD analysis project Ga0181563, IMG submission 133759) | Coastal salt marsh microbial communities from the Groves Creek Marsh, Skidaway Island, Georgia - 011512CT metaG (megahit assembly) | ecosystem: Environmental > Aquatic > Marine > Intertidal...
ATCACTTACGTCGCTGAGTTTGAGTACCAACTTGGACTGGGTGCACTGGCAAAGAATGCGGAAACCGGCCTTAAAAAAATGGGGCGCGCCAGCCTTAAAGGCCTGGCACGCGCGCTTGAGGATAATAATCCAGCACCCAAAGCCTCGTTGGATACTCAGAAGAAGGACAGCTCTCTGGCAACGGCCTTGAGCTGCTTCACCCGCTATGGTTATCGCCGAGGCCGCCGCCGCTGGCACCCCCTCAGTACTGACATGGAGGGCAAGCATGTTGTGCTGACAGGCGCAAACGCCGGACTTGGCTTTGCCACAGCCGTTGCACTGCTGGAAGCGGGGGCAAAGCTCACGCTGGTCATTCGCGACCCCAAGAAGCTGGAGAGCATGCAAAACGCGCTGGAAGCTGAAACCGGCAGAGCTGCTGACAGCGTCGAGCTGGCCGACCTGAGCTTGTTATCGGAGGTGAACACGCTGAGCGAGCGACTGATCAAGCGGGGCGAACCCATCGATGTATTGATTAACAATGCGGGCGCACTCTTCAATGAGCGCGCGGAAACATCTGAGGGCATCGAACGCAGTGTTGCATTACTGCTGCTATCTCCATGGCGACTGACAGAGCGCCTCATGCCCCTGATCGAACACCACGACACACCCGCGCGAGTCATCAACGTCGTTTCCGGAGGCATGTACACCCAGAAACTGCGTTGCAGCCAACTCATCATGTCAGCCAATGAGTACAACGGCTCAATAGCCTACGCCCGCTCAAAACGTGCGCTGACCGTATTAACGGAGCTGTGGGCCGATGAGTGGCAGTCGCGCAATATCGTGGTCAACACCATGCATCCCGGGTGGGCCGATACCCCTGGCGTGCAAACGGCCCTACCCGGCTTCCGACGGGTTACCCAAGCAGTGTTGCGCACCCCTGAGGAGGGAGCCGATACCATTGTGTGGCTGGCGCGCGCAAAAGAGGCGGATCAGGCGACAGGACTGCTGTTTCTGGACAGAGAGCCCCGAACCACACATCTTAAGTCCAAGACGGCTGAAACCGACGAAGAGAGAGCGCAACTTCGGCCATGGCTGCAGGAGACCTACGACAACCTGCAGTTCGATTCGAGCCCTTGAGCTCTCGTCTTGCCGGGGTTACTGTCTCGGCACCTCCTTTGCAGGCTTTGCAGGTGACGTCGCATGTCAAATTCGCTTGATCATTTTCGCCCCACCTTTGATCCCGCGGCTATCGAGGATGCGAAATCACGACTCGCGAAAACGCGTTTTCCCAGCGCCGAAACAGTCGAAGATTGGCAGCAAGGGATGCCGCTCTCCTACTGTCAGGAGCTGGTTCGCTACTGGCGAGAAGACTACGACTGGGAGCGCGTGCCTCAGCAGCTCAACCAGTTTGACAATCTGATCACAGAAATCGACGGGCTCCAGATTCATTGCCTGCATATTCGCAGTCCGCACAGTGATGCTCGCCCCCTACTGATTACCCATGGCTGGCCGGGGTCGGTATTGGAGTTTCTCAATATCATCGAGCCCCTGACTAATCCCACGCTGTCAGGGGGTGACCCAACTCATGCCTGTCATTTGGTGATTCCCAGTCTGCCAGGGTTTGGATTCTCTGAGCCACCCAGCAAACCGGGTGTGGGCGTTGAGCGCATTGCGGCGATGTGGGACACACTCATGATGCGGCTTGGCTATGACCGCTATGTGGCGCAGGGGGGCGACTGGGGTTCGCTGGTCACACACGCGTTGATGCTACATCCCGATACGCACTGCCAGGCCGGACACATCAACTTACCGCTGGTACTGCCTGACGACATCGCCCTCGCATCCGACGACCCCGCCGAGCAAGCCACTCTCGCTGCTGCGATGCAGTACCAAGATCACGAATCAGGTTATTCGAAACAGCAAAGCACCCGCCCCCAGACCCTGGGGTACGGATTGGCTGATTCACCTGCCGGCCAATTGGCGTGGATTGTCGAGAAGTACGCGCAGTGGACCGACTGCGTGCAAAACGGCGCGCGACACCCTGAAAATGCCATCAGCCGGGACGAGCTATTGGACATTGTGACCCACTACTGGATGACCAACACCTCCGCTAGCAGCGCACGCCTCTACTGGGAGAGCTTTACACAAGGCGACTACCGTCCCATCGAGGCGCCAATGGCACTGTCACTGTTTCCTAAAGAGCTGTTCTTATGCACCGAGCGGTTGGCGAAAACCCGCTATCAGCATTTGATCATGTTCAACAATAAGCACAAAGCTGGAGGTCACTTTGCCTCACTGGAACAGCCCGAAGCATTGGTCGCAGATCTTCGGCAGTGGCTGACGATACTGCAGACAGAGGCATCGATTTGAAGTTGGCAGCAACACATCCTTACGCACCCGGGTCGCCGGAATCCGATTACTGGCAAGCTCGTAATGAACTCGCTGTGGCGGCAAGGCGACTCAATGAAAAACTGGTCAGCACCGACATTCCGCCCGACCTTGCCTACGAACTCACCGAGCAAATCGAGTCGCTGTCGAGCAAGCTTTCGGAGCTTGATCAAGTCGCTGGCCTCGTCGAAATGGGGCGCCGGACAGGCCGCGGCAGCATCGACAACGTCATGGGAGAGCTGGTCGCGGTTGGCGGGCGGAGCCACCCTTGCGCTCCCGCACTGACCTGGCATGCGGGCACTAATCAAATTACTGGCACCGTGGTCTTCGGGCAGGCCTTCGAGGGTCCTCCGGGTCACACCCATGGCGGCTGGGTAGCCGGGATACTCGATCACATTATGGGTATGACGCATGTCGGAACGGGTCATCCCGGCATGACAGGCGGGCTGTCGATACGGTATCTAAAACCGACCCCACTGAACGAAACCATTCAGATCAATGCTGAAGCCACGGAGTTGGACGCGCGGCGCACCGAAGTCAAAGCCACTATGCAATGGGGCGACGTCATTACCGCGACCGCTGAGGCCATCTTTGTAAAGGTCGACAGCGCGAAATTCGGCTTTGACGCCGCCTGATAACTCAGAGCCGCTGGTAAACCGTCGCCCCGTCAATGACCGTGCGATCCACCTTGATTGAGCGAACGTCTGGCACGTTCAGCGGATTGTCGGACAACACCACGAGGTCCGCCCTCTTGCCGGGCTCGATCGATCCCACTTGATCGTCCATGAAAACCTGCCATGCGGCATCGATGGTGACTGCCCGTAACGCAGGCAAACGCTCAATCCGCTGCGCCGGCCCGATAACCACTCCGCCTGTGCTCCTGCGCTCCACCTGGCTCCAAACCGCCTGCAGGGGCAACATGGGCGTCACCGGTGTATCCAAGTGCGAACTAAATCGCACCCCCGCATCGATAGCCCAACGGGCCGGGCTCATGTTGGCTGCGCGTTCAGGACCCATAAAGATCGCAGCGTGGCGATCGCCCCAGTAATAGGTATGGGCAGAAAAAAAGCTGGGAGTCACTCCCATCGCCGCCATTCTGTCGATCTGGTCTTTACGGGTCATTTGCGCATGAATAATCAGGGGCCTGGCATCCGGCCAGGGATACTCGGCCATCGCCGCTGCGATCGCATCTAAACCGTCGTCGATGGACGCGTCACCATTACAGTGAATCGCGACCTGTATCCGCCGCTGATACAGTCCGGCGACCTGACGAAAAAGCGCTTCTCTCGATACTGAGGGATAACCGCGATAACTCGTATCGCCCTTGAAAGGAACGTAGTAGGGCTCTGTCAGATAGCCGGTGTACCCCTGAATACTGCCATCAGCAATGATCTTGACCCTCGGCGCCGACACCCTTCCGGCTTCGAATTGCTCGAGGGCGGTCTCACCCGAGAACAGCGCCTCCCCTACCTCCTCAAACAGAGGGAACAGCGCGACCCGCTGCGGAAATTGGTTCCAGTTACTCAAGACGCCTAATAGCCTCGCGACGGAAGTGGGCATGCCGCCTGCTGATGCGGTTGTCACACCCACCGCGAGGTACTCCTCAGCCGCCTGGGTTGTCATGCGTAACGCATCCATCATGCTCAAATCCAGAGTGTGCTCCCACACCGCTCGCGCAGCCGTCTCCTCCAACACGCCATTGGGGCGGCGACCGTCTGCAGACCCAGCATCTCGCACGATGACGCCCCCCTCTGGATCGGGTGTGGACTCATCAATACCCAACTCCGCCAGCGCAACTGAGTTGACCACTGCCAAGTGACCCGACACGTGCACCACAGCCACGGGTCGCACTGCAGAGACGCGGTCGAGATCATCTCGCGTGGGATGGCGCTTCTCTGCGAGTAATGTGTCGTCATAGCCATGACCCACAATCCATCCATCCCCTCTGGCGGCGGCAAACTGCTGCAGGCGGTCAACAAGCTGGGGCAAGTTGATGATATCGCCGATGGGAGGACTGTTTAGGTCAGCAGAGAACACGGTTTGGCCCGAGCCCGGGAAATGACCGTGGGCATCGATAAAACCGGGCATCAAAGTACGCCCCCGGAGATCCACAACTGAGGTCTGCTCATCGGCCAATTCGAGAAGCACTTCTGATCGGCCGACGGCTTCGATCTGGCCATTCCTGACGCTGACAGCCTCGGCGACAGTGTCGGCCGCGTCCATCGTCAGTACGTGTCCATTAACGTAGAGCTCATGGGGCGGCGCAACGACCGGGCGGGTCACGATTGCCATCAAAACACCCAGCCCACCCAAAAAGGCCACTAAAACCAAAATACCAACGCGCCAACTCATAGGTGACCTCTCAAACCATCCATCACGTTTTATCGCTCAATAATGAGGCGGGGGGGGCTCGGCATCCGGCTCCGCGATGCTGTCAAGCCGGTGCCCTTGCTCCTTGAGCCGCTGCTGCAACACGTCAATCTGCTGCTCCAAACGCAGAATTTGCTGCTGTTGAGATGCCATCGCGGCATCGAGTGTCTGCAGCGCATCCTCGACAAATGCCAACTGCGCCTCTAGATCTCCGGTACCACTCATTGTGCGGCCTCTCACCCTGAGTCACGGGTGCTAGTATACGGCGCCATCAACCCAACCGGAGCCCCAATTTGAGTCCCCGGCATACATCGCGAGCGGTTTACAGCACTGACTTGGGGCGCCTCTGCCCCCAGTGCCAACGTGCGGTTTCAGACTGCGTTTGTGGCAAAGATCGGCCGGCCTCGGCCGGTGATGGCGTGGTCCGTATTCGCCGGGAGACCAAGGGCCGCGGCGGCAAAGCCGTGACGGTGGTCGCGGATATTCCGGAGCACCCGGACAAACTGAAAGCGATCTGCAAACAGCTCAAGCAACGCTGCGGAGTAGGAGGTGCCGTCAAGGGTGACCACATCGAACTCCAGGGCGACCAACGAATGATTTGTCAGTCATTGCTCGTGGCTATGGGTTACCAGGTCAAACTGTCAGGAGGCTGAATCCGTCAATGTCAGCAGCGTCTTCTGGCCGGTTTTTCTTGCACCATACAGAACTGCACTATCGACCTTCATCGCCTCCTCGAGGCTCATCTTTGCAGAATAGTGGCTGGCAAAAGTAGTGTCGATTTCATTCAAGACCCTTGCACGCATCTTGGCCACACGCTCTGGTCCAGCGCGTTTCATAAAGGGCGTTAATAACCAGCCGCTGACTGACCACACCCAGCCATAACCGCGGGTTAGCTCGGTTGCGCCCAGGTCGAGCTGGCCATAAATGTAAGCCTGCTTGGGTTCCTCAGATCCATACCGAGACCACGGGCCCGTCTTGGCTGCCGCTATCTCCATGGCCGTCAGGATGCGATTGACCCCCTTACCGCCTCCGATCGCATCGAAAGCGAGCGTCGCTCCCGTTGCCACCAGCGCGTCAATCAACCGCTTCATAAAGTGCTCGTCCTGGCTATTGAGCACCCACTCAGCCCCCATGGACTGCAGTAATGCGACCTGTTCGTCCGAGCGCACGATATTTACCAGTGGGATGCCGTCGGCGTGACAGAGGCGATGCAACATCTGCCCCAAATTGGAGGCCGCGGCGGTGTGCACAATGGCTTTTTGCCCTTCCATGTCTCGGGTTTCCATAAATCCCAGGGCGGTCATGGGATTGACAAAACAAGACGCGGCCTGCTCTGCCGAAATCACGTCCGGGAATGCAAGGCACTGCTCTGCGGGGAGGCAACGATACCCGGCATACATTTCCCCCCCAAACATGCCCACGCGCCGACCCAATAAGGCTTTTGCCGCCTCCCCCGATCCGGCAGCAATCACCCGACCACTGCCCTCATTGCCGACGGGCAGCCAGTGACCCACTCTGGGCGCCATGGCCCTCATTGCAGCAGGCGGCACATCCAATACCAAAGCCGGTTGCCCATCCCGCTCGGCAGCGCGAGCACTGGACAGGTCCGCAGCGCCAAACATGAGCCCCAGATCCGAGGGATTGATGGGCGCGGCATCCATTGTCACCAGCACCTCATCGGCCCCGGGATCAGGGATCGACACCTCAATCAAAGCGCATTCAACTGTCCCGTTTTCGTGCACGCAGGACTGCATTTGTAGCGTTTTCAACAAGAACTCCTCCCCGAGCTTTCGGGATTAATATAAGACCAAACAGAGTGGGTAGGCGGCATTTTTTAAAATTCCGCGACCCGCTCTGCTTCCGCTAATAAGGTCGCGGCTCGACCGTCAAGCGTCTGGTAGATGACGGCATAAGCGAGCACCGCCTGAACGTACTCTCTCGTTTCGGCATAGGGAATAGAATCAACCCACTGATCCACCGCGCGTGTGCCATCTGCCCAACGATCTACGCGAGTCGGGCCCGCGTTATACGCGGCCAGCGCTTTGACACGATTACCCTCATAACGAGCGACGAGTTGTGAGTAATAAGCGGCGCCCAATTGAATATTGAGCTCGACCTCAAAGAGCGAGGAAGCGCCCTGATATTGAATGTCTTCGTTCTGAGCGACGCTACGCGCCGTGGCAGGCATGATTTGCATCAAACCCCGCGCACCGACCGCAGACTGCGCTTGCCCCCAGAGGCCGCTCTCTCTGCGGGCGATTGCGATTAAGTCATAAACGTCCTGCTCGACCGCTTTTGCGGCGCGTTCAAACAATTCCCAATAGATTTTTGGAAAACGCAGGTCCAATCGATTCCACGCTCTGCCAGCGTTCGCCGCATCGGTCGCCATATCTGGCCACCCTTTCCTCAGCGCCAAGTCGCCCAACGACGCGCGTTGCTGAGCCGGCAACTGGTTCAGAGTGTGCCGCCATTGCTCTTTGGCCTGCCTCCCGTCACCCAATGCCAACAGTTCCTGAACCCGCCCGACCCCCAAGTTCATCTTTGCATTAGTGGCAGGCGGTGGAGTGGCACCTGATGAGGCGCTCATGGCATAGGGACGACCGAGCCTGTCTGCCGCCAGAAATCCGTGGAAGCTGCGACTTTCGGCCAGCTGAGACCAGAGTGATTGCATGTCCCCCTGACCTTGCGCTTCATGTGCCCGCGCCCACCAGTAGCGCCACCGATCCTCAGCGCGACGCTCGGGAGACAGCCAACTAATGCCGCTCACGACGCTCGGCCAGTCGCTATTCGCCATGGCATTCCGAAGCCATATCACCGTCAGCTCGTCGTCTTTCAACGCCGCTATTTGGGACGTGACCCAGACCTCGGGCGCGCTCGCACGCTCGGCAAACAGACTGTGACGCACGATCGCCCGGTTCACTATTTGTGCGCGCTCTGTCGAGCCCGCATAGCCTCCGCGAACGCTATTCATCGCCTGATATGCCCTGTTGGGATTCAACTGGGCGAGGCGCACCAGACCGGCCACGACGATGTCTGCATGGCGCTCAGTCGTTTTGTGATGGTCGCCTTCGATACGAGCCGGTCGTCGATAAATGGCGGCCAATTCGTCAAGATCACGTTGCAACTCTGGGCTCGCAAATCGCTTTACGTAGCGAATCAGGTGCCCGTTCTTTGCCTTGAATGCCAGCAAAGCGCGAGACCAGATCTGTTCGTCGTCGGGACCCCCACTCCGTACCCAGCTGTCGAATAACGGATCGCAGGCGTCGTCTTGAGAATATCCCACATTCCACAGCGCTCCGGCCCCCTCGAACGCTGCAGCCGTATCTCCCGTCGCCCTTAGGGCTCGGTAGTAATAGCATTGCAGCTCCGGACTCTCGGGAACGGCATCCAACACTGCAAGAAAAGAGCGCCAGCGACGGTCTTGCGCCTTGTGTCGCAGGAAGGCGACCAGGAAACGACCGGCCAGCGGCGTGCCATCCGCCTCAGCCAAGAACAAGCGTGCCTGCTCGGCCGTCATATCGTGCAACTGGCCGAGCTTGACAGAAAAGTCCAGATCCACGCGCAACGGGTATCCGGCGAGATCGTCTCTCATTTCCTGGTAGCGGTTGCCCGCTCCTGAATCCAGCTCGGCTGCGGCTTGTTGATACAGCGTCCTCTGCTCTGCCCAGTGTTCGGGCGCCGGCAATTCATCGCCACTGGCCTGCGCATCGACTGCAACAAAGCTCAACACGAGCGGGGCAATCACGCACCCGAGCCAACCTTCGCTCAGTGCTGACGCAAACCCACCACACAAACGTTTCATCATCACGGCAAGAAGAATGTAACGTCAGCCTCTGCTTTTCAATCATAAAGCGTTAGCATCTTTCCATCGTTTTGATGAACTCGGCCAGATGAATCACAACCCCATTCGATTGACACAGTACAGCCATGGCGCCGGCTGCGGCTGCAAAATCGCGCCTGACGTCTTGTCTCAGATTCTCGGCAGGCAGGACCAATCGGCACAGGATCTCTTCCCTTCATTGCTGGTCGGAAATGACACCCGCGACGACGCCGCAGCAGTCCGACTCGATGACGGAAAAGTGGTGCTGTCCACCACCGATTTTTTTATGCCCATCGTCGACGACCCCTACGACTTTGGCCGCATCGCCGCCACCAATGCCATCTCTGACATCTATGCGATGGGGGGCACACCGATAATGGCCATTGCGATTCTCGGCTGGCCCGTTGGCTTACTGGGGCCCGACATCGCCAATCAAGTTGTTCAAGGTGGCAGGGACGTTTGCCACAGCCTGGGTTTCGCCCTGGCGGGCGGCCACAGTATCGATGCCCCCGAACCCATTTTTGGCCTCGCGGTGACGGGCGTCGTGGCCGAGCATTGCCTCAAGAAAAATAATGCCGCCCGGGAGGGCGACCTGCTGCTGCTGACCAAACCGCTGGGGATTGGTATCCACACCACCGCAGAGAAACAGGCAAAGCTCAGTGCTGAGCATGCTGGCATGGCCACAGCGCTGATGTGTCAACCGAATGACATCGGTGCAACTTTATCGGCGTTGGACGGTATTCATGCGATGACTGACGTCACCGGTTTTGGGCTGGCAGGGCACTTGATTGAGATATGCGAGGGGGCGCAGCTGACGGCCTTCCTCAAAATGTCTGAAGTGCCGGAACTGCCTGCCTTGAATGATTATATCGCCATGGGTTGTGTCCCCGGAGGCACTGAGCGTAATCACGTTGCCTACCAGACGCAGCTACCGCCGCTCAGCCTCCGCGAGAAGGCCATCTTGTGTGATCCACAGACAAGTGGCGGGCTACTTATTGCCGTGGCTTCCAACACATTGCGCGAGACCCAGCAACTGCTCATCAACCATGGGCTCCCAGCTTCAGTCATAGGCGAGCTATCAGCGCCGCGTCACTCCGGGCCACTGATCCAGCTCACAACCCTATGACAGAGATCGACGATTTGCAGACACTGTGCCTGTCAGACATCCCGTTGATCGATACGCGATCCCCTTCCGAGTTCGCCAAAGGCAGTCTTCCCAGTGCAACCAACCTACCGCTTATGAATGATGAGGAGCGAGCCGCGGTAGGCATCTGCTATCAACGACGGGGGCAGGACGCTGCGGTCCAACTCGGACATGAGCTGGTTACCGCGTCAAAAAAAGCCGAGCGGGTCGCCTTGTGGAAGGGATTTGCCGAGCGCAACCCGCAGGGAGCGCTGTTCTGCTTTCGCGGTGGATTGCGCTCAAGTATTACTCAGCAGTGGTTGTCTGAAATCGGCATCGACTATCCGCGGATCCGCGGCGGCTATAAAGCGCTGAGACGCTGGTTGATATCTCAATCAGACGACATCTTTGAAAGCTCACGCATCATATTACTGGGTGGGCGAACCGGCGTGGCAAAGACACGCGCGCTCAATGAGGGCAGAGACGGCGAAGCGGTGCCCGGCAGTCTCGACCTCGAGGGCCTTGCCAATCACAGAGGCTCTGCCTTTGGTAAACGAACGTCGGAACAACCCACGCAAATTGGCTTTGAACTCGCGCTGGGGATTGCCCTGGTCAAGCATCGCAGCCAGAACCAACCGCATCTTATTCTGGAGGACGAAGGTCGATTGATCGGACGCTGCGCCCTGCCACTCTCATTACAGGTAGCGCGACACCACGCAGACTGGGTTCGGCTGGAGGCCAGTCTGGACGACCGAATCCAACATTCCTACGAAAACTATATCTTGAGCAATTTGCGCGAGCTCAACGTCAATGACAGCGAAAATGGGTTCAGCGTTTTTTCTGCCGGTTTGCTCGACGCGCTGACGCGCATCCAAAAGCGCTTGGGGGGTCAACGCTATCAGGCGCTCAAAGCCATCATGACGGATGCGATCGAGTGCCATCGGCAAGGGGATCCTGAGCAGCATAAACATTGGATCGCATCGCTACTCACTGATTATTACGACCCGATGTATGACTATCAGATGGAGAAACGCAATCGTCCGCCAGTGTTTGCCGGCTCGGAGTCAGCCGTCGCTGACTACCTCCTGGCGCGACAACAACAGTGGCAGTAAAAAAATCGCAATAACAATTAGTTAGGATAAACAATTAAATTAGAATAGAAAGAACCCTCGTTCGCCACATGCCAGCGAAGGCGATGACAATACCTCGGCACCCTAAGAGGCTTGAGGTAAACTGCGACCGGCTCCCTGTAGTTAAACAGGATATAACTACCGCCTCCTAAGCGGTGATTCCAGGTTCGAGTCCTGGCGGGGAGGCCATCTTGCCTATACCGCTAGACGCTCCCCAGTCGACGCGCTGCGCGCAGCGCTGTTGCTACGAGCCCACCAACCGTCAGCAGCAGCGCCCACAAAGACATCACGGGGATTGGGGGATAAGGCGTGGGATCCGCATTATTGCCGATGCCATCGACATCTGAGTGTTCAGATTCACTCGGATCAAGTGGGAATTTATCATCTGTATCAGGCACGCCGTCGCCGTCGTCAGCGGTGTCGTTGCCATTGGGCTGGCCGTCACGATCCAAAACGCTAAAGCCGAGGTATAACCAAGCGTTCCACACAGCCCCATGCTCCTCAACTGGCCCCACTCATGACATCCATACTGACCTTACATCACCTTGAATATTCCCAGTCCTTTCGGGTGCTATGGATGCTTGAGGAGTTGAAATTGCCTTACGAGCTAGAAGTTCATGCCCGTGACAGCAAGACGATGGCTGCACCGGATGACTACAAGCTGCTATCGCCGCTAGGGACCGCGCCGGTGATTACCCATGGTGATCTGGTCCTCGCTGAAAGCAGCGCAATCATGGACTACATTCTGGATTTAGCACCGGAAAATTCACTTCGACCGAAAGAAACCTCAGCAGATAGAGCTCGCTATCTATTCTGGTGGCACGCCGCGCAGGGCTCCATGATGCCGCTTCAGTTGATGACCACCGTGCTGACCATCTCACAAAAACGCCTACCGCTCCTCATGAGGCCGTTCGTCAAGCTCTACATAAAAGGACTGAATGATCTGTTCATTGAACCGCGCCTAAATCGTTTGCTTGAGCTCGCCGAGCGAGACTTGGCTGAAGCACCTTGGTTTGGTGGTCAGAACCTGTCCGCCGCCGACTTTCTCATTGCCTTCAATCTAATCGTCGGCGCAGAGCGGGATATGATCACGGCCGCGAAGCATCCGCGCTGCATGGAGTGGATCGCCAAGATGAAAGCATTGCCGAGCTTCGCCAGCGCCACTGAGAAGGATGGCCGCGACAGCATGGCGTTGAGCTACTGATCTGTTCAGAGCTTATGTGCACTCTCGCGACAATGAGAGTCGCATCCAAACGTCTGAGGGCTCAGCCTCCCGCTGAGGGCTCAGTCTCCCGCTGAGGGCTCAGTCTCCCGCCGCTAAATACTTCGCCAGCGTTTCGTGGAAATGCCGAATACGCAGCTCTTGATAGCTTGCGGTAATGGCCTTTCGACTCTTGGATGCCATCAGGCCTCGCTGGACCTCTGGTAAGTTACCGGCATCCTGATCAAACAGCGCGCCCAACAAACCCAGACCCTCGGCGTCGGCGTACTTCTGGTCATAATCGAGTCGAATGGTTTTGGCATCCGCTGGCCTCGGCTGATCGGCCGCAAAACCATCCAGCAAGTAGATGTCCATGATGCAGCCATCCGGGTTCATCCCGTCGGGACGGTAGCGATAGGTGATCTGGCTCTGGAAGCCACCCCATGGCGCAAAATTAGGGAAAACCAGATATAGGATGGAATCCATGGTCTCAGCATCGGTGACGGTTGCTAGCATCTCCGGGCTCATGAATGCAGCGAACTCGTCCCTGCGCACCGCACCAATGGCCTGCCGCGAGGTAATGGTATCTGCGTCTAATCCCGTCAGTTCCTGGGCCCGCTCGAAGCCACCGGGACCCGTCATGGCCTCAACCGATTCCTGCACGCTGAAACGATCGGCCTGCCCGGGGTTGGGGATACCCTGCGCGGTAATGGTACGACTCAGGTGATCGCCAAACACGTCGTACTGGGAGTTATCGCCACCGGTAAACGACAATATCTGAGGGTGAGTCTGAATCGCGTGGTAGGACTCGATGAAGGCTTCCATCGCAATCTTCCAGTTGCAGGCAATCTTCTTCTCAACATGGAGCGACACGTAGCGGTCTTCAGGGGTCCAACGCTGAAAGTGCTCGGTCAGCACCGAGGTGTATTCCTCAAAGGATGGCGCATCCAGATCCATGTTGATGAGCACCCAGCCACCCCAGGTGGTCACCTGCACTTCGGGAAGCGTCAGCTCTGCCAGCTGAGCCTGATCAAATTCCCAGTCGCAGTAGGCCTCTTTGAAGCTGCCATCCAAATGCCAGCAAAAGCCATGGTAAGGACAGCGCAACTCGCGGCTGGTCCCTTTACCTGACTTGAGTGCCCTGCCTCTATGCAGGCAGGAATTGTGGAACCCTTTCAGCTCCCCCGATTCAGTACGCACCAGCAGAATGGAGTAACGCGCGATGTCATAGACATAGTAGTCGCCAGCTTTTTGTAGCGCAGTCTCCCGACAGACCATCTGCCATACTTTCGGCCAAAGGTGCTCGACCTCTTTCTCAAACACCCCGCGGTCGGTCCACACGTCCGTGGCGATGATGTCGTTGGCGATGTTGGGCTGTGTATCCAGACGCAAAGCGTCCGGAACGCTGACCGCCTCCTCATTCAACAGTTCCTGATAGCTTGGGAAAACAGGCTTGTTCATGCATTACTCCACAGCACGACACATGATTGGCTTCACGCCACTTTATCAAAGGAAATGTGCAGATCCATCAGACCGCGCAACAACACGTTCGGGTGGTGCTTGAGGGAGTTTTTCCCTTCTACCAACGCCCAGTTATCCGTGCGTCGCAACAACGTTGTCATGGCAACCTGCAACTCGGTTCTCGCCAGCTGGGCACCCAGACAGAAGTGGGTTCCCTGACCAAACGCCATATGGTTATCGGCATTCTCCCGATCAACCTGCATGGCGCCGGCGCAAGGAAAGACCGACTCATCACGATTCCCAGCAGCAAAACGGACCATGAGGAACGACCCCTCTGGAATGGCCACGCCATCGATTTCCGTGTCTTGGGTCGCGCGCCGCCACATACCCGAAGTCGGCGTCTCCAACCTCAGTATTTCCTCGACCGCGGTAGGTATCAGGTCGGGATTGGCCCGCAGTTTTGCCTGTTCCTCGGGGTTTTCAATCAGCAAGACCACCCCGCCGGCGATCGCATTTGTTGAGGTCTCATTACCCGCAACCAATATCTGCTGAATCATGCCCAATGCCTCTGGCTTGGTCAGCAAACGGCCCTCATCAATCGTGTTGTTGGCGAGATCAGAAATGATGTTGTCTTCAGGGTGGTCTCGCATACGGTCAATCAGATCCGCAAAGTAATGCTGAAACTCCACGATGTCCTTGGCGTTTTGAATCTGTTGGTCTTCGTCGGCCAAGCGCCCCAGCCTCGATGTGGAGGCGTCTGACCACTTCTTCAATAAGGCCAGCTCGGAGCGCGGCACACCCAGTTGGTCCGCAATGACATAAATAGGCAAGGGCACGCAGAGACGGTTGAGCAGGTCCACTTCTCCGTCATCAATCCACTCGCTAATCAACTGATCGGCGATGGCTTGAATATCGCCACGCATACCCTCGATGCGTTTGTTGGAGAACACTTTGTTTACCAGATTGCGATACACCCTATGCCGGGGGGGATCCTGGGTTAGCAGGGTTTCGACCATCTCATACCCCTGCTCGTAGATGGCGTTGACGTCCTCGTTTGAAGAACCCGCATTCAGCAACGCACTGAAGCTGCTCGAGAATCGCGCCGGGTCACGAATGATCTCGCGAATGTCGTTGTATCGCGTCACAACAAACACATTGGTTCCAGGCATTTGCCATACCGGAGCCTCGTCCTGTAGCTGTTGATAAACACTGAACGGACACTCCTGGACTTCCGGACTGAAGAAATCCAGCTCTGCAAGATCAACACGGCTCATGACAGCGCCTCCTGTAAAATCAAGTCTGCGGTGGGGAAGGCATCTTCGGTCAGCGCTTGACGCTTCGCCTCGACAAACGCGGCAAAATCTCCCACCACTATCTGCCACACAAAATAGCGCTCCGTACCCTCAATCTCCATAGCAAAAGGCGTAAAACCCATCGGAACGTAGGAAAAAGCGTTCCCCGATGCCGGGAAAAGATGCTCGCGCTGGAAAGCCCGCACCGCTTGACGCTGCGCCACCGGCACCATATCGAAGAAAGCCACCGCAGGCTGGGTGACGCCCAGGCGCCGCAAAAACTCAGCGGGAAACAGCCCCCCCGTCCAGCGCGCATTGATCTCGGTCACGATCACCTCTTCGCCCGAGATAAAATAGTCGATGCCGCAGTTAATCCCCTCTTCGGCGACATGACCGTGGTCTCGCGCGTAGGCGCCCACCTGCATTAACACCGCCTTGTGGGCCTCTGGCACCTCGAGCTCGGGTGAAATGTAGTTACCCACCCACTTTCCGCCAGCAAACAAAATTTGGCGGACGTTACTGATGCTGATGTCCTGCGGCGTGATCGTGAGATCCACCGTCATCTCCCGCCACTGACTGATATCTAGTTTTTCCTGCAGCAGAATCTGCACATCGTCGGCATATTCCCCAATCTGATCGAGGCAGTCAGTGACAGAATCCACAGCGAACACATTGCGGGATCCCGCGAGCCCCAACAACTTGACCATCACGCCGTTTAGCAGCTCGGCAAACAAGCGATCGGCCTCCCCTTCGCGAATTGCTCTCTTGGAGTACACCTCGGTACGGGGCACTGGCAAACCCGCAGCAGGCGCGTGCTCGGCAAAGTGCAGCTTCGAGTTAACGTTCCGACTGACCGCCAACGCCGCAGCATTCTGATGCAACGGCTCGTTGCTCCCACTGATCATGTAGAGATTGGTCAGGTCGACTTCGGGCAAAGAGGCTGCAACGCTCTCGTAGTAACCGTCGAGGGGGTGAAACTGCCACTGACTGTCGGGCACCGAATCAAGGCCCATGGTGACAAACATCTCACTGTAGTGACCCAACATCTCGCGCCAAGCCGGATCCGTGAATGGGGCTCCCAGCGCGACATAATCACTGGCCTTACCCAAACCAACGAGTGCTACCTGTAATGCGCAGGTGAGCACCTGATTCTCCTGATGATCGACTTGTTGTTTTGGCGTCAAGTTGGACAGGTCGTGATGCAGCGAACAGTCATCACCCGCCATCGCATACAGCGTCGACGCGGACTGCTCAGGGATGAAACTTCCGACTTTCATAGAACGCCCCTCAGCTTGGGTATTATTTTCGTTATACGGCCCCGTGAACCCTAATGTGAACGCACGATGCCCTGACTTCAACCAAACAATAGTTTAACAATTCGGCCGTTACCGTCGACCCCTAGGCAGACGGGCAGGCACTTAAGAAAACAAATCTCCCGTCTGCCCTGTTTTTTCAGCATCCAGGGGAACGGGGTCGGTCAAGCCGGGATCGTCTTGTCGCGCATCACCCACTCTTCTTGAGACGGGATGAAAAACAATTTGGGGCTGAGGTAGTGTCATCTCCACTAATCTGTCCTGCAACCATGCTTGCACTTGATCGTCGTTGAGCAGCAGCGGTTGGCGATGATGAATCTGCGTCAGTGGCGCAGCGGCCTCTCGCGTCACTATCACGCACCCCTGATGAGGGTCGTGTACCCCAGCCATACTGAACGCTAGTCCGTTGCGGTGGTGGTACCAAGGCTGCTTGCCACTACCAACGCGTTGCCATTCGTACCACCCATCCGCCAGTAGCACACAGGGCGCGAGATCTCTGAACAGCCTTTTCGCGTCCAGCGTCTCGAGACGCGCGTTACTGACCAGCTTATCGCGGCCCGACACAGACATCGTCAAACCCCAGCGCTCAAGCGCGAAGCTACCGGTCTCCCGACGCATTACAACATTGGATTGCGGAGCGATATTGAAACGGTCCTGAGCCTGCAGGCCCAAATTTGCCAGATCGGGCTTGTCGGATACCGACAGGGTGAACCGGCCACACATATTTAGCCTCTGACGCCCGCAGCCTTTAGCGCCATGGCCTCTCGTATGCCGACATTCTCCGCGGCTAGCTGAAGCTGCTCGACCAATTCAGGAAAGCCGGCCCCTTTGATGGTGTCCATCTGTAGCCCGGCGGCATGATTCTCGGCCAACCTCGGCGTCAACTCCGCCTCAAACTCCGCGTCAAATTGTGTTAGCAAGGGTTTTACTGCGTCCTCATTAAAACCAGGCGGCAATTTGCTCAGCAGGCCAGCCAGCTGGTCTGCCACACGGAAACAAGTGTTCATCCCCATACTGCGGGCGGGATGCATCGCGTGACGGGCGTCGCCGATCAATGTCATGGCGCCCTCCCCCCGATATGCGCCACTTTGCTGCGAGACGGGCGGATACATGGCGCCAAAGGCCAAAGAATCGAACTCGGCTGTTGGGCACCAGCGAAACAGACGCTCGTGAAGCCGCTCCTCGGGCTCATTACGCCAGAACGCAATCTCGTCCGAGGAGACGGGAAATCCCACTTTAGTGCCGCCACCCGTTCGCGGGATCATCGATATCATGCGCTCGTGACCGAGATAAACATCGAGCGTTCTGGCGTCGGGCAGTGCGCGTTGCCGGCCATACAAAACCGCAATGGGATATTGATAGCGGTGCCGCTCTACAGGAATATCAAAGCGCTGACGTAATGAGGATGCGGTGCCGTCAGCGCCGACCAGTAACGTGCACCTGACCGCGCCTGACGCACTGTCCGAGCGCCAGTCAATACGCCACTCCTGATCGACTCGCTCAACCTCCCACTGGGATATCCCCGCAATGCTGACTGCTCCCGACTGGCAAGCCCTATCGAGTAAAACCTGTCCGATTTTCTCGTGATTCAAAAACAGGAACGCCGATGCAGCCCCCTCGATCTCTGGCACCGGGACCGTAAGAAGATGGCTGCCTTGCGCATCGAACCAGCGAGTACCCGCCCGATATTCTGCTCCGGCGGCGAGCATAGCTTCCAGCACCCCCCACCTTGCCAATAGCGGCTGCACCGCGGGTTGAATATGATCGCCCCGCGCAGTGTCGAGCGGTTCATTGCGGCGATCCAACAGCGCCACGCGCAGCCCCGTATCGGTTAGCGCAGCAGCCAAAGAAGCCCCGGCTATTCCTGACCCGATGATCGCTATATCAACTTGCAGCAGAGCCACCCAGCGTCCTGTACCCATATCGTGATTCGCGTGAACGAACCATACCACCATCGTCTTGCTCAGATGTGGCTGGCCAAATTTAAGCCTTGCTGCTTCATACCACTCTCGCTCGGCCGTTCCCCGAATGTGGCGCCTGGTGTACTGTCATCAGAACTCATCGCACACTGATGGCTTTCGATATGGTCTCTTCCACTCCCTCTCGGCAACGCTGGACCGTATTAAGCGGGCTATTTCTGGTCTATATGGCCTCAAACGGCATCACGCTGCACACGCTACCCCTCCTTTATCCCGAGCTGATGGAGACCTTTGGCTGGCAAGAGGGCGAAGTCACCTTGCCCGCCACCGTCTTTTTTATCGTCGGCGCCCTGACGTCCCCCCCGGCAGGCTGGCTATTAGATCGTTACTCTGCACGCGGCATCATTGCGATCGGCAGTGCACTGCTCGCCCTGGCGCTTGTGGCCTACTCAGCCACTGCGACACTGTGGCAACTGGTCGCCATTTATGCCCTGCTGGGGTTGGCGCTATCCCTCTGCGGTCTGGTTTCGAACATGGTCATGCTCACGGGTTGGTTTCAGACGGGGCGAGGTCGCGCTACCGGCATCCTGCTGATGGCATCGAGCCTGGGCGGCGCGCTCTTCCCGCTGGCAGTGGGCACGGGCATTGAACACCTGGGTTGGCGTCATACCGTTCTCGCCACGGGCCTATGCGTCGGTTGCGCCATGCTGGGTAGCGCCTGGCTTCTGTTACGTGATGGCCCAAACAGTGCAGTAGTGGACGAGACCGACGACGCAGCCATCGTGCCGTTACAGGATATGTTATCAATCGTGATGTCACGTCGTTTTGTCGCGATCGTCTTCGCTACCGGCAGTTTGTGGTTCATCATCATCGCGCTAACACAGCATCAGTCGATCTATTTGGCGCGTGATGTCGGCCTCAACCGATCCCTTTTGCCGC
>Ga0181563_10002203_pt1 | contig 18917 bp, 20 predicted proteins | sample 011ome_25_FD_133759 | JGI IMG/M metagenome (GOLD analysis project Ga0181563, IMG submission 133759) | Coastal salt marsh microbial communities from the Groves Creek Marsh, Skidaway Island, Georgia - 011512CT metaG (megahit assembly) | ecosystem: Environmental > Aquatic > Marine > Intertidal...
AACGGAGATGTGAATGTAGGCTTCAACCTTACAAACAACGTCTCTGGTGGTCTTCTCGATTACACTGTTAAGTCAAGTGATGCTACCATCGCAGCAGCTGATATCAGTGGTAGTGAAGTTAAAGTAACTGGTAAGTCTGCTGGTGTTGCTACTATCACTGTTACGGATGACCTTGGTCAGACAGGATCATACGTTGTCACAGTTAGTGATGGTGCTGATCAGCCAGCTGCTGAAAAGGTAGTTGGTGCCGGTGATGCTTCATTCTCAGCTGGTGTTTCTGCTGATGGTGGAGATACATTCTCTGACGAGTTCACTGCTGGTGATAACGTTTCTATGGTTGCTACCATTGATATAGACCCAATACACCAGGGTCTTGATGGAGCGCTTCATGCAGCGATTCTGTCACAACCTACCGATGGGGCAACAAGCCTGACCTATCTTGCTGAAGATGGTACCTATGTTCCATTTGACCTTGCTAAAGAGTTACCTGGTGCATTTGAAACTGCTGAACCACTCGGCGCTAGCTATAGTGTAGAAGTATTTAGCGGTGAAGTTCAGGCGGGTAAATATAGAGTTGCACTTGCTTATACAGCTACAGATGCTGACGGTAAGTTGATTCTTGTTTATGCTCCTAAAGCAATCATCATAGAAGTTGCTGAAGCACCGTAATATTGGTCTTCGCAAAGAAAACGGCACCCTTAGGGTGCCGTTTTTTTTTGTGTGAAAAAATATGAAATATATTTAAAATTAGATTGTCAAAAACATTAAACCCATAAGATTAATTTGAATGATGAAAATTAAAATTTATATATTAATAATCATTAATGCCATATTCATAAAACAAGTATTAGGGCAATCTTCAGATTTTGATCTTTTTCAGGCTACTGAAACCCAAAATACTAGTGAATCTAAAAAAGTTGCTCCAAAAAGAAATAGTAAAACTAATACCGAACCTAGTTTTAGGTTGGTTGGTACTAGTAGATTCGGTGAATCATATATAGCATCCCTTGAACACAAAAGTGGTGAAAAGGTAATGATGGAGTGGCAACCAGGAATTGTAAAACAAGTAAAAGGATATTCAGATTATTCAATAGTTGATATTAATGGAAGAAAATTGACACTTAGACTTCCTGATGATGAGGAATGCATATCTAATACTAATAAAGGAATATCCTGTAATGATGATTTAGCAATATTAAGTCTACATTTATTAAAACCTGTAGAAGGAAAAAAGATTAATAAAGAAGTTAAGACAGATAGTGGGATTACACAAAATCTACCTGACGAAGTATTCGAAATTATAGAACAACCCGATTTACCACCTAATCCCTTCAGTGGAGAGCCTCAGACTAGACCTGAATTAAGTCCTGAAGAAATTGCTGCTAGAGAAGAAAGAAGAGCTAAACAAGCTGAAAGATTTCGTAACTTTGAAATTGTAAGAATTCCAGATGATGAAATACCAGAAGGTATGCGACGTATTAGGTCTCCATTTGGTGATAGCTTAGAACCAATTGAAGACTGATCCATTATTTTGTTGTCGGTTTCTATTGTAGTTTATGAATTGGATGCCTCACTATTAAAAAGGCTTCTGAGATCGCTACTAGTGGCTTTTAATGAAGCAGATATCAACACTAACTCAACAACAATTTCCGTTATCGATAATGGAGACAACCTTTCTGATCTCAAGTCGCTGGTAAAGTCGCCGGCGTTATCTGGCCCTGCTTATCGGATTATCTCGAATGAAAAAAATGTTGGATATGGCAAGGCTCATAATCAAGTAATAGAGAAAGAAAAAAGCAAGTATCACCTGATTCTTAATCCCGATGTAATTCTCTTCCCAGATAGTCTCAAAATTGGTTTGAATTATCTTGAAGGGAATCCCGATACTTGTGCTGTTTCTCCACAGGCATATGATGAAAAGGGAAACAGACAATATCTGTGCAAGACCTATCCCTCCTTGTACAAATTGTTGTTGAGAGGTTTTGCACCTGACTGGTTAAAGAAATGCAAACAGAAAGGACTTCACTACTATGAAATGCGAGATATGGTTGAAGCAAATGAAGCAGCCTGTGTAGAAATTATCAGCGGATGTTTTATCTTGTGCAGGACAGAGTTATTGCAAAAGATACGTGGTTTTGATCCCAGGTATTTTTTATACTTTGAGGATTTTGCGTTATCAATGGAGTTGGGAAAATTGTCGAAATTGGTGTATCTACCCGAAATGCGCATTAAACATTTTGGCGGAAATTCCTCAAGAAAAGGGATTAAACACATACGCATGTTTGCTCAATCTGCATTTATCTTTTTCAATACTTATGGCTGGAAAATATGGTAAAGACTGTTCTGGTCACAGGAAGTGAGGGCTTTATTGGGCAACAGTGCATTCATACACTAATTGATTCAGGAATCAGATGTATTGGGCTAGATAAAAAGGAGTTGGTTAATAAAGTTATTAATCATGACTATATCCAATGTGATTTGTCATGCGACATGCTCGAAGATTTGGATACGGAGATAGATTGTTTGATCCATCTGGCTGGGGTATCCACTGTTAATGCACTGGAAGCTGAGTATCAAAAAGGTACTGTTGATATAGTTGCCAATCTTCTGAATTGGTCTGTTACCAGTAAAGTTAGAAAAATTGTAATTCTCTCTTCCAACAAGATTGATGATGAATCCAGCTATGGACGATCAAAATCTGCTGTGGAAAGCATGTTCGAGGAATTTTCTTCACGTCAAAACATACCTATGACTATCCTTCGCAGTGCCATAGTTTTTGGCAAAGGAATGAACAGTAATCTGATCAAATGGGCACAACTGATTATCCGGTATCCGTTTCCTTGCATTCCTGAAAGTTCGTCTGCAGTAAATATGATTGGTATCCAGGATCTGTGTGATGCCATTGCTGAATCATGTTTTAATTCCGATACAGACAACAAGAAATATTATTTAAGTGATGGCTATTGTTACAGGATTAACGATATTGAGAATAGAGCGCGTGAGCTTGTAAATAAGCAAGATAAGCCCATCGCTATGCCAAGATCTTTAATTCGATTATTGGCAAAAATTGGTGATATTTTTGGCAAGATTGGGCTTCCATTACCAATCAACTCAGGAAGTTTTCGTATGTTATTCGACAACTGTTTCGAAAAAGATGATAAATTTTATCGGGATACTGGTTTGAAATCGAAACAAAATTTTATTGAAGAACTTCCAGAAATATTAGGTCTGAAATGAAAACCAAGGGAATTATTCTGGCTGGTGGGACGGGGTCAAGGCTTCACCCCGTGACATATACTTTAAGTAAACAGATGTTGCCGGTTTATGACAAACCCATGATTTATTATCCTCTGGCGACACTTATTCAAAGCGGAATAAGGGATATTCTGATAATTACCACGCCATCAGATGCGGATGATTTCAAATACCTGCTTAAGGATGGCTCCCAGTGGGGGTTGAATATTTCATATGCTGAACAACCTCGACCTGAAGGCCTGGCACAGGCTTTTATTATTGGTGAGGATTTTGTCGGAAAGGACAATGTCTGCCTGATACTTGGTGATAATATCTTCTATGGAAGTGATATAGAAAACCAGTTGACTAATGCAATAGGCAGGGAAAAAGGAGGCACAATATTCGCGTACTATGTAACAGATCCGGAAAGATATGGTGTAGTGTCCTTTGATAAAAATGGGGTAGCCGATCATCTTGAAGAAAAACCGTCAAATCCCAGATCCAATTACGCAGTCACCGGACTGTATATGTATGACAATGAGGTAATAGACATTGCAAAATCCATCAAACCGTCGGATAGGGGTGAGCTTGAAATTACCGATGTCAATAAAACCTATCTTGATAACCGGAACCTCAACGTGGAACTGCTGGACAGGGGAACAGCCTGGCTTGATACAGGAACAGTCCAGTCATTACTCGATGCAGGTAATTTTATTCGGGTGCTGGAGGAAAGACAGGGATTGAAAATAGCCTGTATAGAGGAAATTGTTTTTAGCAAAGGTTATATCAGTGAGGAACAATTAGTTGATCTTGCAGCACCACTTCAGAAAAGCGGATATGGGGATTACCTGTTGAGACTGCTGGATAACCTGTAACCATGAAGCTTTCAGAAACCGAACTGACAGATGTTTATGTGTTTGATCCAGACGTTTATGGAGATCATCGTGGCTACTTCATGGAAAGCTGGCGTCAGGAATGGTTTGAAAAAATTTATTCAGGTCTTGATTTCGTTCAGGATAACCAGAGCCTTTCAACGAAAGGGACACTGCGGGGCTTGCACTATCAGATCCAGCGTCCCCAGGGAAAGTTTATCCAATCCCTTGAAGGTGAGATTTTTGATGTAGCTGTCGATCTCAGGAAATCATCCCCTAATTTTGGAGAATGGATTGGCGTGATATTGTCATCTGACAACAAGCGAATGCTCTGGGTCCCACCGGGTTTTGCCCATGGATTCCTGGTAATGTCTGAAACAGCAAAGATCGCCTATAAATGTACTGATTATTATTCCAGGGAGCATGAAAGAAGTATTCGCTGGAATGATCCGGATATCGGAATTGACTGGCCAGTGGGCGATGCACAGGTTTTGCTGTCCGAAAAAGATGCCGAAGCCGGTTTTCTCAAAGACGCTGATACCTACAGTTAATCATGAAATCTGTTCTCCTCCTGGGTGCCGGAGGCCAGCTTGGCAGGCTGGTTGGTATCAATTTGTCACCTGAATTCATATTATTGTCTTATCCAAGGGACATGCTCGATATAACTGATCGGACATCACTTGGACTGGTTATTGAAGAAACACAACCGGATGTAGTAATAAACTGCGCGGCCCATACAGCAGTGGATAAAGCGGAAGTCGAGAAACAGGCGGCCTTCGACATCAATGCAGGAAGCATTGAAAACCTCGTGGAACTCTTGCCTGAACACACCAGGATCATTCATATCTCCACAGATTTCGTGTTCTCGGACATGTCGACCAGGCCCTACTTGCCTGATGACCCGGTGCATCCGCAATCTGTCTATGGAAAAAGCAAAAGAGCCGGTGAGCTCATTCTTCTGGAGAAATGGGCAGAGCGTTCAACCATTATCAGGACATCATGGCTGTATGCCGCCAATGGTAGAAATTTCGTCAACACCATGCTGCGCTTGATGAATGAGAGGCAGGAACTCAGGATTGTCAGTGATCAATTCGGATCGCCCACGGCAGCAGAGGGGCTTGCAAAAATTATCTGGGGCTTTGCAAGACGGGATTGCCCTGCCGGGGTATATCACTGGTCAGACAGGGGAGTGATTACCTGGTTTGATTTCGCCTGTGAGATACAACGTATAGCGCTGGATATAGGACTGCTTGCTAACAAAGCCAGGCTGATACCTGTCTCTACTTCAGAGTATCCGGTAGCCGCGAAAAGGCCTGTCTATTCTGCACTGGATTCGTCCAGAACCGAAGCTGTCCTTGATGTGACGACTAGGCCGTGGAAAGATCAGTTGCTGGATGTCATGAAGGAAATAAAAGGAAAGCTATGAAGTTGAATAATTTACTGGTGACAGGGGGTGCCGGTTTTATCGGAGCGAATTTCGTTCAGTATCTGCTGGACTCGGATCCGGAAATGACGATCGTCGTCCTGGATGCCCTGACCTATGCCGGCAATGTGCATAACCTGGATCCGGTGCAGGGGAATAAAAATCTGAAATGCATCAAGGGGGATATAGGGGATCAATTACTGGTGGAAGGCATTCTGGCAGACCACAGCATTGATACCATTGTCCATTTTGCGGCTGAAAGCCATGTAGACCGCTCAATCACGGGGCCTGATGCCTTTATAGACGCCAACATTGTTGGCACCCATGTTTTACTCAAGGCGGCGCGCAAGATCTGGACCGAAGCAGGCGGGTTTGAAGGAAAACTGTTTCATCACGTGTCGACGGATGAGGTCTATGGGACCCTGGGACCTGAAGACCCTGCCTTCAGTGAAAGCACACCCTATGCCCCTAACTCGCCCTATGCCGCCAGCAAGGCTTCTTCCGATCACCTGGTGAGAGCGTGTCACCATACGTATGGGTTACCGGTTACCACAAGCAACTGCTCCAACAATTACGGCCCCTACCAGTTTCCTGAAAAACTCCTGCCGCTGTGTTTGCTCAACATTCTTGAAGGAAAACCGCTACCGATTTATGGTGATGGCAAGCAGATCAGGGACTGGCTGTATGTGGATGATCACTGTCGGGGAATTGCGCTTATCCTTCGGAATGGCAAGCATGGAGAGACCTACAATATTGGTGGCAATAATGAATGGACCAACATTGATACGGTGACCCTGCTGTGCGAAATTGTCGATAACCTGTTCGAAAAGCAGCCTGAACTGAAAGACCGTTTCCCGCAGTCGCCAGCCAGTCAGGGAATATTAAGCAAGTCCCTGATAACCTTTGTTACAGACCGGCCTGGCCATGATGTGCGTTATGCCATTGATGCCACGAAAATAACGCAGGACCTTGGGTATGAACCTGTGTGTGAATTCCATGAAGGCCTTGAAAGAACAGTATTATGGTATCTGGGCAATGAAGCCTGGTGGCAGGCAGTAAAGGATGGCAGTTACAAAGCGGCAACATTCTGAAATGACAGACAAATATCATATTTTCCGGGCACTGCTTTTATCCATGGGCATGGTAATGGGCTGGCTTGGCCCTGCCCAGGCAACAACCATACAGAAGTTTACTTTTGAAGAGATGGTGGACTTGTCTGTATTGATCATAGAAGGCGAGGTGCTGTCGGTGACTTCCCTGCAGTCCGGTGAGCTGATTATCTCCCGCGTGTTGTTCCAGGTGGATGATGTCCTCAAGGGGCTGGATCCGGGGGCGTTTATCGAGCTCGATTTTCTCGGAGGGGGTGACCAGGACAAAAGCATTACGGTGTCCGGCCAGGACATCCCGGAAACCGGTGAAAGGGGTTTTTACTTCATTGAATCCCTGGAAGGGCATTCGGTGAACCCGCTGGTTGGCTGGTCCCAGGGTCATTTCAGGATTCACAAAGGACCCAAGGGTGAAGAGTATTTGGAAACCGATATCCAGCAGGAAGTTGTTGATCTGACACAGAATAAGAATACTGTTCTCGCTGCCAAACTCAGGCAGATGAAGTTCAGCAGCAAACTGGTGGAGGATGCCTGGTTTACTCCTGTATCACCCCAGGAATTGCGAGATGCTGTAAGAGGTCAACTGGACTGACCATGGCCTTGTCGCGTTATCTTGGCTTGCTGGCCCTCGGTAGCCTGCCTGTCGCAGTCCTGGCCTATAACCTTGACGGTAGCCGCTGGCCCGGTGGTGAAAGTACTTTCTCTGTCGAAATTCCCGGTTCTGCCCCGTCCGGAGTTACCTGGAACCAGGCATTTGAGGATGCCCTGGCCCAGTGGAGTGATGAAACGGCATTTTCCTTCCTGGTAAATTCCCAATATCAGGACCCCTGTGAGGGTTATAGCGAGAGTGATGAGTTTGGCGGTTTTCCCGCTGGTAATGGTGACTCTTTCAATGGGGCTGATTTTGCCAATGATGTCTGTGGTAATGAATTTGGTCAGGGTGTGCTTGCTATCACACTGACGCTGTCCTTCCAGGGAAACCTGGGATTTTCTCTTATAAGCCAGACGGATATTTTGTTTAATGACAGTTTTGAGTGGGATATCTACTCGGGACCGAGAAGAAGCGAAATTGATTTTCACCGCGTTGCCCTGCATGAACTGGGGCATGCTATCGGTCTTGGTCATGAAGACAGTGAGCCGGCATTGATGTCCTCTACGATCTCCGAAATAGATTCCCTGCAGGCCGATGATATCGAAGGAGTCAATTCGCTCTATGGTGGGCCAGGAGATTGCCAGATCACCAGTCTTGGGCTTAATACAGTCGTTGAGGGGGCTCTGGAGGATGGTGATTGTGCTGTTCTGGAATTATATGGTGGCGGAGACGACACCAGCTTCGTTGATGCCTATCGGCTGAACCTGGATGAAGAAACGACACTGAATATCATGATGGAATCAGCCGCACTGGATTCTGTCCTCCTGCTTACTGATGACAGGCTTAACGGCATTGATTTTGACGATGACTCGCTGGGAGGCTGTGATGCGATTATTTCAGGATCCTTCCCCGCGGGTGAATACCTGTTACTGGCCAATACCTATGTTGAGCCGGTGAAGTGCCCCGGTAACACGGGCTCTTATAAAATCAGCATTTCAGACAATGCGTTGCCGATTTTATCAAAGGCCCGTTCGGCATCCGGCGCTACCAGTAAAAGCATTTTTCTCGGTGGCGCCACGGCTGACCAAGGGGAGTCATACAAAAGCAGTTTTCTGGCCTCTGATACCATTGATGTTGATGCCAGTATCATCCCGGATTCAGCCCATACGGGCGAGCCTGCTACATTTTACATGGTGGCATTCCTGAGTACCGGGCATAAATTTGCCAAGACAGCGAATGGCAAGTTTGAGCAGATTTCCGGGTTGTCATCCATTCCGGCGTTTGCCAGTTCAGACAACCTGGCGGAGCTGGAAACATTCTCAATTCTCAGAAACCTCAATGCCGAAGCCCTGGGAATATCGGGCATAACGCTCACCGTGTTCATTGGATATTCCCTGGAGAGTTCGCCATCAGAGATCTACTTCAACGGTAAACCCATCACGGTGACAGTACGGTGACCTGCCCCTGTTTTAACAGGCGATGATCGGTAAAGAGCTTTATAGCGTAATATTTCCACAGGTATCGTGGTATCGGATTTCCCTGAATACGGGTATAATTCGGCCTCGATAATTTCGGCAGGGCCGGTAGAGCGGTCTGGTGTGACAGAATTCACCAGGCCAGACAACTGAAGCAGGGCCCGCACCCAGAGCAAGAGGATTTAACGTGAAACAACATTCCGGATCAGTGCTTTTTGGCAAATGGTTCATTCCGGCTATTCTGCTGGTTTTTTCAAGCGCCCTATATGCAGCCTCCGAGGAAGAGAAGCTGATCCAGCGCATCTCTCCTGCCGGCTCAGTTTGCATGATTGGTGATGCCTGTGCCGGTAGCGCACCGGTGGCCTATGCAGGAGGCGCTTCTGGCCCCAATGATCCAGAGCAAATCTACAATACCTATTGTGTAGCCTGTCATGGAAGCGGCGCCAACAATTCACCCATTATGGGCGATGCTGCAGCGTGGGCACCTCGGCTCGATAAAGGAATGGACACCCTTTACCAGAATGCCATCAACGGCTTCAATAACGGCGCAATGCCTGCCAAAGGGCTTTGTATGGCCTGTTCTGATGAAGCTGTCCAGGCTACCGTCGACTATATCCTTTCTGCGCTAGACTAGCTCAATAACGCCAACAGATCTTACCGGCGCTTTCCTTGAAGGGAATAGCGCCGGTTTTCGTTGTGGGCCATGAAAAACTGGCGCTTACTTTGAACCTGGGCTATTACTGGTTGTTGATAGCTGCTTATCAGATGGGCTATCAGCGGGCCGTTAGTTGGAAAGGTGGGATAGCGCTGGGGGACAGGGATGTCGCTGGCTGTTGTATATACAAGGGCAAATATCGGCATAGAGGCACCTCTGGTCTCCGTGGAGGCGCACCTGTCCAACGGCTTGCCAGCCTTCAATATCGTCGGTTTACCGGAAGCGGCTGTTAAGGAAAGCAAGGAAAGGGTAAGAAGCGCCCTGCTAAACGCTAATTTCGAATTTCCGGATAAACGCATCACCATTAATCTTGCGCCCGCTGAACTTCCAAAAAGCGGTGGCCGTTATGACCTGGCCATTGCCATAGGGATACTCTCTGCTTCGGGACAGCTCCCCACTGAGACACTGGAAACATATGAATTCCTGGGAGAGCTGGCCCTGTCTGGAGAGGTCCGTAAAGTGCCAGGCGCACTTCCGGGTATTATGGCCGGTAGGGAAGCTGGCCGAACAGTCGTGTTACCTGCAGGTAACCGCACCGAAGCGGGATTGGTCAGGAATGGGCATATCCTGCAAACGGGGCACCTGGTAGAAGTGATCAGGCATCTGGCGGGCGAAAAAGAGCTTGAGGGTATAGCGCCATTACAATCCACCAGACCTGAATTCAGTGAAGATATTGGAGATGTTGTCGGTCAGTTGCTGGCCCGGCGGGCGATTACAGTGGCTGCAGCCGGTCGGCATAATCTGCTGATGTGTGGTCCCCCGGGAACAGGGAAGACCATGCTGGCTAGCCGGATCTGCTCAATCCTGCCTGCATTGGAGGAAAAACAGGCTGCGGAAGTGGCGGCGCTTCGCTCCATCGCCGGGCTCGATGTCTCTCCTGAACAGTGGAGTATTCCACCGTTCAGGTCGCCTCACCATACCGCATCGGCTGTTGCCCTGGTTGGTGGTGGTAGTACGCTGAAAATTGGCGAAATCTCCCTGGCCCATCAAGGGGTGTTATTTCTGGATGAGTTGCCTGAATTCAGTCCAAAGGTACTGGATGTTCTGAGGGAGCCTCTGGAATCAGGCACCATTGCCATTTCGCGGGCTAATTACCAGGTACGACTGCCAGCCAGCTTCCAGCTGATTGCTACCATGAATCCCTGTCCATGTGGTTATCAGGGAGATCCTGCCAGGCAGTGTCGCTGTTCGCCCGACAGAATCAGGTCTTACCAGTCAAGAATTTCGGGGCCCTTACTGGACAGGATTGACCTTCATGTTTGTGTTGCCGCCCTTGCCGAGGAGGATCGACAGCAGTTGATAGCAGGGAGTACTCAGCCGGAAGTGAGTGGGGACATCAGGGAGCAAGTAAGACTGGCACGGGTCAGGCAGGGGCATCGCGCTGGCAAGCCCAACGCCTGTCTTGGTATGTCTGAGGTGCGAATGCATTGTCGACTGGACTCTGACGATGAAGTTTTTCTGGTCGATGCCATGAAGCGGCTGAATATGTCGGCCCGGTCTTTCTTCAGGGTATTGAAAATGTCCCGCACATTGGCAGATCTGGATGGAAGTAGAAAGATTGCCAGAAAGCACCTGCTGGAAGCTATTGGTTTTCGTTATTCTCCATCGGGCTGCTAGCCTGTTGCTGTTCCATTGCCGCAACCTTCTCTTCCAACTCCCTGATGGCGGCTTCTGCCCGCTCAAGGACTTTAAGTTGGGCATCATATTCTTCCCGGGTGACAAGATTCAGGCGGGAAAAGGAGCTTTTAAGTAAATCCTGGATACGGCCATCCAGTTCACTCCTGGCGCTGCTGGCCATCGGAAAGAGTCCTGAAATCCGGTTGCTTAACTCTTGTAAAAATTCATTATTGAGCATGATTTTTCCCGATTAATACGTCGCTGGAAGTGTAATTCACCGAGTCGTGACGGGGAATCGTTTTTTTGATTTAAGTAGCTTATACTCCTTTTATGCAAAGGCATAGTTGCCTGGATTCAAGCATTGGGTGAGGATAATAAATATGAAAATGATCACAGCTGTAATCAAGCCTTTTAAACTGGACGACGTGAGAGAAGCATTGTCCAGTGTCGGTGTTCAGGGCGTTACGGTTACCGAAGTCAAAGGTTTTGGCCGGCAGAAGGGGCACACTGAACTTTATCGGGGAGCGGAATATGTTGTCGACTTCCTGCCGAAAGTCCGCCTGGAGATAGCTGTAGACGACTCTATGGCAGAGCAGGTGATAGAAGTGCTCAGCAAGGCGGCTAATACCGGCAAGATTGGTGACGGCAAGATTTTTGTTTCTTCGCTTGAACAGGTGATCAGGATACGTACTGGGGAATCCGGAGCAGACGCGCTTTAATTTCCCCACAAATACTGAAACAGGCTCAGCGCCGCCACGGGAGCGGTTTCTGTTCTCAACGTTCTGGGTCCCAGATTCAAACCGATGAAGCCCTTGCTGACAGCAAGGGCTTTTTCGTTGTCGGACATGCCGCCTTCCGGGCCTATGAAAAGGGCGATCTGTTCCGGAACCGGCTCCCTGGCCAGCTCCCCCGATTGCTCCTGATCCAGCAGATATTTTCGCTCGCACGCCAGGGATTTGATCCATGACCCTGCAGAGACCGGGGGTAAAACCTCAGGTATTAGTACTCTTCCGCTTTGTTCAGCCGCGCTGATTCCTACCTGCTGCCAATGCTGCCGCCGCTTTTCTCCCCGCTTTTCATCCAGCTTGACCTCACAAAATTCAGTGAATAGCGGTTGTATTACATTCACACCCATCTCGGTGCTTTTCTGGACAACGTAATCCATCCTTTCACCCCTGGAAATGCCGATACCCAGGATAGTGTGAAGACGGGATTCACTTGCAGGTGTTGTGGCGTCTTTCAACCTGATGATTCCACGGCGTTTTTCAAGGGATACGAGTTCTCCGGAGCATTCTGCCCCACGACCATTGAACAAGGTCAGGGCCATACCGGCTTTCATGCGCAGGACCTTGCCCAGGTAATGGGCGCTTCGCTCATCCAGTGGAACTTCAGTATTCGGGTGTAAGGGCAGGTCCAGGTAGATTCTTGGAATACGCATGTCAATCTGTCACTTCTGTCAAAGTTGGGCCTCGGGAAAGTGTTTCTTCTCTCCGACAAGTCCTGATATGATCTTTTCAACGGGCATTTTATAGGCACTTCATGAACAGAGTTATTTATCCCATTGTCATGCTGCTTGGGTTTGTCTCCCTCGCCGTTCTGTTTCTCTCTGCAACCGGTTATAAAAGCGGTTCCTTTGAGCTGGGACAGGCGTTCAATCTCCTGAGGTGGTCAGCTTATGCCGGTATTACGAGTGTCGGACTGGCCACATTTTATACCGCCTGGAAACGACCAGCGGGAATACAACTGCTGGTACTTTTTATTTCGGCACTGGCCGGACTCACTGCATTTTACCTGCCTTACCGGCAGCAGCAAGTAGCCCAGCAGGTACCACCGATTCATGATATTACGACCAATATCGACAACCCGCCTCGATTTGTCGCCGTAGCACCCCTTCGTGCTGATGCACCTAATCCTGCCGAATACCTTGGTGGTGAGACCCCTGAATTACAGCGTGAGTTTTATCCGGACATTATGTCTGTTGTTTACGTCCAGTTCCCGGAAGATGTTTTTGAGGTAGTGGTGGAACTGGTAGAGGAGATGGGCTGGGAGCTTGTCGATGCCAACCTGGAAGAAGGGCGCATCGAGGCAACCGCAGAAACACAGTGGTTTGGTTTCAAGGATGACGTTGTTATTCGCCTGCAACCAGGGGGTGCTGGATCCACGGTTTTTGATATGCGCAGTAAATCCCGGGTTGGCCGCAGTGACATTGGTGTTAATGCCAACCGCATACGCATGTTCATCAGGGCATTGAATCAAAAACTGGAAGTGGGGGGCTGAGCCACCCGCTTCAGAAAGACTACTGACTTTGGCTGTATAGGCTGGCGTTAGTGGGGGATATGCCCGAGTTTGCTTCGCTTGGTGGCCAGGTAGGCTTCATTGTGGGAATTCTCGCCCGTAATGATCGGAATACGGTTGACTGATATTCCAAGCTTTCTTAGCGCATCCACTTTCAGTGGGTTATTGGTCATCAGGTCGAGAGCCTTGACACCAAGTTGCTCCAGCATGGGCAGGCACATGTTGTATTGCCGTTCATCAGCGTCAAACCCCAGTGCCTGGTTTGCCTCAACGGTATCAGCGCCTTCATCCTGCAGGTGGTAGGCACGAATCTTGTTACCCAGGCCAATATTCCTGCCTTCCTGGCGCAGGTAAAGAATGACACCACAACCACGGGTCGCAACCCGGTGCATGGCCTCACGCAGTTGTGAACCACAATCGCAGCGCAGGCTGAACATGGCATCTCCAGTGAGGCATTCGGAATGAATTCTGCACAGGACGGCTTGGTCACTGGCAGCGACATCGCCGTAAACCAGCGCAATGTGTTCCTTGTTTTCGCGGGAGTCTTCAAAGGCGTGAATCTGGAATTCGCCAAATTCCGTAGGCAGTTTTGAGCTGGATATGAATTTTACGGTCACGGTTGTTACTGTGTCCTGCGATTAATCTGGATTATTTGGCACAAATCAAAAGAGGCGTGCACTTTACCAGAAATCGCCTGTCAGCGGTTAATTTATGTGCAGGAATACCGCATAATTCCACCCCATTCCAAGTAGATATGAGTACAGTGAACCAGGAAACAGCAACATTGGAGTCAGACATTGTTATTGCCGGTGGTGGCCCTGTCGGGCTTGCCATGGCGTGTGCCCTTTCGGCATCCGGACTGCAGGTAGTTCTGGTTGATGCGAGTAAGGAAGTATTCACTGTTGATGAATTAATCGCGGAATCTGCTGAACCCGACTTTGATCCGCGTGTCAGTGCACTCACAGTGGTCAGCCAACAGATGCTTGATGATTTCGGTGCCTGGGATGCTATTGCTTCTGCCAGGGTGTGCCCTTATCAGTCCATGCATGTCTGGGATGGCGATGGTACGGGAAGCATCCATTTTTCGGCAGACGACCTGCACGAACAGGCCCTGGGTTTTATCGTTGAGAACCGGCTTGTAACGGCTGCACTGTTTGCCCGAGCAGTGTCCCATTCCGGCCTGGCACTGGTTACCGGTAAATCCATTGACAGCATTGAAATAGATCGCAGCACCACGGATGTTTTGCCTGTTTTGCTGACCCTGTCTGATGGCAGTACCATAGCATCAAGGTTACTGGTGGGAGCTGATGGGGCCAATTCCCTTGTGCGTGAACAGAGCGGATTCGCCATGAGACGATGGGATTACGGCCACAAGGCTATTGTCACCACTGTGGAGACCGAGAAACCCCACGAATACACGGCCTGGCAGCGCTTTATGCCCACTGGCCCCCTGGCTTTCCTGCCCCTGCATGTACCAGGTCGGGAACCGGTGGAACAGCGATACTGTTCTATTGTCTGGTCCTGTGTCACAGAGACAGCAGAGGGTGTCATGGGTCTGGATGAAGATGCGTTTAACCAGGCCTTGGGCAAGGCTTTTGAAAGCCGCCTGGGTGCACCGGTGTCCTCAGCCAGGCGCCTGTCATTTCCGTTGTGGCAGCGTCATGCTACAGATTATGTCCAGTCAAACGTGGCCCTGGTGGGAGATGCTGCCCATACCATTCACCCGCTGGCAGGACAGGGTGTAAATCTCGGATTCGCCGATGTTCTGGCATTGGCGCAGGTGATACAACAGGCCGTTGCCAACAACGAAGACTTTTCATCTCACCAGGTGCTCAGTCGTTACCAGCGCAAACGCAAGGGACATAACCTTGGCATGATGGCGGCGATGGAGGGATTTAAGCGGCTGTTTGGCTCTGAAGACCTGACTATTCGCTGGTTGAGAAATGCCGGGCTGGATCTGACAGACAACCTGCCCATGCTGAAGGCCCGTCTCATGCGCCAGGCAATGGGAATCTGAGGGCCTGCTTCATCACGCATTATGAAATATTCGTGAATTCATACACTTAGGCTTGCGCAATCAAATGATAATAATTATCATTTGCGCCTCTTAAGGAAACAGATATGCCCAGAATGACCAGATCAATTATTGCCATCCTGCTGACCGGCATCCTCGGTGCCTGTTCAGACCAGTCTGCCAACGCCCCTTCAGCAGAGGTAGGCTCTGCTGAAGCCGTTCAGGGCGCGAATGCTGTCGCGACAGAAGAAGCCGTTGACGGACCGGTAATCGTATACTCGTCCCGCCAGGAACATCTGATCAAGCCCCTGTTCGATCGCTTTACGGCGGAAACCGGTATAGAGGTCCAGTACCAGACAGGTGAAGATGGCCCGCTTATCGCGCGTCTCCAGGCTGAAGGACAGCAGACCTTTGCTGACATACTGTATACCGTTGATGCTGGTAACCTGTGGTCTGCGGCTGAAAAGGGACTCCTGGCACCTGTTGAGTCAGATGTCCTGGCCAGGAATATTCCAGAGCATTTGCGCGACCCTGAAGGACGCTGGTTTGGGCTGTCAGTGCGGGCTCGCACCATTGTCTACTCAACGGAGCGTGTTGATCCTGCTAACCTGTCAACCTATGCCGCATTGGCCGACCCACGATGGCAGGGACGTCTTTGTCTGCGGACTTCCCGGAAGGTCTATAATATGTCCCTTGTCGCGACCATGATTGAGCGACTTGGCAAGGAAGCCACGCAGAAAGTTGTGGAAGGCTGGGTCAATAACCTGGCCACCCGTGTATTCAGCAGTGATGCCCTGCTCATTGAAGCCATCGCTGCAGGCCAGTGTGATGTGGGTATCGTAAATACCTACTACCTTGGACAACTCCAGCAACAGAACCCCGATATTCCGGTAGGCCTGTTCTGGGCAAACCAGGAATCCAGTGGTGTGCACGTAAATATTTCCGGGGCCGGTGTTACCAGGTATGCCAAAAACAGGGCAGGAGCTGTTCGCCTGATAGAATGGCTTTCATCGGCTGAGCCCCAGACCCTGTTTTCAGAGTTGAATCTGGAGTATCCGGCCAATCCGGCCATAGCACCGGTGGAGCTTGTCGCCTCCTGGGGGGAGTTCAGACAGGACACGCTGAATGTTGAAGCAGCGGGTCGACTGCAGTCAGAGGCGGTCATGCTGATGGACCGCGCTGACTATCGTTGACTCCAGGGCTATGGTAACTGCCTGTTGTAGCAGCCTGCGGGTTCTCCCATGAACCGACTGTTTTCGGAAGGCTGGCTCTGGCGTGCCCTGGCATTCATGGCGGCGGGTATCGTGATATTCCCCCTGCTTATCATCCTTCTTCAGTGGGGTACTATCGGCACCGGTGAGCAGGATATCTGGCAGCACCTGTTTGATACCAAACTGGATCGACTGGCACTCAATACTCTTTTCCTGATCCTTGGCGTCGGTACAGGGGTTACCCTGCTGGGCGTCACCCTGGCCTGGCTGACGACTATCTGTGAGTTCCCGGGAAAGCGTTTTTTTGAATGGTCCCTGATGCTGCCCCTGGCCATTCCCGGCTATGTTATGGCCTTTGTATTTCTTGGTCTCATGAATTATTCCGGACCTGTGCAGACTTTTTTCAGGCAGCAGTTTGGACCGGATGTCTGGTTTCCTGATGTCCAGGGTGCAGGCGGAGTGATCCTTATACTCACCCTGGTGCTGTATCCTTATGTTTATATGCTTGCCCGCAGCGCCTTCCTCAACCAGGGGCGCAAGCTCATGGATGCGGGTCGTCTGCTGGGGCTGAGTCGGGGGCAGGCCTTTTTCAGGGTCGCTATTCCGGTTGCCAGGCCGGCAATCGTTGCTGGTCTGGCCCTGGCGCTGATGGAAACCCTCGCAGATTTTGGTGCTGTTTCCGTTTTTAACTATGACACTTTCACTACGGCAATTTACAACGCCTGGTACGGATTGTTTAACCTGACGGTGGCGGCACAACTGGCTTCCCTGTTGCTGCTGTTCGTGGGAGTAACCCTGGTTCTGGAGAGACAGTCCAGGGATCGTGCCCGCTATACCCAGGATGGTGGAGCCCAGACAAGATCCAGCTACCGTTTATCGGGCAGCCAGGCTATCGCGGCGACCTGTTTATGTTCCATTGTACTCACCCTGGCTTTTCTGCTGCCATCAGCGCAACTGTTGTCCTGGATGCTGGAGACGGGCTTCAGTGAGCTTGATAACCGCTATTTTGGTTTTTTGGGGCATACACTGGGTCTTGGTGCTATCGCGGGCGTTGCCGCAGTCAGTATTGCCCTGATACTTGCTTTCGTTAAACGCCTGCCAGGTTCCATGCTGGCCAGACGCTGGACAGCCCTGTCCATCCGGCTGGCCACTCTGGGCTATGCCTTGCCAGGGTCCGTGCTCGCGGTAGGTATTATGCTCGGATTCACGCTTATTGACCGGAGCCTGGGTACACTGCTCACGGGGTCGGTGATTGCCCTGATAGCGGCCTACTGCTGCCGTTTTCTGGCGGTTGCCTGGGCCCCTGTAGATTCCGGGCTTGAACAGGTCAGACCATCCGTCATCGACGCGGCGCGCAGCCTGGGTGCGGGCCCCGGCCGACTATTACGTCAAATCTATATTCCATTGCTCAAACCTGGCCTGATCACAGCATTTACCATCGTTTTCGTGGACGTTATGAAGGAGATGCCAGCAACTTTGATCATGCGTCCTTTTGGATGGGATACGCTGGCGGTCCGGATTTACACCATGACTGCCGAAGGTCAGTGGGAGCGGGCCGCTTTGCCCGCCCTTACCCTGATTGCCGTTGGTCTGGTGCCTGTGTGGCTGCTTATACGCAGTGCCAGAGGACACCACACGGGATAGTTGCTTTGTTATTTCCGCCTTGCAGGATGCCCCCATCGATCATAATATGAAGCAATGTCATTTTGACGGTCTGGAGATTGAGACAATCATGACCGGCAAAGCAGGCCTGACAAGGACAGTCGGTGAAATAGAGGAATTGCACGTGAGTGAAACACCAGAAGATTTGTATTACGCCTCTTCCCATGAATGGGTGAAAGCCGGGGAAGATGGTATTGCTACAGTTGGAATCAGCGACTTTGCCCAGAGCGAACTGGGTGATGTGGTCTTTGTCGATTTGCCAGAGGTAAATACCGAGGTATCGGCCCGAGATGAAATCAGCGTTGTTGAATCCGTCAAAACCGCTTCGGATATCTATGCACCTGTTTCAGGTGAAGTCGTGGCTGTAAATTCACAGCTCGATGATGCTCCGGAGACCATCAATTCCTCGCCTTATGACGATGGCTGGATGTTCAAGATCCGCATGAAAAATGAGGAGGAGCTCAAGGAGCTTCTCAGTGCCGAGGAATACAGGGAAAGTTGCGACTGACCAGCAGTCTTACTGCCACTGTGGCAGTCCCTGTAAATGTTTAACCCTTATGGAGTGCCGGAGTATCCTGTGTAGACGGGATGCGCATTACCGGCCGGTAAAAGAGCGTGATAGATTCCGACGGTTTCAGGCCCAATGTGGGCATCATAATTTTCAATGACAATGGCAAGCTGCTTTGGGCAAAGCGGGTGGG
>Ga0181563_10002208_pt1 | contig 18909 bp, 12 predicted proteins | sample 011ome_25_FD_133759 | JGI IMG/M metagenome (GOLD analysis project Ga0181563, IMG submission 133759) | Coastal salt marsh microbial communities from the Groves Creek Marsh, Skidaway Island, Georgia - 011512CT metaG (megahit assembly) | ecosystem: Environmental > Aquatic > Marine > Intertidal...
AGCCTGCTCCGGAATAAGGCCGCAGTAGATCAACGACCTCAGGAATCGTGATCAGTCGACTCATGCAAACCCCGCAGCCACTCCCACCGCAGAAAAGACATCGACTCCTGCCGCCGTTCGCGTTTCGACCGTGGAAAAGATGGCCCAATAGCCCCGAACTTTTGCCGTGATTCCCGCAGTCAGATTCGCAGCTCGAAGAGTTTTGCGACTCGCAATCAGGGGTCTCACAAACGTGATCGCGATGGGGAAATAGCGGCACGAGTTGACCTGCAAAACCGACCTGCATCAGGTCATAGGGTAATGGCTGACCCTCGTATCCTAGGGAATCGAAATTCTGGCTTGGACTGCCGTCAAAGTAGGTGAAGCCAGCATGGTCGACTGTTTGGCCGGCAGCAAATTTGATTGGACAGGCGACGAAAAAAGCGATCGCGAAAAGCTTCCCAATCAGTTTGTCATTCGACATGAAACATCGTCGCATTTCTATTCTCCGCAGCCCCAAAATCATGAGCCCTGTCTTTTGTATGGATGCTGTCATTGAAAACGGTTCGAGAATCTCTGCGCCGTCATCGGTTCATTCCCGCTGCTCAAGCCAGTGACTTCTACACATAGCTATTAGGCGGATTTGTGACAGTTGTTGCAGCCTACTTGCCTACCAGGTGGCGTTCTGAGCGACCGCTTGGAAGTTGGAAAAACCACTTCAGGTGGTTTTATCGGCACAACCCCACTCATGGGTTTGGTTATTCCTGCAGATGGGATTAGGAAACTTTTGCCGTTCAGCAGCAATGTCTAGGCAAAATGGGCAAGTGATTTGCCGTTTTCAGACGCCTCGACGGCGCGTTATCCCTCGGATATCTCAGACTCAAAAGATTGGATTTTAAAATCGAGGTCGTCTAATTTTTTCGAGCAACCGACCGCGGTTGAGACGACGAAGCCGCTTCGGGGTTCAAAACAGTGGAAAGACCAAAGCAGATTCTGATCGAGGTTTGGCTGAAGGAATTTGATCCTAGGGTTCGTTGAATTGACCTCATCAAAGAAAAAGTCACACAGCGGAGTCCTTAGACCTGTGCCGATCGCTTTAATAAAGGCTTCTTTCAAGGTCCAGATTTTGAGAAATAACAACTTTTTTTCATCTGGATCGGTCACACGATTGAGTAATTCGATTTCGGGTGGCGCGAAATATCGGTCCGCTAGATCAGGCGATGTGTTTCTGTCGAATCGTTCTACATCGACGCCGATGCAATGATGTTCGTTTGACCCAATCAGGCAAACCGCTAAACCATCGGTGTGAGAAAGATTAAATGGCCGTTTTGCCGAGATCGGTTGTTCAACATATGGCTTGCCGAAATCGGTGGCGGCGAACTCAATTTCTTGGGTGCGATCTTTGTGTTCGCTTAGTAGCCATCTCGTCATCCCTTTCCCGACGATGTACTGATTTTGACTCGACGCAATCTTGAAGGATTCAGCGCGACGCTTTTCTTGTTCGTTCATCCAAGACCAACAGCGATTCTCAAGAGCATCACGACCTTGCTTGGCGATTGCAGCATGCCAAAGGTAAAGGAGGGAGTCGTCTAGGTTCGTGGTGTGGCTCATGAACGTTTTTGTGACTGGATGGAACGGAAATGACCAAGCGACACGAGAAAATCAAATAACGCCATGCCAATGCTACGATGAACGATTCGCTAGCATCCAGTTACGAGTCTCTGCAGCAAGAAAAAACGAGCCGCAGACCACCATGGTCGCACCTTCTCTTTGCGCGATTTTGTGACCGATCTGGCAAGCTTCGAGCGGTTGCGTGACCACAGTTGTTGACGATCTTTTTTCCGGGGGTAGAAGCGTTAGCAATGTTTCAGTGGCCAAATACCTTGGATTTGTATGGTACTGGGTGAGAATCAACTTGCCGGGAATTTCGGCGAGTATCGCTAGCATTTTCTTTGCATCTTTATCCTGACTGGTGCCAAAGACGATGACATGCTGTTGCTGGGGGTTCCGCTGGCGCAGACTGTTCGCTAACGCTTGGATGGAATCTTCGTTGTGAGATGAATCAAGAATTGCGACGACCTCGTTGGAAAGATCAAATCGTTCTTGACGAGCTGGCACCTGCAAGTTTTCGAAAGCTTGGCCAATCCTTTGGGTGCAGATTCGTTCCACCGATGTTCGATCTGAAGTAGCTTCGAGGCTCGCCATTTTGTCTCGAAGTACGAATAATGCAGCAGCAGCGACGGCGGCATTCTTTGCTTGATGTTCTCCGTCCATGGCTAGGCGAAATAATGCATGATCAGGAAGTGGTGAGGTTGATCCAGAAAACTGGAGTTCGGATCCCCACTCGGGTAGCGGCTTGGAGAGGAAATGAAAATCGGTGCCAAGTTTTAGGGAAGGTGCTGACTGTTTTTTGCACTGCTCCTCGACGACCTGAATTGCTTCGTCTTGTTCCACACCGCAGATGACTGGAATGCCAGATTTGATGATGCCGGACTTCTCACGAGCGATGGATACGAGATCATCGCCCAGGACATGTTGGTGATCGAGCCCGATGGAGGTGATGACGGAGACGGTTGGGTAAAGAACGTTGGTGCTGTCCAGCCTACCCCCCAGTCCCACTTCGGCAACGATCACATCGCATTGACTATTCGCAAAATGAAGCATTGCCATCGCGGTGGTGAGCTCGAAAAAAGTAGGCTTCCCGTGTTCCCCTGCAATTTGACTCGCGGCATCAGCCACTTGCGTGACTAAGTCAACGAATAGGGCATGACTACAGGTTTTGCCATCAACCAAGAATCTCTCTTCGAGGTGTTCAAGATGCGGGGACGTATAGAGTCCGGTTCGGTAGCCTGAGGCAGTGCAGGCTGCAGCAATCAATGAAGCGGTTGACCCTTTACCTTTGGTGCCCGCAATGTGAACCAAAGGTATGACGGGAGGTTCAGCTTTCGTTTCTGGGTACAACAGATGGCTTAAATTCAGCTGCTTGAACAGTTCTGCCATCCTGCGCAAGCGGAATGGATATTGCGACGCCCCCGACAGCCCAAGCTTTTCGTAGTTAATTAGGTCGTAGAGATAGTTTAACGCGTCTTGATAGTCGGCTAGAGGAATCATCATCTGACGGTCGGTGGAATAAGCCGGGGCTCGAGACGACGCGGTCAATCGTTGGCTCGAGGCGATCAGGTGGTCGAGAGATGCCCAAGATAATGACACGATCACCTCATTTAGACAATTTCACTCGGTCAAAATAGCGGGGGAGAAATCCAAGGTTGTGAGTTTCTGCCCCTTCACGATTGGCCAGTCGCTAAATATTGATTTTCAAGAAGGTGGTGGATTCAGCGTGGAAAGGTGGGATTATTCGGTTTCCACTGGAATTCACTTTCGGTGGATGATTGCCGACTCTCCCAGCGGTACGGAGTCTTCTGGAGTTTCTGTTCGTGAATCAGAAAGCTAGGGTCGCAAAGGCAGTTACGTGTCGATTTTTGCCCGCAGAAAAGTCGATAGCCTGCTTGGTGGAGTGCGCGGTAGCGAACATGGCACAACTCCGTGGGCTTTTGCAGCGGTGGAAAACACTTGAATCTTGCTTGAGGTAACCAAGCGAACCGTTTCCAGAGGATCGCCGTATAACCTTGGCGAGTTGATCCACCTTTGCGGCACATCAAAGGACTTTTTTAAAACGAACGCTTGATAAATCGTATCAGCAGAGCCTGTCGAAAGCTGTTTGCGTTGATCGTGGACACGGCCTGACGGGAGCAAAAATACGACGTGAGTCCAAAGAAAAAATAGATAGGACCACCCGAGAGCGAGGTGAATCGGTGATGCGTCTGCGACATCCTCGATCTTTCATCTCCAAAAAAAAGGTTTCTTCGCGAGCCTTGCCGTATAGGATGGGCGTCAATTCACTGCGGTGATTGGTTGCTCGTTTTACTCTGATCCCAAATAATTGCTTTTCGAAGGAAACAGTGCTCGTGGATACCGATTCGACCGCCTCGGCGGAAGTTGAGCCAAACGCGGCGGTTCAAACCAGCCAAGATGCAACCGCCCAAACAGGCGTTGTCATCGAAACTCGCAACTTAAGTAAGATTTATCGCGACTTTTGGGGTAGGAAAAAGGTCAACGCACTCAAATCACTTGATATTGAGGTGCGACAAGGTGAAATCTTTGGATTGCTAGGACCTAACGGCAGTGGAAAGTCCACAACCATCAAGCTAATCCTTGGACTTTTGTTCCCGAGTAGCGGTCGCGTGCTGGTTTTTGATAAAGATGCAAGTGAGACCAGCAAGAACGAGAAGATCGGCTACCTTCCTGAGGAGAGCTATCTTTACAAGTTTTTGACGGCAGAAGAGACGCTTGACTTTTACGGTCGTCTCTTCGACATGTCGGGGGCTGAACGTAAGAAACGCGTTCAGGAGTTGATCGACTTGGTCGGACTCTCAGGTGCCAAACACCGGCAATTGAGAGAATACAGTAAGGGGATGACCCGCCGTGTTGGCTTGGCACAAGCTTTGATCAACGATCCCGACCTCATTCTTTTGGACGAACCGACAACGGGTCTTGATCCGATTGGTACTCGTGAGATGAAGGACCTCATCCTTGCCCTGAAAGAACGCGGGAAAACGGTTCTGTTGTGCAGTCACCAATTGGCGGATGTTCAAGACGTTTGCGATCGCGTGGCAATCTTGCATCAGGGTGAGTTGAAGGAGCTTGGTCGAGTCTCCGACTTGCTCAAAGTTCAAGATGTGACAGAAGTCCACGCAGAGGGTCTTAGTGAAGAAGCTAAGGCTGAGATCGCAGAGGTGATCAAGCGTCATGGAGGCGTCGTTCGTTCGATCGATAATCCGACCACAACCATGGAAGATCTCTTCTTGAACATTGTTCGCGAGAGTGAGGCGAGACCTGGTGCTCGTCGTGTTTCGGCCGCCGCGGCGTCTGAGGAAATGAATCAACCAGAATCACAAGAAGAGGCTGAATAATGATTTTGCAGCCGGATGACTTCTGGTCTTTTTATGAATGGCTCATGAGGCCCGATGCGTTTCTGCAAAGCGCATTTCTGCAGGGCGTCGTGCTGATCCTGTTGGCAATCGTTCTCGGCCTATTGGTCGGGTACGTGTATTCAGCCAATCGCTATGGACCGAGCGAAGGATTTTATGCTGTCGCTAGAGCTGTTCGAGACTTATTGCGTTTTGACTTGATTGGCACTTCCCCACGACGAGTTGGGGCGTTAGCAAGACTCGCTTTCAAAGAAGCGATTCGAAGACGCGTGCTCTTCATCGTCGGCCTCTTTATGGTGGTCTTGCTCCTTGCCGGTTGGTACCTCAACCCCGACAGCGACGATCCCGCTCGACTCTACATCAGCTTTGTTCTAACGGCGACGAACTACCTGATCCTAGCTTTGGCGCTTTTCATTAGCGCCTTCTCGCTTCCAGCGGATATCAAGAGCCGAACGATTTACACCATTGTCACGAAGCCAGTCCGTGCAACCGAAATCGTGTTGGGTCGAATGCTTGGTTTCATGGCAGTGGGTACCATGATGTTGGTTCCAATGGGACTAGCAAGTTATCTATTTGTGACACGTGGTTTACGGCACAGCCATCAGGAAGTCGTCGAACTCGAGGAGCTATCCAATGGTGACCTGAAAGGTGAGACCGACTTCGTTCGAAACCATTCTCATACCTTTACCATCGCGGCCGATGAGGGTGGCGTTGGTTTGACCGATAAAGTGCGAGGTCATTATCACCTCGTGACTCGAGACGGAGATGGCTTCAAGTTCGGTCCTCCCGTCGGGGCGTTGCAGGCTAGAATTCCTTCCTATGGAGACATCCAATTCTTTGGCCGCAGTGGAGAATTGAAAGAAGCAGGTATCGATATTGGTGCCGAGCGAATCGCTGCAGGCGGGTATGGCGTGTCAGGAATCGCTCGAGTGATCGGTTTGGAACGTGGCAGTAAAAAGATCGAACACGGTTACGTCGAAGGCGGTACCCTTGGTGCTGCTGAATTCACGTTCAGCGATGTAACTCCCGAGCGATATGCCGATGGGATTACCGTCAATCTGTCTCTCCGGGCGTATCGTTCCTACAAAGGAGACATTGAGTCGGGAATTCGTGGTTCGGTCACGATGAAGCATCCGTCCAAAGAGATCGAAAGTAATCCGATACCATTCGTAATTGATGAGTATGAAATTGACGAATTGGGTCTGCCGTTAACCATCGAAGGTACAGACGCAACGGTGACTCGACAGCTGGATGTCTTTAAAGATCTTGTGGATGAAGAAGGCAAGTTGAAGTTGGTGATTCGCTGTTTAGATCGCAATCAATACCTGGGCGTCACAAAAAGCGGCGTCTTCCTGCAGCCATCAGAAAATTCTTTTGAGTGGAATCTGACCAAAGCTTATGCATCGATTTGGTTGCAGATGACAATGGTGATCGCTTTCGGGGTGATGTTTAGTACGTTCCTGAGTGGTCCGGTGGCAATGGTTTCCACTGCAGCTTGCGTGTTGCTAGGTTTTTCTGCAGAGCAGATTTACGACACCCGTCACTTCATTGACGCTGGGATTGAGCGTGGGGGTGGTCCTGTTGAGTCAGTCATTCGTTTGTTGAAACAGGACGCGATGACGACGCAGTTGGATGTCGACACCACCGCAGCAAGTATCATTAAAACGGTTGACGCGGGTATCATTTATTCGCTCGATGCCGTTGCAACCGCTTTGCCAAACCTACCCAAAATGGTTGCAACAGCAGAGTATGCCGCAAGTGGTTTTGATGTGTTCGGTGCGCTTCTTGCGCGTCATGCTGTCGCCACTTTTGGCTACTGTTTCCTCGCTTTTATTATCAGTTACTTCTTCCTGAAATCGCGTGAGATCGCGGCATGAATCGAACTACATCTTTCCGCCGTAAACTCATTTATTTGACGGTGATGGTCGCCATGTTAATCCCGCTCTATCTGCTGGGCCAACCAGCTGGTGGGGATGGTGATCTAGGCGGTCGACTGTCAGTGATGAGGAACGAGTACAACATCGCTGAGAGTGATCTTGGTGAGATAAGCCCAGCCAGCGAAACCATGAAACTTGCTTCACTCGGTTTGCGCGGCGTTGCGGCGACTTTGTTGTGGAACAAAGCCCATGAATATCGTGTCATGCACGAGTGGGATCGCTTGAAAGCAACGTTAAATAACATCGCGTTGCTTCAACCTCACTTTGACAAAGTCTGGGAGCACCAAGCGCACAACCTCGCTTATAACGTGTCCACTGAATTCGATGATTATCGTCAACGCTATGAAATGGTTCGTGAGGGCACTGAGTTTCTCACTCGAGGGCTTCGTCAGAATACCAATGCGACCCGATTGGTGTGGTACACCGGTTGGTTTTATGGAGCGAAAATGGGGATGTCTGATGAGAAAGAGCAATTCCGAAGGCTTTTTTCCGAAGACGAACTTTTGCATGAATCTTTGAAGAATGAAAATATCGCGGTCGACAGCCCTGAAGCACGAGGTCCATTAGGAAAACCCGATAACTGGTTGGTTGGTCGTCTGTGGTTGAATCACGGGTATGACATCGTTGACAGCGGTGTGAAAATTCGCCGTCAAACGCCACTCAACTTTTATGAAACTGGCCCCAAGTGGCGACTCAAACACGCTGAGTCCATTGAGTCCGAAGGTGTTCTCGACCAGCGTGCTCAAAATGCTTGGTTAATGGCATCTGATGACTGGGCTTCATTTGGTCAGCGAAGTATTCCGACGACGTCTTCGTTTACGATCAAGCTTGGTGAATTGGACATTCTCAAGGCGCAGCGGTCAGAGAAAATCGAGCAGTTTCGAATGCTCAACCAAGAAGTCTACGATGCTGCTCGAGACGAATTGATTGAGGCTCTTCCTGATGAGTTCAAAGCATTCTATGACTTGCCGTCCGATCAGCTAACGTTTGAGCAACGGCAGATCCTTCCGTCTATTCTTGACGGGCTGATTCCGAACCTCAAGCCGATTGCAAAATCTGCTCAGGATGATGCGACTCGACTAGCCTCAGTGAATTTGATTGATGAGATCGCAAATCTCAACGAGCGGATTCTAAAAACTAATGGGTATCGAACTCAGATCAATTATCCTTATTGGGAAGCTCTCGCGCTTGCCGAGCAAGAAGAGCGTACGGTAGAAGCACGTCGCTTGATTTATGAGGCTGAAAAGGCCAATGCTGCTGCTGAGTTGGATGAATCGATTCGACTTTACGAAGAAGCGTTTGCGATCTGGGAAAAAATCTTTGATGACTACCCCCTGCTAACCCTGGACGATACCGCCGAAGATCTCTTTGATTCGATTCGTCGATACATGGTGGTGACCGATTCAGAGGAGATTCCTGAAGATTTTCCTCTGATCGAATTCGCGATGATGATGGGCGAGCTGGGGAGAATCGACTCTCGTGATTATCAAAGGATCCGTGAGGAAGGTTTGGAACAGGTGATGCAGGATAGGCTGAATTCACAAGAGATCGCACCGGGAATCGAGGGCGACTCCTCACAAAACATTCCGAGTTCGGAGGGTATTCCGCAGCCGGTTGCCGTCGAGCAACCACAGGACGTTTCGCTCCCGCAGGGTGCAGACAAATAGTATTTGATGCGAGGTTATGAAAAAAAGGCAGGCCGATTGGCCTGCCTTTTTTATTTTGACCCCGAGATCACGCCCCGGTTGTCTCTGCAACGTTGAAGCCAATTTTGCTTACTTGCGATTACTCGATGCCTAGTAACTCAACTTCGAAGATCAAGACCTCATTCGGGCCGATTCCTCCCGATGGGCTACCTTGGGCTCCGTACGCAAGGTCGGAGGGGATGTAGATAATCCACTTGCCACCCACCTTCATTTTTGCGATCGCAATCTGCCATCCTTGAATCACACGATTGAGTGGAAAGGTAGCGGGCTGGCCTCGATCAACCGAACTATCAAACTTGGTTCCATCAATCAGCGTACCGGTATAGTGAACTCGCACCGTGTCTGTCGCTTTGGGTGAATCGCCAGTGCCAGCAGTGATCTCTTTGTACTGGATACCGCCATCGATTGATTTGACTCCTTCTTTCTTGGCGTTCTCAGCGAGGAATTGAACACCTTTCTCTCGATTAGCAGCTCCAGCTTTTTCCATTTCAGCTTGTTGCTGTTGTTGGCGAGCTTGCAGGAGGGTTTGAATCTTGGTGCGAGCCTCGGTGAGTTGCTCTTCCGTTAACGCTGGTGGCTTACCTTGAATACCATCTTGGAATCCGAGTAAAAGTTGATTCACATCAAGGTCGGTGAGCTGAAATCCCGACTGCCCCATTTGTTGGCCAACTGAGATGCCTAGAAAATAACTAAGAGGATCTTTCACTGTGTTGCCTTCTGGCGCTTGTGCTATCGCTGGAGCGATCAAAGCGAGTTGGAGTAAAAAAGTCCCGAATAATGAAAATCGGTTGAGCATTTGGGTTTCCTAAGTGGGGATAAGGCGAAATGAGCGTAAGCAAGCCTTGTGATTGATGATTGTGATATCCGAAAGGTCATTCCTGAAGTCGTTCGGGACTCACGCCGCTGGTGATCGTCTATCAGTTAACGCTTCTGGATAGCTGAACAGGAAGGAGCGTCAAAAGGTTCGGACTAACTCCACGCAAGATAGCAGGAAATACCGTCTATCGGTAAGCGAGCGATAATGGTTTTCATCTGAAACGTTTAATTTGATCTCTTAAAGACCCAGAAAAATGGTGAGACCGATCAGGGTTGCAAGGACAACAAGTATGACGGTGATTTTTTGCCATCCAATTTCTCTGGATGTAACCCCAAACTGTTTTTCGATTTCTTGTTGGAGCATGATGTTACCCCGATGTGTCGTTTCAGCGGCCGACACGTCATTCTGCTGCGGTTTACCCTCGTCTTCGCCATCGATCGTCTCGTCGAGTTGCAGCATGACTGCTTGAACTTGCCTTGCATTGAAGGGCCGGTCATCGGGGGATTTTGCCAGTAGTTTTGCAATGATTTCATCAAGCGCCGGTGGGCATCCGGGCAGGAATTCTTTGATCCGGGGCGCAGGCTTTCGGAGATGTTGCTCGAAGAGTTGTGCGAAGTGTTCGCCTTGGAATGGAGTTCGACCGGTGAGCATTTCGAACAGGCAGCAGCCAAGCGAGTAGAGATCCGCCTTCCCTGAGACATTCTCATCACCGGTAATTTGTTCCGGAGCCATGTATGCATGGGTGCCAACCGTCATCCCGCTGGAGGTAATGTCAGCGCTGTGTAGATCACGTGCAATCCCGAAATCGCCTAATTTGACTTGGGCATCTCGAGTCAAGAAAAGATTGCTTGGTTTCAGATCGCGGTGAATCACCCCATGATTATGGGCAAATTGAAGTGCCGAGCAGATTTGCCTTGCAATTTCAACTACTAAGGGCCATCGCATCGCATGGCAGGCTTGGAGCAGATCCTTCACCGTTCCCCCGTCGAGTCGCTCCATCACATAAAACAATTGGCCGCCGTCTTCTCCGCCACCCATGGAACGAATGATGTTCGGGTGACGAAGGCGTTCCATCACCACCGTCTCTCGTTTGAACCTGGCGCGAATCAGAGGATCTTGGGAAATGCCAGGATGCAGTTTCTTGATCGCCACTGATTCTCCGGTCGAACGGTCCGTCGCGGCGTAGATCGTACCGACTGTCCCGGCCCCAATGATTTCGCCGATCTCGTAGTCTTCCAATTGAGCCGAAAGCATGTCCTCTCTCGTTCAAACGGGTTGCAAGGCTGGCAGGCAAGCGCGCTGTAGGTCGCCCGATTGTTTGTAACTGTCCATTGCTTTAAGTGTAGCGAAGCATCGAGTTCAAGTGGGATTCAACGACAAAGATGGTAGAGATACCGAACCATATGAAGCTGCTGATCGCCATCAACGATCAAAAAGATCAGTTTGCCGGACACACAAGTGTTGCATCCAGGAAGAGGGCTAATCGCTCCTGGGGATCTCTCTGGCAGGTAAAAGCAGTGTTTTTCTGGTAAAAGATGTCAGCTCACTGCTGAAACATTTCTTCTCGGTGTGAATGGCTTTTGGCGACTCACGATTCTTGCGTGAAGCGCATCAAAAAACTTCCCGTCCAACGTACGGGAAGTTCTTGGGTGATTGATCATGTATCGAGCAGAACAAAAATCAAACAGCGATTTTCTCAATTCGCACGCGAGTGTGCGACTGCCGATGGCCCGTGCGACGCTTGCTATTTTTGCGGCGACGGAATTTCTGGACGTAGATTTTCTTGTCTTGCTCGGTACCGATAACGGATGCGGTCACGCTTGCCCCGTCGAGGGTAGGTGAACCAAGCTTCATTCCGTCGTCACCGCTTACAGCGAGAACTTTTTCGAAAGTAAGTTCTTCACCGGCAGCAAGATCACGGAAATCCACATCGACTTCCATTCCGGGCTCTACACGATATTGGCGACCGCCGTCGACGATGATGGCGTACATAATTCAGGTCTCTTAGAGGACTTAGCAAATTTTGAGCCGCGTAGTGTACCGTCGAGTTGCTTCCGCGCTAAGGCCTTCCTCGGGGAATTTTTGGCTCAGATCGGTTCCTTTTTCTGCACGAGTCCACCTAGAAACCACCCGACCGGACCACCCTGCAGGGGGTGTGTGGCGTCGCTGCTGAAGCGAGCAGCAAAACCTGGATGCTTATGGATTCGTTGGCTGTAGCTGGTCTTTGATGAATTGGTCGGTCAGCTTTGAGAGGTGCCACACATTATCGGCCTGCCTAATCGCGTGAGCTTCATCGGGGTAGATCATCAGGTCAAACGGCAGCCCCGCCTTTTGCAAAGCTCTCGCCATCCTCATGGTCCCGGCAGGATGAACGTTGTCATCCGCCTCTCCGTGAATCATGAGGAGTGAGCCGTGTAGCTTATTTGCGTTTTGGAGGGGCGAGGTTTCTAGGTAGCCTTTGGGGTTTTCCTGCGGCAGTCCCATGTAACGCTCCGTGTAGAACGCGTCGTATTCGCTCCAGTCGGTGACTGAACCTCCTGCAATCCCAGCTTTAAAGTCTTTGGTGTTGGTCAGCGCGCTGATGGTCATAAAACCTCCAAAGGACCAACCTTTGATCAGCAGACGTTCAGGATCAACCCAATCTTGCTCCTTGAGCCATTGGACGGCGACACGGAGATCTTGAATCTCAATCTCCCCTACCCTTCCTTTTATTTGCCAAGCATCTTTCATGCCTCGTCCTGCACTGGAACGGTTATCGACAAGAACGGTTGCAATCCCCTGCCGTGCCAGTAACTCCCTGTAGAGTGTTCGCGAACCTCTCCAGCGATTCGTGACCGTTGCCGAGCCAGGGCCTCCGTAGACTTCGACAATCACGGGAACTTTTTCTGTGGGACCTGACTCGGGTCGAATGATGGCAGCAGGTAACTGCAATTGGTCTGGAGTGGGGATCGATAAAAATTCAACCGGATGAAGGGTTTGTTTGATCTTTAATTGATTGAGTTGAATCGGTTCAAAAGAATCGATGCTCAGAGAAGATAACGTTAGTTTGCTCGGAGTGATTGCATCACTATGGTCAAGCAATAGCCATTTCCAATCAGGACTAATCGATGGATCGGACCATCCACGATTTGGGGTCATTTGCTGCAGGTTAGCGGTGGAGCTTAGATCCATTTGATAAACGTATTGTTCCACTGTTCCCGTTTGATGATCTGCCGTGAACAACAATTGAGTCTCATCAGGATTGATCCAAAAACTCCTCACGTTGACATTTTCAGGGGTGAGCCGCTGGGGAAGCTCTTTGTCGTTCTGGGGCCGTTGGTCGGACAGCGGAATCTTGTAAATTTGCGAGTAACCCGATGGCACCTCACTCATCCACATCATTTCCCCATTTCGGAGGAAATGCGGTTTAGTAGGGGGCTCGATCCATGCTTCGCTCTCCTCTCGATACGCAATTCGATGGTAGCTAGTATCTCGGCGCGAAAGATGCGGATTGGTGCAGTGAATTTCTCGCCATGTCTGGCAACGATCCGAGACAGCGTGAATCAGACAGTCATCATGTTCATGCCACCAAACCCCGGTAACAAGAAGTTCTTGCTCCGGATGTGATCGAGATAGTACCGAGGGCCGAGGGACTCGCCCAGTCGATAGTTTTCGCAGATCCCAAATGAGAAGTGACGCGTGGGGGATTGGGTCACCAGCTTTGGGATAACGCGACACCTGTCCTACGCCTCGATCGCTTGTCGTTGAACCGAGTGAATATTCCGGCACAAGTTCAGTGTTTATTTTCAGCATTGCCAACCATTGGCCGTTTGGATGCAACCAGTAGCCTTTGAAATTACCGCGACCGAAAATTTCTTCCTGATACGTCCAGTCGAGCCGACCATTGAGAGTCGTTTCCGATCCATCTTGTGTGAGTCGCAGGTGTTTTCCTGATCGCAGATCCATCACATAAAGATCGTGCTCTTTGGTGTAAGCAAGCGTTGCACCACTTGAATCAATACTGACATCTTGCCACTGAGTTGCATCCTTGGTGATCCATCTCGCTTGCGTATTTTCGGAAATCACAGCAAGTCCTTGAAGGATAGGAACCACAAGCGTGTCCCCCCTTTTTTTGAGCTTGGTAATTGCAGGCGTTACGGCAGACTTTGCAAGCGATTCTGTCACGCCCTCGAGTGAGATCAATTGCTGCGCAAGATTGTTAGGTAGATCGAATGGCGTCTCAACTCCCGTTGTCAGTTCAACCTCTTGCCATTCACTTTTTCGCTGAATGAGCAATCGTGATGGCTGGTCATCGAGCCAGTGGGTGATCGGAGTTTCGTCAACGAACTTGGTTTTTTTGAGTGGGTGGAAAAGCGTTTCAAGGCTAAGTTGGATTGAAGAAGATCGATTGTTTTCGTCGAGTTTCTGCGCTTCGCATAATGTGTTAAACGCAATCAAAATCAAAAATGTGATTCTGCCAATTGCCAATCTTCTTTTGTCTCGCCGTTGGCTCTTACCGTAAGGTTTGATGATTGGGCTCATGGGAATCGTTGTCGAATCAAAGATTGGGTTGTGAGAGTGATTGATATCAGATAGTTGTCTCAACCTGATTTTTAGCTTGGCCATTTTGCTTCACGCTTTTCAAGGAAAGCAGCGATTCCCTCAGCCGCAGCGTCGGTCGTGCAAGCAGTGGCACTTTGCGCGGCTCCAGCAGCAAGCAGCGTTAGTAGTTGTTCTCCGATACCTTCATTGAGAATTCGTTTAGTGGCTTGTTGCGCCTCGCGAGGAGCGTTACAGCACTGGCTTGCGATTTCCAGTGCCGTCACCCAAATTTGGTCGGAGGAAACCGGCGCTGGGATGAGACGGAGTTGGTGTGCTTCTTCGGCGGTTAATTGTCCGCCAGTCAAAAGAAGCTGAGCAGAGATTCTTGATCCAAAGCGAAAGTCAAGTAACGCGGCAGTTGCGCCAGCAACAAGACCCCGCTGAATCGCCGGAGCGGATAAGAAAGCGGTCTTGGAGCAAACGATCAGATCCGATGCGAGGGCGAGCCCAAGTCCAGCACCGATCGCACCGCCGTCAACCGCAGCGACGATTGGCTTGGGGAATCTGAGCATTGCTTCGTAAAGTTCACTAAGACGCTCCCAGATTCGGAACCACTGCGGTAGCGATTCGGTCATTTCTAATTCGCTGATCGCTTGAAGCGTATTGAGATCCATGCCAGAACAGAAGTGCTTCCCGCTGCCAGTAAGAATCACCGCCTGCACTTTTTTTTCCTGATGCACATCGGAGAATGCGGTTTCTAACTCCTCAAGCATTTGAGGATGCAACGCGTTACAGATTTCTGGTCGCGACATGATAATCGTCGCAATTCCTTGATGGATTTTTACTTCAACGTACTGCACAAAACAGCCTCTTTGAAAAAATTGATCGGTCGCCGGTGGGTGGATTATAGCGGCTTGAAATCTTCATTCTCATCCCCTCGTTGATGTATCGCCCACGCGGCGGCATCAATGAAGCTCCTCTGTGTTCAATCGCTCGAACACAATTGGCCGCAAGGCGGGTCCACGCTGCATTTCGTAGTCCCCACAGCAGGTGATAGGTTTCTAGTCCTTACATAGCCACCGTTGGACAACACGAACCCCATCGATCGTCGAGGAGCTTCTGGGGTGCGATTTGTCCCTTTGATGGATTTTCAGGGTAATCGTTTTTCCCTAGCGATTGGTTTCGCTGCATCGACCCACTGTTAATCACACTGCGGCGTGTCTTATGCATCGCAAGTAATGAATCAGAAAGTGGTGTGAGAAGTCGTATCGATCTATGACAAACCGTGTTTCGTTACCTATGATTCAATGGAGAGATGTTCCAATGAGATTATTCTGACGTATTGAGCAGCCTTCAACTCTGAGGTGGGCGTCGCGGGTTTTTAGCGGGCCTAGTGACAAGCTGCACATTGGCGGGTGTAGTGTGGGAGAAAAAGATCGATGAATCGATCGCCTCAGGCATCGAGCTCCAAGAAGGAGCAGCGTAAGTATATTTGTGTCGGCGATCCAAATGCGATTCCGACCTCGTATGAACCGGAGCAAATGATTTTGCTCGATGGATCGGTACCCGTTCTAGATGAGCTTAGTGAACCCGATGTAGAAGGGGTTTGGATCACTCGGGATCAATTTCCGAGGGTCAGCGAGCTGCGTGGGCTAGCACAAAGCGGTGCAATGCTTCGTGACATGCCCGAGGGTGTTGCTTTAATCGATTTCGATAATCGTGTTTTGTGGGCCAACAGGCGACTACTTGAGTGGGCAGAGACGACAGAGAATTCGGCCGTCGGGATGGATTTCTATGAGTTGCTAGGTAATCCAGAGATTATGGGACCCGATTTTTGCCCGTTTCATACGACGATGGCGACGGGTGAAGAAAGTAACAGCACCCTACAAGCCACCGATAATCGGTATTTCCAGGTGAATACGTCGACTATCGAGCATCCACGTCAGTCACAGCAACTCATTGTGACGGTTAACGACATCACCAAAGAAATTCTCCAGCAACAAAAGTTAGAGGCGATCCATCAGGCGGGTCGAGATTTGGCTGATTTAAGGCCGAATGAGATCTTCATGATGGAGGTAGATGAGCGGATTGAGCTGCTCAAAGAAAACATTCGTCACTATCTCAGCGACCTTTTGAATTTTCAGGTGATTGAGATTCGTTTGCTCGAACACGCAACGGGTAACTTGGTTCCGTTATTGAGCGTTGGGATTGATCAAGATGCAGCGGATCGTCAGCTTTATGCTCATCCACAAGGCAATGGAGTCACCGGATATGTTGCTGCAAGCGGGCGGAGTTACGTCTGCCAGGATGTTGAGAATGATCCATTGTTTTTGCCAGGCGCGACCAACACCTGCAGTTCGATCACGGCGCCGCTGATTTTACATGACCAGGTTTTAGGTACGTTAAACGTTGAGAGTCCAGATACCTCAGCGTTTTCAGATAGTGACCTTCAGTTTCTAGAGATTTTCGCTCGCGATGTAGCGTTCGCCTTGAATACTCTGGAGCTTCTTGTCGCACAGAAAGCAAACACTGCGCAGCAAAGTTGTGATGCCATTCACAGCGCGGTTGCCTTGCCAGTCGATGAAATCTTGAACGACGCCGTCAACGTGATGGAGGGGTACATCGGGCATAGTTCAGAAGTGATGGATCGTCTGAGACGCATTTTGCAAAATGCTCGAGATATTAAGCAGACGATTCAGCAAATCGGACAAAAAATGACGCCGATGGAGGCGGTGCCTGAAGCAGCCGAGACAGTGCAGCACGCTGTTTTACGCGGCAAAAAAATATTGGTGGTCGATGCGGATAATCAGGTACGTGAAGATGCCCATCACTTATTACAGAAGTACGGATGCATCGTTGAGACAGCGCATCAGGGCGATGAAGCGGTCTTGATGGTACGTGGTAGTGGAGGATTTGAGAGTTACGACGTCATCATTAGCGATATTCGCTTACCAGATTATAGCGGTTACCAATTGATGTTACGTTTGGGGAAAATCATTCACCGCGTTCCCATGGTTCTGATGACCGCTTTTGGGTACGATCCTGGACACTCGATCGTAAAAGCGAGACAGAACGGACTTCATCCAAAGTGCGTTCTCTTCAAGCCATTCCGATTGGATCAGCTCATCGATGTCATTCACACCACGTTGCAGTTGAATGAGCAAGATCCTTTGCGAGAAGCATCAGCAGAGACTTCTCCGGAATCTAGAAGTGAGTAGAGTCTACTAACGAATTGATCAAGTTATGAAAATCTGGATCTGATTCGTAATCGATCGAGTACGACTAAGTGCTTTGGCGATCTTCCATTTCTTGGATGTATTTTCGAAGCCGTTCCAGTTCATCTTCTGTGCCTTTGAGCTTCAGCATGTTTTCGACTCGCTTGGTCAATTCAACTCGATTGACCGGCTTGCTGAGGAAGTCGTCCGTTCCCGAGTTCACAGCACGCTCGATATCACCAAGTTCGTTAAGAGCTGTGACCATCAACACCATGATTCTCTTGGTCTCAGGGTTGTCTTTGATTTTTCGGCAAACTTCGAATCCGCTGAGTTTAGGCATCATGACATCAAGCAGGACAAGGTCTGGCTTGAACGAATCGATCTTCTCGAGCGTGTCTTGTCCATCGACGGATGTTTCAAGCTCACACTCAATTTTGATCAAATAGGCTTCCAACAACTCACGATTCGCATCGTTGTCATCAGCAATCAGAATTCGGTGCATGAAGTCGGCTTGTGCTACAGGGAAAAGAATCCAGCAAAATCAGAACGTACTCGAGACCGGTACTAATCACAATCAGTGATGAGCGCTCAATTCAAGTGATCCGTGGGCCCCTTCTATCATACCGCATCACAACAGGTTATCTCACGTTAGACGGGATTAACCGCTGCAACACGACCTGCTGGTACTGGAAAGTGTTGGCAGAGGTTAGAGATTTCATTCCGAATGCCCTCGAGAACCGCCGAGTCGTCAGCTCCTTTGAGTGCTTGGTAAATCCACTGTCCAACCTGCTTCATTTCCTCTACACCCATGCCTCGAGTGGTCAGTGCAGGAGTCCCAATACGAATACCGGAGGGATCCATGGGTTTTCTCTTATCGAACGGAATCATGTTCATGTTGACCGTGATACCGCATTCATCCAATACGGCTTCGGCCCGCTTCCCACCTAATCCCAAAGAAGTGACATCTACTAGCATCAGGTGGTTGTCGGTTCCACCGCTAACAAGCGAGAGACCAAGATTCATCAAGCTTTCGGCGAGCGTCCTAGCGTTGTCCACCACTGCTTGACCATACGCTTTGTAATCTGCCGTCATGGCCTCACCAAAACAAACAGCTTTTCCAGCGATGACATGCATCAACGGTCCGCCCTGTGTTCCGGGGAATACGCTGCGGTTGATATCTTTAATTCGCTCTTCCTTACATAGAATCAGACCGCTTCGAGGGCCTCGGAGTGTTTTGTGGGTGGTGGTGGTCACGAAATCAGCGAAAGGAACCGGACTGTTGTGAACACCGGCAGCTACCAATCCGGCGTAATGGGCCATGTCCACTAGCAGTAACGCACCAACTTCATTGGCAATTTCGGCAAATCGTTCATGAGGGATTTCTCGAGGGTATGCGCTAGCACCAGCGACAATCAATTTTGGGCGATGTTCCCTCGCCAAAGATACAATCTGATCGAAATCTAAACGATGATTCTCAGGATCAACTCCGTAGGAGTGAAAATTGTAGAGCTGTCCACTAATGTTCAAACGCATACCGTGCGTCAGGTGGCCGCCTTGTGCCAAATCAAGTCCCAAAACGGTGTCACCCGGCTTCAGGCAGCTTAGGTAAACCGCCGTGTTGGCCTGGGATCCACTGTGGGGTTGGACGTTTGCAGCCTCGGCGCCAAAGAGAGATTTGGCTCGGTCAATCGCTAATGTCTCGATCACATCTACGTGGTGGCATCCACCATAGTATCTCCGACCTGG
>Ga0181563_10002210_pt1 | contig 18886 bp, 12 predicted proteins | sample 011ome_25_FD_133759 | JGI IMG/M metagenome (GOLD analysis project Ga0181563, IMG submission 133759) | Coastal salt marsh microbial communities from the Groves Creek Marsh, Skidaway Island, Georgia - 011512CT metaG (megahit assembly) | ecosystem: Environmental > Aquatic > Marine > Intertidal...
ATCAGGTGGTTCAGGTGGCGGAGGTGCTGGTGAAGCGGCAAACAGTCAGCCAGGTAACGGAACTGCTGGACAAGGTAATGCAGGCGGTAGTCACGTTAACAGTGGCGGTGGCGGCGGAGGCGGCGCTGGAGGCACAGGCCAAAACGGTAATATAAGATTTGGATCATCAGGCGGCAATGGCGGTGCTGGTGCTAGTAGTTCAATTTCAGGTAGTTCACAGTTTTATGCCGCAGGCGGAGGTGGCGGAAATCAAAACGGAATTTATAATCCGCAATCAAGAGCAAGTGGTATTGGTGGAATTACTAATGCTAACGCTAACACAAGAGCAACATCAGGTATTGCTAACACAGGTAGTGGTGGCGGTGGTGCAACACACACTGTTAACGTAAATCCTGCAGGCGCAGATGGTGCGAGCGGTATTGTAATTATTAGGTATCAATTGTAAGGATAAAAACATGGCACATTTTGCAAAAGTAGTAGATGGTATTGTAAAAAACGTAATTGTATGTGAAGAAGACTCAGATTTTTTCGATAACTTTATCGATGATGAACCTGCACAGTGGATTCAAACTTCATTTAATACACATGGCAATGTTCATTATAATCCAAATACTGGTGCTCCCGACGGCGGTACACCTTTAAGAAAAAATTATGCAGGTATTGGTCATATATATGATCCAGTTCGAGATGCTTTTTATGCTCCACAACCCTATCCGAGTTGGACTTTGGACGAAGAAACTTGTATTTGGGAACCACCTGTACCTAGACCAGACGTACAACACAAATGGCGTTGGGACGAAGATGCTTATCAAGCAGATAACACTACTGGTTGGGTAAAACAAAAGCGTTACGAAGAGTATCCTGAGTAATCACAAATCTTAAGACTTCAAATAATAATTCATAAGTAATAGTATGTCTAACGATATACTTCAGGATAAAAAATATTTGGTGATAGATGATTTCGTTGCTGAGTCATTCGCAAATAAAATTTTAACAGATCTAACAAATCCATTTTTTCCATGGTATCTTAGTAGAACATTTCTTACAGTAAAGCAACATGAGTTTGAAAAAGCAAAAGAAGATTATAGTAATATACAAGAATATCTAGCATTTATTCATGTGTTTTTTAGTAACGATGACGGCAATACTATACGTAATTCAGATACTGCACAAATTGTTGAAGATTTATTCAGAGCGTTGCTTACAAAACTAAATTTAAATACAGGTGAAATTCTACGTTGTAAAGCAAACTTTCAAACACAACATAGAAATAAAATAAATGGTAGTCATAATACACCGCACATTGACAATGAAGTTCCGCACTACGCAGGTATATATTATGTAAATGACAGTGATGGAGATACTTTTTTGTTTGAAGGCAAGGAAGAAATTGCAAGAATTTCTCCAAAAAAAGGAAGAATAGTAATATTTGATGGAGCAACTTTACATGCAGGATCACATCCTTACGATAGTGATTTTCGTATGGTAATTAACTATAACTTTAAGGTATAAAAATGGAATATAACTTTGTAGAAGTATACGATAATGCTGTTGACAAACAGACTTGTGAAAATATTATCAAACATTTTGAAGAAGTAAAAAATGCAGGATTATCTATTGATCGACAAACCAAAGAAGGTGTTGCTAAACTAACAAAAGATACTGACATGTATGACTTAACAGAAACTCCAGATTTACTACCTTCTAATTCGATTACTTCAGCAAACGATAAAATTATATTTCACACTTTTAAAGAAGCATTTTGGAATTGCTATAACCAATATATTACCAAGTATGATCTTACACAAACAACAACACACACTTTAGACGGGTATGTAAAAATCCAAAAAACAGTACCAGGACAAGGATATCATGTTTGGCATTGGGAACAAGATAGTGTTAGTCACGGCCACAGGTTATTGTTGGTTATGTTGTATTTGAATGACGTAGAAGAAGGTGGCGAAACAGAATTTTTATATCAAGGATTACGTGTAAAACCTAAACAGGGTAGTATTATGATATGTCCTGGCAGTTTCACGCACACACACCGCGGAAATCCGCCCTTAACCGGTGAAAAATACGTGATGAATACTTGGGCAGTATATATTAATTAAACGTATTAAATCCTAAATTCTTTTCAAAATCCAACCAACTTTTCATTGTAAATGCACCGACACCCATATATCCAAATCCTCCATTATGTTGATTTTTAAGTTTAGATATTTCTGTTACTGTGTCTTTCCAGTACTGGTCAGTACTTAATTTTTGGTTGGTAATTTCTTTTGCATGGTTCCAAAATGCAGTATCATAATTACTACCGCCATGATAAAGATAACATATACCTAGTTCGATATTATTTGCAAGTATATCTAGTTCTTTGTTTACCTGTTCATTAGTATATTTTAATAGAAGATAATCAAAAAAGTAACGCAGTACTTGATCATAAAAATATCCGCTCAATGCTTCTATAGGTTCATAAAACATAGCACGATTGCCGTTTTTAACAATCCTTCCATCTATATATTTCTTTGCTCTATAACTTTGAAAATTAAATTCTTTCAAATTTTCTTTATTAAAATCTTTTTTATCAAAAAAAGTAGACATATTTTTTATAGCAATATCTTTATCAGTAGTATCTTTATTATACAAATATCCCCAACCTTGTCGTGTTTGTAGTGGGATACCAAACATCCATCCATCAGGTGTTGCGACATGATGTGTATATTTCCATGTACCAGGCTCAGGGATCATATTTACTAAACAAGTGTTTACAGGAATATGTTTAGAGTAATTGTATTCTGAATAATCTGCTGGCCAGCCTCCGCAGTCGATTACAAAATCAAATTTTTGTATATCATTATTAACTGTTACATCTACACAAGTATCTGTGTTTACAGTTGATTTGACTTGTCCGTGTATCTCAAAAAACCGATTATTATAAATTTTATTAAATTTACTAAACGCATATTCTTTCAACTTAAAATTATTAAAATGTATACCATATCGAGGAACCATCATATGACTATAAAATTCTTTTTCTCGCCAATTAGTAAACTTAACTCCTAGTTTGAGAGTAGCGTCTAAGTCATTGTGTTCTGTGTCATTCAAATTAAAGCCAATACTGTTAAACAAGTTTTCTGGAATTTGTGTTGAGGTGCTTTCACCAATTCCTAATATAGGTTTATTAGGATCATAAATTGAATAAACTTCCCATTCATTACTTAAATGTGCAAGGCAGTGCGAAATACTTATGATTCCGGCTGTGCCTGTTCCAATTACTGCTATCTTTTTTTGGCCCATACATGTAATTATAAATATTTCCAATCAGTCTTGTTTAATCTGATGACTTAGACAAATAACTAATATTATGAATGTATCAGGTATATTTCCTACTCCGATTGGATTAGACACTATAGCACTATTGTCAGAAGATGAAAAGAAACATATCTTAAACTATGAAAGTAAAACAGTAGGAAATTTAGGTAATAGAATTACTGAGAATAGTTTTGTATTAGAAGATATAGAACTTAAAGAATTAAAATTATCATTAGAAGAAAAACTACAAGAATATTTCTTTGATGTTTATAAATCTAAAGAAGTTACTCCTTATATAACACAAAGTTGGATAAACTACACTGGAAAAAATCAATTTCATCATAATCACAATCATCCAAATAGTTTTATAAGCGGTGTGTTTTACCTACAAGCAATTGATAATGATAAAATATACTTTGTGAATAGGCAAGATGCAATGTTTGAATTTCAGTCTGAAGACTTTACACTTTACAATAGTAAAACTTGGTGGATGCCTGTTGAAGATAATTCTGTGATATTTTTTCCAAGTAATTTAAGTCACGAAGTTAAGAAAAATGAAACCGATACAACTAGAATTAGTTTGGCATTTAATTGTTTTATAAAAGGAACGTTTGGCAGTATTCCTGATCTAAAGTTACTCAGTCTATAAAAAACTATACCAACCAGTTGCAATATATTTTGTATCAGTATCTGAAACATTACCTCTATGAGTATGTGTCCAATATGCAGGCCATATTAAACAACTACCTTTTACAGCATCAAACTTTCCATAGTTCATAAATTCAGTACCTGCATTTTCTACATCATTTAGATAAACCATCCATGCTAAACATCTTTTATCTACTAATTCTATATTAGGATGATATTCGCTGTGCCATGCATAATATCCCTCTCCAGGTTTATATCGTTGTATATTAAACTTTTCACGCATTCCCCATGGGGCAATTTCTTGTAATACCGGGTAACTTACTTTGTAATCGTTAATTTGTTCATTTAAAAATTCAAATAATTTTAATATGCTAGGCTGAAATGCAGGAGAATCTGCTACCTGGTCTGTTATACCAATATCAGTGCTTTTTTTAAATTCTACTTCTTTTAACAATCCGTCTGCTGAAATGTCTTTCCTTATTCCTATTTTTCCAGGAACTTGTAACCAAGTATGCTTTTCAAACTGGTTAATTAAGTCTTTGCATATATCTGGATCTAGTAATTTTTTTGATGTTTGTATAAATGACTCCATACTTGTAATTATCCTACTTTTTAAAGCAGTAACGTATCTTTGATTACACGCTAAATATACGTAACAAGGAACAATCGCATGGCTAGAACTAGAGTATCAAGTGGACAAATTGTAGGAAATATAGTGTTTGACGGAAACACTGGTATCACTGTGCCACGTGGAAACACTGCAAATAGAAATCCAAGTCCAAATCAAGGTGAAATACGCTACAATACAGATCTAAATGTAATGGAAATTTACAATGGTTCTGCATGGGGCAGTATGGGGCCTTTCCCATTTGCATTTACAGAATATTTTATGGGAGACGGAACTACATATGAATTTTTACTATCCAACACTGTAGCAAATGCTAATGACATTATTGTAACAAACAATGGTGTTCAGATGCGAGCCAACAAAGATTTTAGAATTTTCGATGGTAATGTATTAAGTTTTACAGAAGAAGATAGTACACAACACCCTCCAATTGATGGTGCTGAAATTAATATAAGAGGCTTTTCTCCTATTACAAGTGCTAGTGTGCCAGCAGGAAGTATTACACTAAATGAACTTAATTTTTCAGATGGTAGTGCAGGACAATTTTTAACTACAGACGGTAATGGTGTTTTAAGTTTTGGAAATGTTACTTTTCCTTCAAATTATAGTGTGGGCGGAGATGTAACAGGAACAACAGATAACATTCAAATCAAAGCAAACACTGTTGGCGTAAATGAACTACAAGTAAGTGACGGACAAATGGGTCAAGTACTTGCAACAGACGGTTCCGGAAACTTATCATTTATTACAGTATCCGGTGGAAGTGGCGGTGGCGGAACAGTAGCAAACTTCTTTGACCTTAGTGGGCAAATTGCTTATTCACAGATACCTAACAGTTTAATTACAATAGAAAAAGTTGATGTTGTAGATGGATCAGCAGGAGATTTATTAAGCACAGATGGTGCAGGTAATTTTTCTTTTGTATCACCTAATAATATTGCTGATACAGATGGATTATCCGAAGGTTCTAATAATTTATATTTTACAAATACAAGAGCAGATGCAAGAGCAGATCTAAGAATTGCGGCCGCAGTATTAAGTGATCTTAATAATGTAGATACTACAGCACCTTCAACTGATCAAGCACTTGTTTGGGACGGGTCAGCAGGTAAATGGAAACCAGGAACAGTTGCAAGTTCACAAAATGTTTTTGCTACGTTCACAGGCGATACAGGTACTACAACAGCAAACACAACTACGGATACTTTAACAATTAGCGGCGGTACAGGAATAAGCACAAGCATAGTTGGTGACGTTCTTACAATTACAAATACAGGCGGAGCCGGTGGTTCACAAAACCTATTTGAAACTATTGCAGTAGCAGGACAAAATAGTGTTGTTGCAGATGTAGTTAATGACACATTAACTTTAGCAGGCGGTAGTGGACTTACAATTACAACAAATAATCTTACAGATACAATAACTTTTGCTGTAGATAATGCTAACAAATTTACAAGTGTTATAAGTGATAACGGAACAGTTACTCCTTCTACATCAGATGATGCTGTAACAATAGCAGGTGGTACAGGAATTGGTACTATTGTCGCAGGAAGTACACTAACAATAAACAATGATGCACCAAATTGGTTAAACATTGCAAGTGATAGTGGTACTGCAACAGCAAATACAGTTGGTGATACACTCACAATTACAGGTGGTACTGGAATTACAACAGCAGTTGTTGGAGATACACTTACAATTAATTCAAGCACAAGTGCAAACACATTTAATACAATTAGTGTAAATGGGCAAGGAGATGTTGTTGCAGATTCTACAACAGATACTTTGACATTAGTTGCAGGATCAAATATTACACTTACAACTGATCCAACTACTGATGAGATTACAATTAATGCAAGTGCAGGTTCAGGTGGCTCAGGAACTGTAACGAGCGGTTTGGCAGGTAGAATTGCTTATTACTCTGCTACAGGAACAACATTAGTAAACACATCAAGCGGTTTATCGTGGAATAACGGTACAAACACTCTAAGTGTACAAAATATTAATATCACCGGCACAGCGGGCTCTATTACAAGCACAGGCACCATTACAGCGGCAATCATCGATGCTCCAAGTGTGCAAAGCAGTGGTGCTGGAACACCTACTTTTTCATCTGGAAATGATTTGTTATTTGACGTTGCAGGCGAAATTAATCTACAAGATACAAAAATTACAAGACTTACAGATCCAACAAATGCACAAGATGCCGCAACTAAGAAATATGTTGACGAAAATACATTAACAAGTTTTGGTATTGGTGCAGATGATTCAACAATAAGAAATGTAAGTGCTGGCGAGTCTATTAAAATTATTGGTGGTACAAATGTAACAACTACAAGTGATGTTGAAGGAAATATTACAATCAACGCTAGTGGTAATCCTGCATTTGGTACTATACAAGTTGCTGGACAAAATAATGTTGTAGCAGATACAACAGGTGATGCATTAACGTTAGTTGCTGGAACAAATGTTACAATGACAACTGACAGCGGAACAGATACTATTACAATTAATGCTTCAAGTGGTGCAAGTAATTTAAATCAACTTTCAGATGTAAGTATTAGTTCACCTGAAGAAGGACAAATGTTAGTGTACAACGGAACTAACTGGGTACAAACTAACAGTCCAACATATAGATATGTATTCACTGCAATTAATGCAAGTGATTATCAAGTAGGAGGTCCAGGACTATCTGGTACACCTAATGATCCAGATTTATATTTTAGAAAAGGTAACACATATTATTTAGATAACAGTGGAACAGGCGGCGCCCATCCATTGCTTATTAAAACCACACCAGGTACAGGTACAGGAAATCAATACACAACTGGAGTTTCAGGAAGTGCAAATGGTGTAGTAATTTTTGAAGTTCCATTTAATGCACCAAGTACATTGTACTATCAATGTCAGTTTCATACAAACATGGTCGGAACAATCAATATTACTTAAGGTGATTAAATGAGTGAAGAGAAAAAAGCAGTAGTCACATTACACAAGGGTGTAAACTCAGAAGAATTTTTAGATAACATGACAACTACGTTTGGCAGTGATTCTATACCTGCACGTTCAGTAACAATTTACAATGAAAAATTAGATTCTATTAGTAACTTTGATTTTGTTTTAACTAAAGAAGAAGCAGAAACTTTAAAAAATGATTCAAGAGTAAGAGATGTACGTTGGGGAACAAAAGCAGAAAATGGTTTGATACCTATGCACAATGTAACAGAACCAACAAGAACACATACAAGAGATAACACAGTTAACAATGCTCATTTTCCTTGGGCCTTTGCAGAATGTACATCACCAGTTTCAAGATATAATGGCGGAACAACAGCAACTTATACTCATGCATATAATTTAGATGGCACAGGTGTAGACGTAGTTGTTCAAGACAGTGGTATAGAAGTAGGTCATCCTGAGTGGTTAACTAGAGATGGTGGAACTACAAGATTAAAACAAATTGATTGGCCTGTTGAAAGTGGATTAAGTGGATCATATACACAAGGTGCCGCACATTATACAGACCAATTTGGTCATGGTACTCATTGTGCAAGTACATCAGCAGGCAAATTATATGGCTGGGCAAACAACGCAGATATTTACGCAATTAAAATTTTTGATACAGATGCATTTGGCGTTAGTGCAAGTTTCAACATGATTAGAGCATGGCACAATTTAAAGAAAAACAACAGACCAACAATAGTTAATATGAGTTGGGGATATTTCGGAACATATACAAACATTACTGGTGGCAACTGGAGAGGTACAACTTGGACAGGTACTGCTACTGAAGCACAATACGGAATGATAGAAAGAAACTTGTATGGAGGTTTGTACACACATCCTTTGAGAGTAACTTCTGTAGACAGTGACATGGAAGATTGTATTGATGACGGAGTAATATTAATTGCGTCAGCAGGAAATGCGGCACATAAAATGGATCTATCTACAGGATTAGATTACAACAATTATTGGACTAGTTCAACACTAGGAAATAGATATTATCATAGAGGCGGTACTCCCCAAGCAACAGCAAATGTAATTTGCACAGGAGCAATAGACTACGAATATACAGGTAGTCAAGAACGTAGTGCAGATTTCAGTGAAAAGGGTCCAAGAGTAGATATTTTTGCTCCTGGTTATGCAGTTCAAGCGGCAATTCCTACTGGTGCTACACTAGATCAAAACAGTACTACACATCCAGACAATGCAAGTTATAAAATTAGAAAATTACAGGGTACTAGTATGGCGGCTCCACAAGTAACTGGTATATTAGCAACACTTTTACAAGCAAGACCCAGTTATAAACAAGCAGAATGTTTGGCTTGGATACAAGATCAAGCCACAAATAGCAGATTATTTGACCCAACAACTGGCACTCCAAGCACAGATTATCAAAATCTTAGAGCATTACAGGGTGCAAACAACAAATACTTACAAACACCCTTTGTAAGCGGCTTAAAGTATAATTTTACTGGTGGAATTAGTTTTTCCAGATAAGCATAAATACTTTTAAGTTTACAACGGAGATACTATTTTGGCAAGCAATGCAAGAATCATAGCAGACGGAGGCGGCGGCGGAGGCGGCGGCGGTGGCGGTGAATATGCCGGCACTAGACAAGACAGTTTTCACGCACTTACAACCGACGATGATGGTATGCTAAAGTATACAAAATTTGATATGATTGATCAAGGTACAAGTTTAACTATATCTACTGATGCAGGAGATACCAGTTGGGACGGAGTAACTTACAGTTTTGATAACTACAATCATACAACAGGAAAACCAAATAGTAACACGTTATATGATCAATACAAGTTTAGTGGAAGGGATCAATTTTATTTTATCGACGACGATGGAAATCTTATTGTTAGATTCAATGAAGATTATGCATACACGGAGCCAAAATAAATAAATAAGGATGGGTAATAGAACATGGCAGATTTTAATCTAGGTAGAATTAAGTTTAAATGGAGAGGTGCTTGGGTCACAGGCTACTCTTACATTAAAGACGATGTAGTACTACATGGTGGTATTTCTTATGTAGTAAAAGAAAATCACACTTCTTCAAATGTTGAAGCAGATCTTACAAGTAATAAACTTGAAAAGATGGCTGGTGGTACTGAATGGAAAGGTAACTGGCAAGCGGCAACAGTTTACAAACGTGGAGATATTGTAAAATATAAATCCAACGTTTATATTGTTATTGAAGAACATACGTCAGGTGCAAACTTTGAAACTTCTACTAGTACAGATGCAAACTTATATATTTCAGGTATTGAATATGATGGCGAATATAACAACGCTTCAGAATACAATATTGGTAACCTAGTAACTTACGGAAATTCACTTTACTTAAACATACAACATACAACTGGTAATAATAAACCAAGTGGCTCCCCATCCGCTACTACTTACACTATTACAGTCAACGTTGATACATTAGGTGGTACTGGTGGAAACAGATATTTTGTAGATGGAACACAAGCACCAGACCTAGCATTTACTGAAGGTAACACTTACATCTTTAATCAAGATAGTGGTACTAACAACGGACATCCAATACTATTTTCAAGAACAGGAAATGGTTCACATGCAGGTGGATCAGTATATGAAGAAGGTGTTGAATATTATTTAGACGGACAATTACAATTAGGTAGAACACAATACCTAGCAGGCTTTGACGCCGCAACAACAAGACAGGTAAGAATTACTGTACCACAAAGTGCACCAGATACTTTATATTGGTACTGTCATAATCATCCTGACATGACCGAACAAGCAACAGATGGTGATTGGTCAACAATTACTATTTCAGAAAGTTCAACTTACTGGGCATTAGTTGCCGCAGGTTCAGGTTGGAGAGGTGCTTATAATTCTTCAGAAAGTTATTTCTTACAAGACATTGTTACATACGGTGGTTATCTTTACATTGCAAAAAATGATTCCACAGGCGTAGCACCAACAGAAACAAACAACTGGGATATTTTTGCAACTTCTTACAATGAAAGAGGTGCATGGGATAATACTACAGTTTACTCCGCTGGTGACGTTGTTAAGTATGGTGCAAAAAGATATATTGTTAAACAAGGTCAAACACCTCCAGTAGGTACAACACCAACAACTACACAATATTATGATGTGTTTGTTGAAGCATTTGAATACAAAGGAATTTGGAATGACGGTCAAGAGTATTATCCAGGAGATATTGTACTAGAAGGTGGTAGACTATGGGAAGCACAAGTAGTACACACTTCAACAGTTTCTAATAACCCAAGTGATCCAGCAAGTGGTGGCGGTATATGGTCAACATTCCTTCCAGGTATGAAATGGAACGGACAATGGAGTATTAGTTCAACATATTATCAAGATGATGTTGTAGAGTATAATCTAAGTTCTTATATCGCATTAAGAGAAACGATAGGTGAAACTCCAAATGTTAGTCCGGCGGCTTGGAATTTAGTTGCACAAGGTGACGCAAGTACAATTACTACAACACGTGGTGACATTGTTGTTAGAGGTGCAGTAGGAAACATTCCACTATCAATTGGACCAGCAGGTTCATACTTATACAGTGACGGAACTGATGTAAAATGGGGTGCGCAAACTCCACAACAAGATTATTTTGTATCACCACAAGGTGATGACACAAACGATGGTAGAACACCAGCAACAGCATGGAAAACAGTTAGACATGCTTGTGATACAGTATTCAATAGAGGCCAAAGTATTATTGCTATTGCTTCTGGTTCATACGCAGAACAATGTCCAATCAAAATTGGTAAAGGTGTTGTTGTAGAAGGCGGCGGCTTAGGTGCTGTTGACATTCAACCTGACACAACAAATGACAATGGTTTTGGTGTTGGTATATCCGATGATGGATCTACTCCAAACGCCAACTCAGATGTATTCCAAATGAACAATGGTTCAAGATTACGTAACATTGTATTTAGAAATTTTGGTGCAGGATCTGTACAAGCATGTTTAGATCCAGGTACAAGTCCAAACGATACAAGTGTTTGGATTACTTCACAGTCACCTTACGTACAAAACTGTACTAACTTTACACCAGGTGGTACTGGAATGAAAATTGACGGTGCTCTACACAACGGTGGTTATAAGAGTATGGTTGCAAATGACTGGACACAGATCAACTCCGATGGTATTGGTGTACACGCACTAAACGATGGACGTTCAGAACTTGTTTCTGTGTTTACATACTATTGTGATGTAGGTTACCTTGCAGAAAGCGGTGGTAAAATTCGTTCAGTTAACGGTTCAAGTGCATACGGTGAATTTGCTGTTAGAGCAGATGGATTTTCACAAGCAGAAGATCCACTTACAGGACATATTAGATTAGCAACACAAGAACTAAACGCTATTCAAGAAGTACAACATGATGTAACATTTAACAATTCATTCAAAGATTCAACAGGTGATATTTTTGCAGTTGGACACACAGCACCAGCATACAGTGGTACTGGTTATGCAACTTTCCAACAAGCATCATCTTACATGTACTTTGCAAGATGGACAGGTAACACATTAGATTGGCAACAAACGCTAGGTGAACCTACAGGTGCTACTGTTGGATTTACTGGTGAATTAAATGTTGCTTGTGAAGACGGATCAGGTGGTTACTATGCGGCAGGTAGAATTTATCAAAATAGTGTTTACAAAGGTTTCATAGTTAAATTTACAAGATTAGGTGAAATACAGTGGCAGAAAGTTATTTCTGGTACAGATAATATTACAGGTATGACGCATGATGAGAATCAAGCATTATACATTGCAGGTAACCATTCAACAAATGGTGCAACACTTGCAAAACTTTCAAATGGTGGTGTTATACAATGGAGTGAAACTATCAACTATGATGGTAGTACAACAAACTCAATTGAAGTTGTAAGTCTAGCGTTTGGTAGACCAAGTTTATCAAGTACTACAACATACACAACTGAAGGTGCAACAGACTTAGAAAACAAAATCTTTATGGGATTCAATGACAGTACTGCAAATGAAACAGGTATTGTTGTTTATGATTCAAACGGAAATTACCAAAAAAGTTTCCACCTAGGCGACTTTACTATGTTTGACATGAAATATGACAACACAGGTGAAGATGGTCTTTATTTTGCAGTTGGTGGACAATATGTAAGAAGTGTTACTTCATACGCTTACCCACAAACACAATTAACATACGGTGGTAGTACTCCAAGTACAGTTGCTAACGTTAACATTGGTGGTGGTCAAGGTGGTTCTACAAGAATTGCACTTGATACAGGTGGTGCAACATTAGACCAAGACGCAAACATTACAGCAGGTTACAGTTTATTCAGTAGCGGAAGTGGTGTTGCTACGATTGTTGCTAACCAGGGTGTAACAGGTAACCAGCATATTATTGATGTAAACATTACAGGTGGATCATTCCAAAACAGTGAAACTGTTGAGATGAGATCTCCACCAACAGTTAACACATATGACAATCCTATTGCGGCTAGAATTAGACTAGACGGAACAGTTGCATGGCAAAAACAATATGCAAGTTTAAAAACAGGACGTTACAAAGCAATTACTCCACTAGGTGATGAATTTTATGCAGTTGGTTCAATTGAAACATCAGCAGGAAGTGGTGTATACAATGGATTGATTACAAGTTTTGATTCAAAAGGTGTACACGGATTTAGTAGAGAATTATCAGATAATGATTCAGGTGTAGAATTAAACAGTATTAGTGTTGACGGTGTTAACATTATTATGGCAGGTATGACAAATGGTAACAACGCAGGTTACTTTAACTTTACAAGAACAGGCGGATCATTTGGTACACTAGACGATTCAAGTGGAGCATACAACTATATTACAATTACACCAACAATTGAAGATGCAACTATTTTAAGTTACAAATTCCATGACATGGACTTTAGTGACGCAACACTTGCACTTACAGATACAAACGGTGTTGTAGATAACTCACCAAATAAAGTTTTAACAATACAAGCAACTAGACAAGGTTTTGCAAGTATTGGAACTGGTATTAGTTTTGCTGTAGACGGTTTAACAAGACCAGTTAAAGATGGTTCGGTAGCATTTATTGATGGAGATAGTGAAACATACTTTATTATTTCTACAAGCGGTTACCAACAACCTACATTTACAACTGGAAATGATCCAAATGCATATGCATTGATTAATTCAAACAAAGCATTTTTACAAGAAGAAGTAGTTCAATATGTAGATGCAACTTATCCTAGTTTAGTTTATGAAAGAGAAACTTGTAGACGTGACGTTGGATTAATTGTTGATGCAGTATTATTTGACTTAGACACAGCATCAAATGGTGAATCAGTAGATGCTGGATATTCTTATTATGAAAGTCCATCAGCATTATACGCAATTACTACACAAAAAGCAGAGACAGTTGCGGCAATAACATATTTGAAAACTATTATTGCAAACATTGTAAACGAAACTGCACCAACAACAGTACGTGGCGGAATTTCACAAATTACAGATGCAGGTTTAACGGCTGAAGCAGGTTCAGATACAAGAGCACAAAATCTTGTACAAGTCGTTATTGATATTATTAATATTGGTAAAGCGGCGGCACCAAGTAAAATTAATTATGGTACGTCAAACATTGCACTAGATCCTAAAATTCCAAGTAACAAAACACCAGATGAAGGTGCAAGAGTTACATTCCGTGAAGCATTTAGTCAGGTGCGTATGACAGGACATGACTTCTTAGACATTGGTACAGGTGGATTTGCTGATACTAACTATCCAGTTATTATTAAAGCAGACTACACACAAACGCCAAATCAAGAAGCAGAAACTATTTCACAGAACGGTGGTAGAGTATTCTACGTAACCACTGACCAAGATGGTAACTTTAGAGTTGGTGACTACTTCAAGGTTGAACAGGCCACTGGTAGAGCAACACTATCGTCAGAAGAATTTGACTTAACAGGTTTGAACGAACTACAACTTGGTAGTATTACAGCAGGTAAAACTGGTGCTACTATTAACGAATTTAGTACAGATCCTAACTTAACTGATATTTCAGATAACGCAGTACCAACAGAAGGTGCTGTATACAAATTTATTAAATCAGGATTTATGGGTACAGACGCTATGGTACTTGCACGTGGTGCAACAAACCAACGTCCAACTGAAACTATTGAAGGTATGATACGTTACAACAGTACGTTAAAAACAATTGAGTTTTATAACGGTACAGATTGGGCAGTATCAGGTGGTGCTGGTCTAAGTATTGTAAGTATTACACCAAACATTTTTGATCCAGATGTAGATACAACTATTGAAATCTTAGGAGATAAATTTAGTGATCCAACAGGAGTTAAAATTGGTTCGATTACAGTTCCAATTAGTTCAGTTACATATGTAAGTGAACAAGAAATTACAGTACAAACAGGCGTTGGTGTATTCAGTGGACTAGCGGCAGGTAGATACAATGTAGAACTTACAACTAACAACGGATCTAAATCAACATTACCAAGAGGTATTGAGATTGATAATGCTCCAAATGCTAACACACCAGCAGGTTCATTGGGTAGTTTCCAAGAACAAACAGCAGTTAATATTACAAGTGTAACTGCAACAGACCCAGATGGTGATACAATTACATACAGTATCATACTTGACACAGGAAGTTTATTTGCAGACGAAGGTGGTCCGTTAACAATGAACAGTCAAACTGGTGCAATTACAGGTACATTACCAAGTGTTCCAAGTACTACAACTAAGTCATTTACAGTTAGAATGGCTTCACAAGGTACAAATGGTACAACTAACACAGATGTAATTTACTCAATTGAAATTTTACAAAACAATGCACCAACAATTACATCACCAACAGCAGGTACAACACCAGGCGGTGATGATGGTACAACAGCAGATAGTACATACGGTACTACAAGTGTTCAAGTTACTGCAACTGATGCAGATGCAGGACAAACACTTACTTACAGTGTACAAGCAGACCCAGAAGGATTATTCAGTAACGGTCTAAGTTTGAATACTGGAACAGGATTGATTAGTGGTACTATTAACCACAGTTGGTTGAACAGAGCGTATGATAGAACAGGTTCAGTGACAATTAGAGTTACAGACGATGCTACATTCCCAGCAACTGATGATGTTACATTTAACATCAAAGGTAGAACTACTTGGAGATATAGAACTGTAATTAACAGAGGTTACATGGCAGGTGGATATAGAAGTTCAGTTCCATGGTCAAACGTAAACAGAACAAACATGTCAAATGACACATCAAACAACTTAGGTAATTTAATGGATCAACCAGGTACATACTTAGATGGTGGATTCAGTGATGTTACTGGTTGGATTTGGGGTAACGATCCAAGTTATCCTACTAACTCAAACAGAGGTTGGGCGTTTAACATGACAAACGATTCACGTAAAGGTTACAACAACGGTTCATTGAACATGTCAACAGGAAGAAATGACCACGGTGTTAGTAACGAAGATAATGTGAAATCAGTTATTACAGGTGGTGGTAGTGCTAACACAGACATTATGAATCACTCAACTGAAAGTATGCGTACAAACGTTAACAACTCCGGTCTAAGTTCAGACTATCTTGGAGCGGCATGGAGTCAAACTGCTGGTTATCATTGGAATGGTACACACAGAAAGATTTCGTTTAGTACAGAATCATGGAGTGGCATGTTTGGTACACAAGGTACTCACTCAAAAGGATTAACAAGTAAGTATGGTTACTACTACATTGGTCCACCAAACAACAACAGAAACCTTGAAAAAGTTAATTCAAGTAATGACAGTTCGCAGGGTACAATTGGTAACTTCCCGAACGGACAGAACTCACAAGGTGAGCATAACATGATGATGGGACAAGATGCTGGATACTCCATTGGTATGTGGCAGGGTTCAAATGGTCAGGCTAATGACAGTTGGAAACTTACATATTCAAACGATAGTATGAGTAACGGTAACAGCGGTCAAGGTGCTCTACAACCAAAAGGACAACCAGGATGTTCATCAGGTGGTTGCTTTAGTACAGGGATTTAAAAATGAAACTATTATATTTTGGAAGAGAACAAGAAAACGGGTACATGGCAACAATCAAGGCTGAACAAGGAGGCATTGTTGCTGAAATCGACGAAGCAAACTTAGAATACATTGATTGGTCAAGTTTCATTTATGCTAAAAAATTTACTGACGAGCAGTATGAAAAAGGTGTAACAAACTCAATGAAGTCCTACAACGAATATTGGACTTGTGATCAAGATGGTAGAGTATCTGATACTTGGAAACCTACTAAGATTTCTAATGTTGGTAAAGATACAGATCCAGAAGGAAATACTTGGACAAAAACTAAACTTCCTTGGACAAGTGAAGAAGAAGGATTTATAACAGACTATGATAAATCTTGGATTTCAGGTAAAATTGCAACGTTCTCATACAGTGCTTACACAGCATTAGATGTAGATAGAGGTCCTGTTGACAAAGAAACTTGGGATCTACAACACAGACAAGCATTAGAATACAAAACTACAGGCAGTGCAGGTACACTTTTAAAACTACTTGCTGATTCCAAAAGCGTGTCAGTTGCAAATTTAGCAGATAGTATCATTAAAAACAATGAAAATTATCAAACTAAAGTTGCAAAAGTACTAGGTCTTGCAATTAGATTAAGAAAAGAGTTAACAGCATGTGGTACAGTTGCACAAGTACAAGAGTTTGCTGAGAAATACTTAGAACTTGATTTTGGAAAAGGTGTAGCCAAAACACCTATGCGTACTTTATTCAAGAACGTTTAAAAGCATTAAATACTCTGATAACTAATATATATTAATTAAGGAGTATACATGTCTGACGATTTATCAAATGAAGATATTATTAACTTTTCTTTAGATTTTGACTATGCATACAGTCATTATCAAATGGGGAGTTATGTTGTAGATGGCAATATCACCGATTGGCGTAAGGCAAAACAATGTTTAATTGAAATTGAACATAGAACTCAGTCAATTGAAGATAGAACATTCGATGACAAGAAAAAACTTGCTGAAATTCAAATCAAAAAAGAAGAATTAGAGTCTGAAGAATCACCTGCTAAACGTCATCTAATAGAAGTTGAAATTGAAGAGTTTGAATGTCATCTTGCAAGAAACAAACGTAGAATAGCACAAATTATTCAAGAACGTGAAAGATTCATGGAGCAGTTTAGAAAACTTATGCCTGACAAAACTCATATGTTAGAAATGAAAGAAAATATTGAAGAAAAAGAAAGAGAATATTGGATTTCGCGTATGGGTAAACAATCAGCAATGGAAATGTTGTCAATGGGCAAAATACAACCAGGTAATCTAGAAAGTATTATGCATATGCCTCATGAGGATCAAGCAAAAATTCTTAGAGGTGCATTAGAATACACAAAACAATTTGAAACAGGTATTGTTTCTATTGAAAAAGATGTTGAGCAAAAACTAATCAATACTCTTAAGAGCAAAGAAAAATTAGACATTGTTCCTAAAATTGAGGAAACTATACAAACAAATGCAAAACTTCTCGATTCCCCTGAATCCGAAACTTGATTACGATAGTTTTTCCAAAAGATTTATACCCTTTTTAGAAAAACATAAAAAGTATATCTATGATGTTTACTTCACTAGTCGTATACCTCCGTTTGGGCAAGACGCCATGGGTGATGTTTTTCATCAAGGTGACTGGGGAGCAATTAGTGAAAATGCAATTCAAATACAAGAAATATTAGGTATACCTGTTAGTGCAACATTTAATAATATAAATGTACCGCCAACATCACAGAATTTACAAATTTGGATCAAAAATTTTGCACCGTTATACGAAGCAGGTGTACGCATTGCAACATTGCCTCATACTATATGGATGTTACAAGGTGCTGTACAAAAAGCATATCCTGAACTACGTGTAAAAAATACTATTTTACGTAATGTACAACGTGCAAACGAAGTTGTAAAACTTGCAGAAGCAGGTTTTTATTATGTAAACTTAGATAGAGATTTAATGCGTGACAAAGATAAACTATTAGAAATAAAAGAAGCAAAAGAATATGTAAGAAAAAATATTTGTCCTGACTTTAGAATTAGTTTGTTAGCAAACGAAGGATGTTGGGGGAATTGTCCTGTACAAGATGAACATTTTGAATATAATTTTTCAAGACAAGATGCAACGGATCCAACATATTTTATGGACCCAATATCTAAACCTACTTGTCCTAGATGGGACGCTATGGATCCAGCCGCACA
>Ga0181563_10002212_pt1 | contig 18880 bp, 24 predicted proteins | sample 011ome_25_FD_133759 | JGI IMG/M metagenome (GOLD analysis project Ga0181563, IMG submission 133759) | Coastal salt marsh microbial communities from the Groves Creek Marsh, Skidaway Island, Georgia - 011512CT metaG (megahit assembly) | ecosystem: Environmental > Aquatic > Marine > Intertidal...
AAGACTTTCGGGGAACATGGATGTTTACACAAAGTCTTTACAAGAAGCCGCAAACGCTTATACCGAAGGTTCAGCTCTTCAAGATATTTATGGCAAAACTGCAGATAATCTTGATGCAAAAGTTCAAAGGCTTGTTAATACATTTGAAGCTTTTAGGGCAGAAGCTGGAGAGCTTATGGCTCAGGTTTTAAAGCCAGTTGTTGAAACTTTAATTGATGCAACAAAGGCTGTAACTGAATTTATTAGAACACCTATAGGCAAATTCATAACTCCGGCTTTGGCTCTCTTTTCTGCCATCACAGTCGGTTTTGCTGGGTTTAGAGCGGTTACAACATTAGCAACAGCCCAAATGCTTGCCATGAGAACGGCTCTATTAAAGCTAGGCGAAATGGGCGCCATTGCAAGAAATCCAATTAGGTCTTTAACTGCAACAATGACAGAGCAAATTTATGTAACTAAGCGCTTGGGTGATAGCACACAGTATGTGACCGCAAAGCAGTTAGAGAACATGGTTGTTAGTAAAAAGCTAACTGATGCTAGAAGAAGAGAAATTATTGCAAATGATGCTGCAGCTGTTTCTACGCAAAAACTTGGATGGGCCCTAAAAGCTCTTGGCTTTGCATCTGCAATTGGCATAGGAATAACAGCAATTGCCGCAATTTATGAGTTTGTTAAGGCCAGTAATCAATTTGGTAAAGACCTTGGAGGTTCACGCTCTTTGGCGCAGGCCATTGGTCAAGATACTGTTGCTTTTAACAAGCTTACCGATGCCCAAAAAGCTTCAACCGATGAATTTATCACTCATTCAATTGAAGTAAAGAAAAACACATCTTCACTTAATCCAAATGCCGTGGCTATACAGGGCGTTACAGATGCGTCAGACACTTTTGTAGCTTCTAGCAAAATAGTTACCGAAAGCCTAGAAGACCAAACTTTAGCCATTGGTGCAAACACAAAAGAATGGATTGCCAACGCACTTATTCAAAGTGAAGGGCTTCAAGAGACCTTTGAAAAATACCCAGACTTTTTTGGCGAAGTAACTAAAGCCGGCTATGACTTTGGAGAAATGCTTAATCAGGTTTTAGAAAATCCAGACATCGAATTTGGAAGCCAAATTTTTTCTGATATTCAAAAATTACAAGACGAAATAGATATATTAGAAGCAGAAGAAGCAGGACTTTTTGGACGTGCTGCGGGGCGAGCAACTACCCAAGAAGAGGATAGAAGACTTTCTGCCTTAAACGACCAGCGTAAAGCCCTTCAAGACCAGCAAGACATACTTCTAAGACTTAAGTCAGCGTTTGCAGACCTTGGCCCTACAGTAAAAACTGCTCTAAATCAAACAATATTTACTGATGCTATAAATGGATTGCTTGGTATTGAAGCTGCCGCAGAAGATTCAGAAGAAGGCATGAAGAAGCTCGAAGATGGTGCAAATGGCGCAGCTGACGCACTACGAACCCTTGTGGACTATGCGAGCGACTTGAACTCAATTTTTGGTCGTGTCATTGACCTTGAGTTTTCAAAAATTATTGGAAGAGATGACATTGCAAAGGGTTGGGCAAAGATTGCAGAAAATGCCGACAAGGCAGCCGAGGCAATTGAAAAAGCAGCCCAAGAACAAAAAGACCTTGCAGCAGACAGAACAATTCTTGAATACCAGCTCTCTGTTGCCGAGCGTTATGGCGATGAAGCTCGTGCCACCGAGATTAGGGCAAAGCTTGCCAAAGTAAACAGCGACTTGGCAGATGCAAACAAAGACCTTGCCGATGCCGAAGCAGAAGCATCTATGGGTCTTACTGGCACAAGTGAGGCTGCCATTGAAAACCGAGGAGAGATTCTTGGGGTTATTAAAAATTACAGGGACTACATCAAGACCCTTGCCGAGCTTGGCAGAAAGCCAGAGCAACTTGCGGGGGACATAAATGTTCTTAAGAGACAGTTTACAGAGCAGGCTTTGGCTGCTGGTTACGCACAAGACGAGCTTGCGCCTTACCTAGAACTCTTTGACCAATTTGCTGCTGTTGCAACTGATGCCCCACGAGACGTAGATGTTGAAGTTAATTTTGCCCTTGATGCTGCTGAGCAAGCCATACAAGAATTCTTGGCAAAACAACGAAATACATCAGTTGATGTAAACCTAAACGAGCCAGATACTCGAAGCTACGTGCAAAGGCTAGAAGACAATTTGCAATCAATGTTAAATAATTTGCCACTTGATTCAGACTCAATGTGGGCAAACTATTTGCGTGATTTAATTAACAACATTCAAAATCCGACTGTTACCGAATCACCAACTAAACGAGCCCTTCAGGGAATGTGGCAAAACATTGCAAATGATACCGAGTCAATGTGGGGTCAATATTTGGCGCAGGCATTGAAGGCGGGCAGTAAGCAGGCGGTTCTTCAAACGGCATCATCCGGAATGGCATCAGTTGGTGGTAGCTACTACAAAAGACCAGCCTATTCCTCTTATCTTTACGACTACTATAGGCAAATGTATACCGATGCCCTGCGCCTTGCAGATGGTGGTTTAGTTGAAGGCCCGGGAACAGCGAAAAGCGATAGCGTTCCAGCGAGACTTTCAAGGGGAGAATTTGTTGTGCAAGCAAGCGCTGTTAAGGCTTATGGCGTTGACTTTATGAATGCTCTAAACAGTCAGCGACTACCAATGGCCACTTCTGCCCCAGCAACTGCTGCAGTATCTGGCGGCTCAACAATTGCGTATTTAGCCCCTGAAGACAGGGCGCTACTCCGTGCAGTTGCAGACAGGCCAGTTACACTTTATGCGGATAACACCAAGATTGCACAGTCAGCAAATGCTGGTAATCAAACCCTAAGTCAGCGAGGTCTAAAGTAATGCGTCAAGTCTATTTTGGCAATGACAATAAGCAGGTTTGGATTCCTGCCCCTCAGTCCGGTATGCAAGCAGATTCAAACACTCGTGTGATTGAAAACCAGTTGCTAAGCGGTAGAACATCCGTTACCCGCTCTGGTGCGACATCTAGGCGCTTTACAAGCTCGTGGCTTGGGTCGCTAAATGCAAGCGATATTCAGGGCAGCCTACACACAATCAAAGACTTCTACGACGGCGTTTACGGCGACGGCCCTTTTTACTGGAACGACCCATACGCAACTACTACAAATCTGCTTCCACCACACTGGGCAGCTCCGGGACTTGCCAGAAACGATTGGCCTGAGATTGCATCGTTTGATGCCACTGAGCACCCAACAACCGATACTAACTCAAACAACTACCCAACCTACTCAGCTCGATTCAACATTACCGATACGGGCGAGGTCGAGAGCACAAAGAAGCTAACGCTAATTATCCCAGAGAAATACACGCTGCACTTTGGCTGGCATGGTGTTGTGGATTCTGGCGATGCTGGAATCAGAATCAAGCGCACAGCCCGCAGTAACGGCGCTGTTACGACAGTTGACCCAAATGTTATTTCTGTGACTTCTACCAACCGCACAAACGCAGCAATTAGTGGAGATGTCTACACAAAGGCAGAGATTTATCTATACAAGCCAAGTGGCTCTGCATCTGACATCACAGTTAGCGGGATGATTGCTCAGCTAACTTCTGGTTCTGCACTTCCAGCTGCTGGTGGCTTTATTGGTGGCAGGGGAACTTCAGCCCTAGAGTTTGCAGGCCCTATCGGAATTGAATACTATTCAGCAAACATCAACAATGGGCAGGTAGGACTGAGCTGTCAGTGGCAGGAGGTCTAAGTGTCAACCAAGATTACAAACGCCAGTGGCAGTGGAAAGATACAAGATAACTCCCTAATCACATTTAGCTACAACGAAGATGTCACATCGCTTGAGCCTTCGAACCTTGATGGCGGTGTGGGTCAAGTTGCATTTACTGGCATGGCAGTAAAAGAAAACAAGGTTGGCAACACTCATCCATCTAGCAAGCTGCTAATTAACAATGACATCGTGCTTACTGACAGCATCTTCGGCTCTGTGCAGTTTCAGGCACAAAATGTCACCGTAAACAACGAGATTGCTAGCGTCACTGGTTCTACAATCCACGAGCGACTAAATGTTGACAAGACCGCAGGGCCACACGGTGGAACAGGTGCAACACTTTGGACTGCAATTATTTACTACTGCTCTCTGGTCAACATCACACCAAGCATCAGCCCGTCTTTGCAGACAACGCTAGATGCCATTGATGTGAACTTTATCGGCTGGCAAGGCAATGTCTGGGAGCACCTGAAGATGCTCTGTGCTGCCGTCTCGCTTGATGATGCTGGCAACATTGGGCTTGAAATGTTTATTGACAATGACACTCTTACCTTTCGCCAAGCTCTTACCACAAATGTGGTAATTGATGAATACATTGAAGATGTTTCGCTTGCAATTAACAGCACTGATACTGCTCAGCGGTTTAGCCTCACCAAGTACGAAACTGTTTATGGTTCAAATAGGGTTATTGCCGAGCAAGAACGGGGCGAGCTAACTGCGCCTACTGCGAATGTCACGATTGACGACAGGATGCAGGTTGACGCTGGCGAAACGCTAATCAAGCGGTTCAAGGTAAACGCATCGCTTGAAAGCATCAATCAGCCAACTGTAGTGTCTGCAATCACGACCTTGCCATACCCGCTCACTGGCAACTTTGGCGAGTATGTAGTTGTGGGTAATGATGACTTGCCAATTCAGCCCTCTCAGTGGATTGACCAAGGCGGAAGCTTGACTGTGTCTATCACAGAAAACCCAAACGAGATTGAGCTAGTAATTGTTGCTCCGCCTGCTCCGTCGCTCCCAACTGCAGATGACCCAGCAGAATCAACTTTTGCACCATACAAGATTGGTGTTGAGTCTGCTGGTGGGGAAGACTACCCAGCCTTATACCTAACTGGCACTGGCGTATTTTTTGAAACAAAAACTAAAGACTTTATCACTGGTGCATCAGAAGACTACACTTCAAAAGATGATGCGACTGCAGTAGACAACCCATTCTTTATTCGTGACCACGACATCTCAACTCGTGGAGTTGCAGCTGCTCAGGCTCAGTGTGGGCCTAACATTGTTTTGTCAATGAGCGTTTCTGAGGGTGTGCAATTCGGTAGCACAATTGGGGCTATGTTTGACTACCAAAGCAACAAATATAGATTGTCGTCTATACAGTTTTCCGATGGCAATGTTTCAATCACTGGCAAAGGCTGCGCAAGGTTTTCAGACTTTGACTCAATCTGGAGTAGCAGCACTTTTGCAGACTTTACAAGTGTTGCACTTGACCCAGCAACTTACCCAACAGAAGCTTTGACATTCAATGAGTTTTCGGTAATCCCACTTATGGAGGCGCAGTAATGGCAACATCTTGGTATAAGAACTATCTAGCTGCTGATGTCCAGCCTTGGGCTAGGCAGCTTCAAAAAGAGATTGACAATCTAAAGTCAAACTTCCAAAGCGCAGAAGTCAATAACACAACCCGTGATGACCAGCTTGCATCATCACTCCGTCAAGTTCAAAATGCCGCTACTGAAGCCAGTGAAGCTGCCATCGCTGCAGCGGATGCTGCTCAAGAAGCATCTGATGCAAATGCTACGGCAATCAGTGCAAACAGCACTGCGATTACAGCAAACTCAAATGCGCTAGCAGCCCTTCAGGATATTGTTGACTTAGCTTCGCCGGGTGGGCCAACTCTAAACGCAGCTAATTTAACTGCAGGGACAATTACTGCCGTTGATGTAGGTGCTGTAAACATCACTGGTGCAAGCATTAGCGGTGGAAGTATTTCTTCAAGTGGTGCAAATGGAACTGTGACTGTTTCGAATGGTTCAGTTGCCTTTTCTGGTGGTGGAAAGACTGGCTCTATAAACCCAACATCAACCTATGGATTAGGTCTTACCTCTAGTGACAGAGTCTACATAAGTGCCCCTAATGGAATTGAAGGAGCTTATGCAAGTTTTGCAGAGATTGATGGTGCATACGTAGATGCAACAACCTCTTTTAGAGGAACCTACAATACAACAATTGCCTCAAACACTCAAAGCACATTTGCTGGCAATCTGTTTATTAACTCGTCCGGCAACATGTTTAGAGACCCAACAATTTCTAGCCAAGAAGCCAAAGAAAATATTGCTCCTTATGAATTTGACACTGCTGCTTTTATTGCAGTGAATCCAGTCACCTTCAACTACAAAGACGGAGTATTTTCTAATCCCGGTGAGTCAGATATTACACAGCTCGGATTTATCTTGGAAGATTTCGAGCAAGCTGGTTTAGGTGAACACTTAGTCATTCCAGCAAACGAGATAGACCAATACAAAGGGTTACGTTACGACAAGCTTTACATGTTCTTGCACAAAGTCGTTCAGGAGCAGCAGCAAAAAATTCAAGAGCTTGAAGCCAGAATTACAACATTAGAAGGATAAGGTAAAATAGAATAATGGCAAATACCACTAAGGGCATCACCTATCCAACCTCAAGCGACAGCATCGCTCCGCTTGAGACGCACTTTGCAAACCTCGCAAACAGCGCAGATAACGCTGGTGTGCTTTCAGGTTCACACAACTTTACTGGCCCAAGCGATAGCTCAAGCCCAGTAAACATTGTGGTCAGCTATGGCGCAACTCTATCGGGCACTCCTGTTGTAGTATGCAACGTCAGAGGCGGAGCGGGCGCTAGTGGCTATGTTGCCACAATCTCGGGCGCACCCGGAACCACAAGCTTCACTGCTCGTGTGCACAGGCTAAGCGGAACTGGGGCAGATTCATCTCTCTACATTGACTGGATGGCGAGCGACTACAGCTAAGGAAAATTATGGCGACTTTTAGACTTCCATTTGCCGACAAGTATGTAACAGGCGAGTTCGGCACTCGCAGCAAGTACCGTATTGCAAACAACCTCGGCCCACACCGTGGCGTTGACTGGGCACGTCCTGCTGGCACAAAGATTCCAGCAGTATCGAAAGGCACTGTCACTTTGGTCAAGTGGAGCCGTGTGCTTGGCTGGGTTCTTGTGCAAACTGTTTGGGCTCAAAAAAAGGTTTGGTATGTGGGCTACTGCCACTTAGCAGAAAAGCCAACTCTAAAAGTTGGCGACAAAGTCAAGATGGGCGAGACAATTGGACTGATGGGTTCGACTGGCTCGGCTAGTTCTGGCCCGCATTTGCATGCAACCTTGGGCTTGACCCCTAAATCTGTGTTTTGGGGCAAAGTTTACGATTTGAAGGCTTTTATCAAGAACCAGATGAAAAAAGAGGCTGCAGAATCGCCACAGAAGGCAGAACAGCCAAAGGCTAAGGTGGTTACACCCAAGAAGACCACAAAGCCGTCAGCGAAGCGTACAGCGGCTCCTAAGACATATACCGTCAAATCAGGCGACTCATATTGGAAGATTGGCAAGATTGTCGGTGTTGACTATAGAAAGCTACAAAAACTAAACAATAACAAGCAATTACATCCGGGCGACAAGATAAAGATTGGATAAGTTATGAACTTACTATCACTTTCGAAGCGCACGGTGGCTTACATCGTTCTCAAAGTTTCTGGAACTTTGGGTGGCGGAGCTGTTATCGGCGTTGAGGTTTGGCAGGCAGCTTTGCTAGCTGCCTTCATTGGCTTCATGGAGGTTGCTGAAGAAGTCAGCAGAGCATACGTCAAAGACGGAGATGTCTCTGAGGAAGACATGAATGACATCTTCAATGATTTTGACGAAGTAGAGGACATGGACTCCGAGGCATAACGATGAAAGAAAAAACAATGTTCGTTTTGGCAGCTGGAGTTATGGTTGCCATCCTTGTCGCTATCATTGGCGACTACGTAGTATCTGCAATTGAGACTCAGGCCACCGGCGAGCCGGTAGATGTATCTGCAGAAGTTATGACCTTAGTTCAAACTGCACTTGGTGGCGTTATTGGTATCCTAGGTGGGTACTTCGGTGCCAAGGGGACAAAGAAAGACCAAGAGTAATGTCAGAGCAGCGGGATTTCACAGAGGTTCTAATAGCGATTGGGCGCATCGAGGAAGATTCAGACCCCGAACTGGCATAAAACTTTACGAATGGGCGATGGGGGCGCAAAGACATTAAAGGACATTCGTAATGAGCAACAAAAGCAGATTATTCATAGCATTGCTTCTTGCGTTTTTCCCCGTTCTCTTTGCCCAGCCCGCTCAGGCTGTGCTCGTAGATAGCGTCGACATCACTTGTAAAAAAGATGGCGTAGAGGAAACCTACAATACCGGCTGGGATAGCGACAACACTTACTTTGAAGGCGTTGGCGACATCGCCAAGTTTTATTGCGAAGGTGGCCACTCCCTTTTGGGTGATGGAGCCGAATACGTTTCAGACACCCTTGGAAGCGGTGAAGGCCGATTTTATACAGGCGAATCGACAAATTCAACTCCCGAGCCGTCTCCAGAGCCTACAGCTTCGTCTGCTGCTAGTGAGAGTACCGAAAAGACCACTTCTGCCGTTACGGAACAATCTGGGCCTTCTCAGGAGGATTACGATTCTGCACTAGCTAGAATTGTCGAATTAGAGGCCACTATTGCCGATAAAGACGCTGAAATCGCATCTTTGAACGCAATTATTGCTGGACTAAAGGGAAGCATCGATTCTAAGAATCAAACAATCGCTTCACTCAATGGCACAATCGACGAATTGAAGGCAAGTCTTGATGCATCGGCTAAATCTTTTGATGAGCTAAAGTCTACAAACGCCTCACTTACAAAACAGATAGAAGAATTTAAGATTTCTCTGGACAAGGCCAATAAAGAAATTGCATCTCAGAAGGCTCGTGGCGACAACGCAGAAAAAACAATCACCGAGCTAAAGGGCACAATCACCGAGCTAAAGGGCACAATCACCGAGCTAAAGGGCACAATCACCTCGCTAAACGAAAAGATTGCAAACCTTCAATCTCAAGTTGAAACTATTCCCGGATTGAAGAAAGAGCTTGATAACGCCTTGGCTAATGTGTCTAAAGCCGAGCAGACAATAAAGTCTCTTGAAGATTCTCTCATAAAAGCAAATGATACAATTGAAGAACAGGGTGCTCAGATTGAGGAATTAAAGGCGCTGCGTTCATCTGAAGACTCTGCACAAAATAGTGCGTTAGCTGAGGCACTAGTCGCCGAAGCTAACGTTTTATTTGATAACGCAGAAGGTGGCAGCGAGGAATACGAAGTCGGTTTAGCAATGTTGTCTTTGGCAGCAGAAGCTGATGACCCAGACCTGCCAGAACAGCTTGCAGCTGTGCCCGTGATAGGCGCTGTTGCTGGTGAAATTCTAAGCTTTATGAACAGCTTGGGAAATGTTGGTGCAGACATCTCCCCTGAAGTTCGTGAGCGTTCAGAAGAAGTTGTAATTGCTGGCGTTATTGTCGGTGGTCAAATTGCCACCACAAGCGCCATCTCAGTATCCGGAGGAACCTCAAATGTGCGAATGCGAAAACTGTAACTGCGACAAGACCGCTTGCGATTGTGGTAAATAATGAAGAACTTTTTAAGAGACATGCTTGACCAAGCTTGGACTTTGCTTGGCATGTTTGTCGCTTGGATTGTTCTAGAGGGTTCTGCAAAAACTGTTACTGGCTGGCTAATACTTATGACTTTAGCAATTTGGGCTATCACCTATCCACTACGAGCCGGAAGAGACTCTGATGGCTGAACAGCGAGACTTCACAGAAGTCCTAGTAGCGATTGGGCGCATTGAGGAAGGTATTAAGGGATTGCGCGAATCAGTTGACAGACTGGAAAAGAAAGCTTGGGCGCAAGAGGAAGAGATTCAAGAGATGCAGTTGGATATCCAGCAGCTCAAAACTCAGCGAAGCACTCTCCGTGAAAACATCGCTATGGGGCTATCTATGGTAGCCGTTATCGTTGCGACTTTGGCTGCACTAACAGTTTAGAGTTCGTCTTCGTCATAAACGTTGCGGTCTTGCATCGCATAAAAGCAGTAGCTGCAACTGCTTAGTCCTAATAGGCACACCTTGTCGCAGTGCAGGCACGAGAAGTTATCGTGGTCTGGTATCTTCACAACTGGCATGCCACAAGTGCAAACGTATTCAATCGTGATTTCAATGTCGCGGTCTTCGTCATAAACTACTTGACGATAGATTTCTACCTCAAAATCTGTTTGTCTTGCAAGCGCTTCGAAGGGGTCACTACCCAACTCGCCATTCCGCTTTCCGCGTCGTAGCCCAAAGCTTCTTTGAAGTAGTCGCTGCCACCATCCATAGCCGGATTCTGAACCCATAAGGTATTACCCCAATCTGCCGTTGCTTCGTGATGGAAATGGTGGGTAACAAGGACATCAGATGCTCCAACTGGATGCCGGTTTGCAGCCATGGTCTTATACCAGTTGAATACCCTGTTTGCTACTGCACCCGAGCCTCGACCAAATACATCGCCATGGGTAATGCCATATGTCCAGCCTTGAATCTCAGTAGCCAGAGAGATTTCTCTTTCTGCTATTTCAAATGTAACATGCTTCATCGTTTCATCTTGCTCGATGGCAACCTGTGCCATCTCAAAGACGAGCAAATCATCGTTGTCGCCTAGAGTTGTGCGGTTTCCGTTGATTCGATGCTCTCCGTGGTTTCCGGGCGCAACGACCACTCGCACAGACTTGAACATTGGAGCAAGGTCATAAATACTTCGGAGGATTGCCCCTACTGTAAAGCGAATCTGCTCTCTGCGGTTCATGTCAATGCTAAAAGACTGCTGTGGGTAGATAACACAGCCTTCGACCATGTCACCGCCACCGATAATCACAAGCTCTTGCAGCCCGCGTCCAATAGCGCGAAGCTCTTGCACCCTGCTCTTTGCCATCGAAATTGCGTTAGAAAGTCTTTCGGTAAAAGCCTGTGTGCCACCGCCATCACTCTTGCCTGTTTGCCAGTCTGCCCAGTCAAGCACAAAGGTGCTTTCTGGTAAGTGGCTAAAGTTGTCTTTGTAGTCTTTGCGCTCAAAGTCCATTGAGTTGAGAAGCTCAACTGGGTCAACCTGATTTTCGGCTGGGCCACTACGCCTAAGTGCAAATGCGTAAGTGTGCTTCCAGAGCATCTGCTCTTTGTCCCTGCTCCAGTATTGACTGTGACGCTCTTTTAGCGTTCCAACAATCTCGACTTGCTCAGGGTCGTGACCAAAGCTTCTAAGGATTTCTTCGGGACTCATGTTGGAGAGTTCACTCTCCAGCGCACCAGTGTTTAGAACACCAGAGTCTCCAGTCCATTCAAGGCTCTGAGCCTCTTCATCGTCAAAGCTGGTTAGGTTAGTCCTACCAACGCACAAAGCACGGTGCTTGTTTACGGTTGTCTTGCCGAACAGTTCCCAGTCTTTAGCGACTGAGCGACTGCTTCGAGACGAGTTGACATCAAGCTCTAGCCTTCTATCGCCCGTCTCTGCGATTAGCTCACAGATTTTGCAGTTAGCTGCCATTATTTGTCTAGGTTAATACCGTTGACCCAAGTCTTCCCTGCGTCTCCGCCCCATGCGTCCCATGCCACACGGCCCGGTGAAGGGTAGCCCTTCTCTCCAGCGTTAAACCCTTCCGCCTTTCTGTCACTTGTGTGCCTAGCAAAGTAGGATTTCATACGAGCTACAGTATCACGGCTTACGCTGCCACCGCTAGCAAGCTGGCTGGCGCGTCTCCTGCCAACATCAGTGAACCCAGAGCCTGCTTTGCCCTCGGAAATCCACTTCAAAGCTCTCTTGGCAGCGTTTTGTACGCCTTCTGGAACTTTGTATTTAGCTGCTTCTTGCATTGGGCTACCTGAATTTACAAGCCCCGGTGGGATAACTGCCAATCTACAAGCTCCGTTCTCTTCAATATCTGCATCAATAGCAGAGCAACCAATGCCGTCTTCTGCTTCAAAGTGGAATACGCAGTTACCACACTTGACACCGATAGAGCTATCTGTGTTTTGTGCAGGGGTCATGTAGTTAGGGTAAACCGTGCTGCCCTCGCTACCAAACTTTCCGTACTCACGCACAACGCCGAGCATTGCATCTGCTAGTGCTTTTTCATCTCCCTCAAGTTGGGAGTAAAGGTCTTGGCTTACTTCTTTGATTCTCAAAGCTTCACGCCTTCTTTCATCACGGGGGTGAGTGCCACCCGGCTTAATATCTTCCGACGAGGAGATTGCAACCATCTGAGCCGTTGCTTCACGCTTTGTTGCGTGGCAAGCGACTAGCGAATAATCCCTTTTGACTACGGCCCACTTAGGGCAGTCAGGGTGATATTTCGTGATGTAATATGGCAAAGTTACTTCCAGCCTTTTTCCAGAGTCGGTAAGTGTATTTTATTTCGTAAGTAAATTATACCGTGCCTTGTGGCATCATTTGCGTGGGGCTTTCCCGGCTGATGCATCTCCATCCTCTTGAGCTTGTCGTCACCGCAGAGCTTTTTCTGCGCAGGTTGCTGGTAGGTGACCTTCTTGACTCCGTGGACAATCGCCTCAAGCGCACCAATTACATAAGCAGGGGTAATGTCAGCGCCATGCACTCCGGGGCGAAGAGTAAAGTTCTCGCAAACAATCTCATCAAACTGCTCAAGCCCAACTTCTTTTACCCAATGCACAAACCCCTCAAGGCCATTGGCAACTTGGTAAGTGTTCACAAGATAAACAGAGTCAGTGTCGTAACCGATAATAGAAACTCCAGTTGTGCCACCGGGGTCAAGGCTAATCATTAGAGGCATGAGAGTTCTTTTCTAGTTGGTAATACTGGTAGCACAGAACTGCAAGGCTGTAGCGATACCCAAGCTCGAACTTGAGGGCATGATACTTGACGGCTTCCCAATCCTCTTTGACTTTTTCAAAGCTAGCTGTTCTGGAGTACCCGCTCATCAGCCACCTTCCTGTGGATTGTCGTCTTTGGCAGCCCAGTTAGCTTTACAACCATGTCAACCGAAGTGCCCTGCGACACCACCCTTCGGATGGTATTCCAATCTACACGCCCAACGCTGTTCTGGAAGATGAGGTCTCTCATGTCTTCTAAGTGCTTGGGGTTTAGCTTTCCGCCCGTCTTCTGTGGCTTTTCCGTGAGCCTTGCAACAGTGCTGTGACTCACAAGGTTGTGAGTAATGTTTGCAATCTGCCTAAAAGAGAAGAGCTGATACTTGCCTATGCTCTGGATAGTTTCGTACAAAACTTCCCGGGTCATAGAATCTGCCGTATCTCTCAGCTCAATGGCCTTAGCGATAATGAATAGTCTTTCCTGTGGAATCATACTTGCGTCTCCAAAAATGTCTTGCTGCTTTCTACATACAGTCTCAACCGCCCCTGTGAACGAAGTGACTCAATCATCTCGTCAAACTCACGCTTACGCTTGTTACCAAACCTGCGATACGCTTCGTCATAACGAATTTTGCCACCCTTGTTAGTGACAAAAGCTTCTAGCTCGTCAACTTCTCTCTGCCATTCAGACTCTGAGATTGACTGTGCCATTCTTTCTAAGTTGATAAACCATTGCTCTGCATAGTGGATTGCAATAACCATGTGGTGCAGCTCAACATTGTCAGACCTGTCATACATGGCGAGAAGGATTGAAACCTTCCACACAGAAAGCGAGAGTCGCTGGCGAGATGGCTCAATGGACTGCTCGTGTGCGTGGCCATCAACATAGTTTCCCATGTCCCACTTGAACTGGTTGAAGCGAGTTAGTGCCTCATCGCTCAAGCGAACTGGCCTTGGGAATGGCTTCCCCTTCTTGTCCCAAAACAACTTGGACTCATAGAGGGAGCGCACAAGCTCTTCCATCTCGTAATCCTGCTGAACAATCGTGTCGTGCTCTGGGGCCTGCTCGATAGCTTCCATCTCAAAGGTTCGCTCTGGTGCATCTGCGATGACATACAAGAACCTAGCCAAGAAACCTGAACGAAAGTAGTCAACAGTCAAAATCTCTGACACCTTGCTGGTGATACCCATGAGATACATGATGAAGTTTGTCTCTGCTCGCTCAGACTGCACGGCTGCAGTTGCGCTCTTGCCTCCAGTAGAACGGATTACCACAGGAACATGACCGTCATAAAGCTCAGTGAACTGGTCTGCAGCAGTTGACATGTAGGTCTTGGTAATGAACTCCTTGAACATGCCCTGCACCTCATCTCTGTGGAAAAGAGAGGTCAAGCCATCACGACCAGCTAGGTGCTTTACCAGACCTTCGGCGGTTGTGTTCGAACCAATGTCAATCTGGTAGCCAACATACTTTTCGTAACGCCTAAGCATGCGAAGCATGAGCTGACGGCTGGTTGACTTACGGCTAAGCGTTGTCTCACCCAGCACCATAAACCAAAGGTTCAGGCCGAGCTTGCCATACCTCGGTGTCCCAAAGCCAGTGTCTGAGAAAACGCAAGACAAAAGCGTGAAAGCAGATGCCACCTGAAACTCGATTGCGCCATCAGTCTTCTTGCGAGTCCATGCACAATACTTGTCAATGAAAGTCGGGTTAGCAGCTACTAAACTGCGCTCTTCGCTCGATAAAAAGTCGGCTTTGGTTTGGTCTGCTTTTAGATTCACAAGCTCATCAAGCTCTACGGCTTGAGAGGCATCCTCTGGGATGTCTTTTGCCTGCTCTGCTCTTTGGACTTCTCTCCACAGGTCGCCGTCAGCATCAAGTCTCTTTGGCCTATCTGGGCGGTGATACTTGTTGCACTTTGCGTGACGAGCAACGACAAAGACTTCCTCTGCAGTCAAGCCAACTCTAAACAGTTCTAGCTCTAGCCTCCAAAGCATCTTTGACAGGTCAGCTCCGGGTAGTGGCTCCTCCAAGTAGAGGGTCATAATGTCACCATTAGCTGGTAGCTTTTTGAGGATGTCAATGATTGCTGGCGGAGCTTCGGGCATCGGAGCAGTTGACGGGTCTAGGATTGCATCTACCTCAACGTTGCCGTAGACAGATTCAAGGTCTTCAATGGTGTAAACCAAACCGCTGGACTCTGCGGTAACTGGCTGGCTCTCGCTGTATTTCTTGTTCATGCTTCCCGGCACTCGCAAAAGCTTTGTGGGATTCCAGCCAGAGACATCGCAACCTTGGTCACGGTGTGCGTAGGCAATCTTCTTGGCAAGAGTCGCAACCCGCTGTGGGTCGTAGGACTTGTCTAGTAGCCAGTAAGAGTGCCACCTAGCCTCAGATGTCTGGACATTGATTGAGGGTGGCATCCTGAAGTTGTCTGGATTGCAAGTGTCAGAGTCTGCGTAAACCGCCTGAACCGACTTGGCGTTCTCACGAATTCTGCGCTCTTCGTAGAAAAGGATTGGGGAAAAATAAACATCCTCATCAGACTTCGTTTTGGCATACTCAGACATCGCATCTAGCTCATCTGGGTAGCTAAAGAACTTTTGCACAGTTGGCGCACCGTGTGTGTCCTTGGTGACAATGGTTGCGTAGCCCGCACTTTCACCAAGAACCGTCTCTAGGAAGTCCTTAGGGTTCATTCTCTCTCCTTATTCATTTTCTGAATGAGTCCCCTTGCAGGAATCGAACCTGCCACGCACAAAGAGAGAAAGGGGGGATTGCGTGAACCATTAGGGGGAAAGTGCGTTGTTAGGGAGTCGCACCCCTCCCGCCCGTTACTCGACCCAGAGGTCGCTTGCAGGTGTTGCACCCATGTCCTTGAGTGCTTCTGCGCCCGCAGTTGGCTTGTTGAAGCCAGCTACGTTGTTGTCGGCTGGGTAGTCACCTTCTGCTTCCCTGATGGTGACTCGGACATCAACGGCCTTCCCCAGCACGTCTTTGATGTCTGGGACACTGAAGTCGCCCTTGACATCGAAGCCTAGAGATTCGAAGAAGCTCTGAGTCTTCCAGAAGTCTCCAGCTACATACAGTGGAATGTAAGCAAACAGTCTGCGGTTCTCATACTCTCCACCTGAGACCCTGAACTGAACGTTCCAACGTGGCTTACCGGCATTAGCGCCACCACGAACTTCCTCTGCTTTTACTTCGTAAATTGTTGCTGAATAAGTTCCCTTTGGCAAAACACCTAGGTCGCCAGATGGCTGGCTACTGGTTGCTTCTGCTGGGACTTTGATTGTAAGGCTCATGATTTCTTGGCCTCTCCTATCTTTTTGATTGTGTCCATTAGTTTCTTCATGCTTGGGTCATACATCTTGGACGGCAAACCGAAGCGGTTTCCCGACACAAGCCTGTCAGAACCTTGCAGGTATAGAGCACGTTTCGTTGAATCCTCAGTCTTCTCGCTTGTCATGTAAGCGATAATGTCCGGGATTGCAGGAAGCGTGTTCCGGGTTGAGCCAGCGAGCATTGGCACGGTCTTGACTGCGCCAGTTGCGTCATCTTTCTCGTCCTGAGCGTGAGCAATAAAGATGCTCAGGAAGCTTGCGTGGTGCATCTTTCGCACCGTCTGGTTTGCCCACTCCTTTAGGTCTCCCCACTTACCAAAGCGGTTGTTCTTGTTCTCTGGCTTTTCGCCAAAGACCTTCTCCGCCCTGTCCATGGCAACACCAAGAGTGTCAACAATTACAGTCTTGTATTTGTGGTCTTGGGTAAGAAGTCCATCCAAAACCGACTCTAGTTGGTCGTGTGTGTCAACTTGAATTACGTCAACGTCACGCCAGTCTCTTGCGATTGCTGTTGCACCTCCCTCTACGTCAATGAGAAGAACAGGTGAGAATGCGGCTACCTCTGCAGCTGATGCAGCTAGCCAAGTCTTGCCGTTCTTTGGGTCGCCGTAGATGAGCATTGACTTCGGCACATTAAGTGCTTCAGCCTTTTTGATGAACTTGCTGAAAGCAAGCTCTGGAAATTTGGTATCACTCATAGTGACCTTCCTAGTTGTGTGGACTGTTTATGTTCAGTTGTGTGGAAATTATAGTAGCACGAAAGTGTCTTAGTTGCAAAACCTTTCGGCGAGTCTAAATTCCGATGGCGCACTTGAAGCAGTGCTCGTTTTTATCTAAGTTGTCTAGGTCTACTCCGGCACGGATTGCATCCCAAAGGTTTACAAGTCTATCCCATAGTTGCACTGCAAGCTCTTCGGAGTAGTCGAAGGTGTAAGTCCAGATGTCATTCTCAGTAGTGCCGTCCCTGTTGATGAACACAAGCGAGCAGGTCTCTATCTCAGTGCCTTCTCTGTTGAGTCCCCATGCGTAAAGCTGAACCTGCGCAACATACTTTTGCAGTGTGTATGCGACATCGGCATTGCCATTTTCTGGGTCGTCAATATATTTCTGCATCTTGCGCATCTTGTCTCGGCTAGATGTCTTCCAGTCAATCAAGTGCTTCTTGCTGGGCAGAACCAAGTCTGGCTTTGAGCTGATAGTCCCGTAGTCCTTTAGCTCGCCAAGGTAAATCTTTTTCTCCACAATGGCATCGTGAACATCTGGCAGGTCAGTCTTTGTGATTGTGTCTTCCAATAGCATGTGGACTGCTGTGCCAATCTTGCCACCAAGCCAATACTTTATCGGTGCTTCACCTGAAGTAATCAATGCCCTTGCCAAGTGGTAAGTGCATGGGTCACTAATCTGAGATGCCCCGACCTTGCGTTGCTTATCTCTCTCTGTGGATTGCGTTAGTAGTGCAATCGTGAGTTCTCTAACTTGCGAGTCTTTCAATTCTCGGCCTTCCTTTCCCTCTTTTTCTCAAAATCTGTCTCTCTCTTGCTGTTGTCCCGCCCCACACTCCGAATGTCTCAGAGTTCTCCATGGCAAATGCTAGGCATTGTGCAGTGACTGGGCAGGTTCTGCAAATTGTTTTAGCTAATCGAACGTCCAGTTTATCTTCCGGAAAAAATATTTCTGGGTCTGTCTGGGCACAAGGCGCATCCATTTGCCAAGCAAGCTCTTCGCTCGCCATTAGCTTGATGTAGCTCCGGAATCTATCCAGCGGTTCGTTCAAAATAACTCCTCTATTTCAGTTGTGTTTGTGAAGTTTACACCTCCCCACACGCCCCATGCAACTTCAGCGGTGACTGCATAGTCATAGCACTGCTTTAGCAATGGACACTTGTAGCAAAGTATCTCAGCTTCTTGTTCGGTTATGTGTTGTGGTGAGTCAGACCAAAGCTCTGGCTTGTCCTGACAGTTGTAGTTTTCTATTGCGTTTATTGCGGAAGTAAGCTCTTGCCACTTCTCTTTTGCTTCTGGCTTGTTCCAAAAAGAATTCTCATCAATTCTTATCTTCGGTCTTTTTGCGCTCAATGTTACCTTTCGGTTCCAGTGGCTCAAATGTAAACGCTCCGAGCATTAGCAGAACCACCAAAGCCAGAAGGCTAAAGGTAAGTAAAGCACCGCTAAGAGCAAGCACAAGCAGCCAGATAAAGTCCATAGTCACCTCCCATTGTCGCATAAAAGAATCCATAATCATAATCACGTTACAGGGTGTTGTTAGATTGTAGAGAACTCAAAGTCAACAGTCTGAGCAACCCAAACTGTTGGCTGGTCTAGCTTTATGCCCTGAATCTTTGGCTGGAATCTTGGGCTGTAAATCAGCATCTCGCCGTTGTCATACTCCACACCATGCTTCTTGTGCGTCTCTTCATTCAGCACAAAGAAGCCAATGGCTGGAGTCTCAACGTAGGTATCAATCTCTCTGTTATGAGCCAGCTCCACATTGGCAACTCCGTGGCTTGGGTTACTCAGTCTTGCTAGTGTTGGCATTTGGGGCCTCCTCAATCCTCTTGATTGCAGTTCTCACTGTTCTAATTGCATAGCCGTTGTGGCTAAACTCAGCAGGCAGTCCCTCAAGAATCTTGATGATTCTCCGGCGCTCGCTGTTTATCCCGCTCTCATAGGAGATTTGTCCACTCCTTGCGATTAGGTCATTGATGTCGCTCATGCCCATGCTCCTGTCTTTCCTCTTACATCGTGCTTAGCGTCTCTTACTACTTTGATAGCTTTCTCGTAACCAATCTTCTGTGTCTTGGTCATGTCAAGAAATTCTTGTCTTGCATACAA
>Ga0181563_10002216_pt1 | contig 18832 bp, 15 predicted proteins | sample 011ome_25_FD_133759 | JGI IMG/M metagenome (GOLD analysis project Ga0181563, IMG submission 133759) | Coastal salt marsh microbial communities from the Groves Creek Marsh, Skidaway Island, Georgia - 011512CT metaG (megahit assembly) | ecosystem: Environmental > Aquatic > Marine > Intertidal...
ATGATATTAGCCTACTGGTTTAAAGAAAGTGGACCGCCAAAACAAATTTACCAATACGAGATTGATGAGCTTTTAGAAGAATCTGCCGAAGAGCAAGAATTCTATTACGATTACAAGCAAAAAGAAAAGGACTGAGCTAACTCAGTCCAATTTTTCGCCTTTTTTACAACAGTATTTTTTTAGCATTTAATCCTACAAATATAAAACGCTTGCCCATTCAACTATTAGGCCAAGCAAAAAGCCAGCATATACTTGTTTGTAGTTGTGTGATAGTGTTTTTAAGCGAGCAAAACCAACAAGTCCAGCAAAAAGAACTAAAGCTATTATTAAATTAGAATGGTCAAACTGAAAGCGGTGTGAAATGCCAATAATGGCGCCAATAACCCCACCAATTCCAAGCATATGTATGCTTATTTTCCACCTCAAAGTAATGATTAATGAAAGGCCAATAGCACCAATGGCTCCCAACATAAGTAGCAAGAAACTTTGAGGAATATATAGCCTAGAAAGTAGTTGTATTGCAAAGTAATACCAAGCCAGTGTAAAAATAAATGGCCATTTTCTTTCCTCAGAAGTTTTCATATATATACTATCAATCACCTTAAGTTTCTTGAGTATAATGGCTGAAAGTATGGGTAGTATTATAGTAAAAGTAGAGAGGATGATAATTATTGCGCTTTTTGTAGAGTCGCTTACCATCATATTAATGTATGGATTAGTATACATGAGTAAACCAAAGGCGTAGGAAGGCATAAACAATGGATGAGCTAAAACCGAAATAAATTGAGCAAATTTCATCATAGTGTTCGTCTTAGTCGCGCAACAGGAAAGTCGAGTTGTTCACGATATTTAGCAACAGTTCTTCGTGCTATATGATAGCCTTTATCACTTAGTTTATCCGACAAATCTTCATCAGAAAAAGGCCGCTTTTTATCTTCGTTTTCAATAATTTCTTTCAAATGGCTTTTGACAACTTTATTTGAAATAGTAGTTCCATCTTCTTTGCTGTAAGCGTCAGAGAAAAAATCTTTTAATAAAAACGTTCCATAAGGCGTTTCAATGTATTTACTGTTTGTTACTCTAGATATTGTAGAAATGTCCAAATCTATTTTTTCGGCGATATCCATTAGCTTCATCGGTTTGAGTGTTCTTTCATCGCCAGATTTGAAATAATCCAATTGTATTTCAACGATACAATTCATGGTATTTAGCAGTGTCTGTTCACGTTGAATAAGGGCATTAGCAAACCAATTTGCACCTTCAATTTTATCTTTTAAAAATAAAATAGCCTCGTTATCACCCTTTGTGTCTTCAAGGTTTTTAAGCATATTTTTATAATACTCACTACTTTTGAGTTTTTTTACTTTGCTGTTATTGAGGACTACTTTTAGTTCATCGTTTTGAATTTCTAGACTAAAGTCTGGCGTTATAAAATTGTTTCCTTCTTCTTGAGTAGAGAAACTTGCGCCAGGCTTTGGGTTTAATGAGCCGATTTCTTTGTAAGCCGCTTTTAGTGCCTCTTGGTTTAAGTTTAATTCACGGCCTAACTTCTCATAATTCTTGTTGCTGAAAGCAGAATACTCTTTTGTTAGAATTTCTATGGCGTTTGTGACCGATGAAGTCGCAGGCTTGTTTTCCAATTGAATAAGCAAACATTCTTGTAGGTCTCTTGCGCCAACGCCAATAGGATCTAGTGTTTGTATATTTTTTAATAATGGGACGAGTTCATATTCACTAATTTCTAGATTCATTTTGAACAATAAATCATCAGTGATAGACAATAGGGAACGGCTCAAAAAACCATTATCATCCAAACAGCCAATGATAAATTCAGAAATAGAGGCTTCCTTCTCGTTGAGGTTTAGCATAGGCAGTTGCTGCAGCAAGAACTCTTGAAGGCTTAGCTCCCTTTGGTGGGTAAATTCTCTAACAGAATCTTCTTTGTTTGTGTTTCTGAAGCTGTTTTTTTCCCAGTTTTGCTCGTTAGGTTCTTGAGCGTTATCGTTTTCTGCTTGTTCTTCTAGTGCGGGGTTGTTTTCAAGTTCTTCTTCGATACGTTTCTCTAAAGACAATAAAGGAATTTGCAACAAACCAAGAAATTGTATTTGTTGAGGGCTAAGCTTTAGTCCTATTTCCTGTTTTAGTCTTTGTTTTTGCATCAATTAAAATTCTGCATTTTGGGGGTATCGAGGAAAAGGAATAACGTCTCTGACATTTTTCATACCGGTAACAAACATTATTAATCGTTCAAACCCTAATCCAAATCCACTGTGAGGACAGCTGCCAAATTGACGAGTTTCAAGATACCACCATAATTCTTCTTGGTCAACATCCATTTCGTCCATGCGGCGTTTTAGAAATTCCAGACGCTCTTCCCTTTGAGAACCGCCCACAATTTCGCCTATTCCAGGAAATAAAATATCCATAGCCCTAACGGTCTCTCCATCTTCATTCATGCGCATGTAAAAGGCTTTTATGTTTTTGGGATAGTCAGTTAAAATAACGGGTTTCTTAAACTTTTTTTCTACCAGATAACGCTCGTGCTCAGACTGTAAGTCTGCGCCAAAACCTTCAATGATGTATTGAAATTTCTTTTTCTTGTTGGGTTTAGAATTCCTTAAAATATTGATGGCGGCTGTATAAGTTAATCTTTCAAACTCATTGTTTACCACAAAATTTAGGCGTTCAATCAGACTCATTTCTGATTTTTGTTCACTAGGAAGATTTTTTTCTTCATTTGTCAAACGTTGATCGAGAAAAGCGATATCATCTACACAGTTTTCCAAAACGTATTTAATGGAATACTTTAGAAAGGCTTCTGCCAAATCCATGTTATCGTTGAGGTCATTAAAGGCCACTTCTGGTTCAATCATCCAGAATTCAGACAAGTGCCTGGAAGTGTTTGAGTTTTCCGCTCTGAAAGTAGGCCCAAAAGTATACACTTGCCCTAAGGCTAAGGCGCCAAGTTCGGCTTCTAACTGCCCTGAAACGGTAAGGTTGGTTTTTTTGCCAAAGAAGTCTTGTGTTTCATCCACATTGCCATTTTCGTCTTTTGGTGGGTTATTCCAATCTAAGCTACTCACTTGAAACATTTCGCCAGCACCTTCAGCATCAGCTCCAGTAATGATGGGCGTGTGTAGGTTTACAAAGCCTTTGTCATTGAAAAACTTATGAATAGCAAAAGACAGAGCATGACGAATTCTAAAGACCGCACTAAAGGTGTTCGTTCTAAACCGTAGGTGTGCTTTTTCTCTAAGAAATTCTAGACTGTGTTTTTTAGGTTGAAGAGGGTATATGTCAGCGTCAGCTTCACCTAATACTTCAATTTCTTGAGCACTAATTTCCACTTTCTGACCGCTTCCTTGCGACTCTACCAAAGTCCCTATTATCTGTACGCAAGCCCCAGTGTTAATTTGCTTAATCAACTCTTCATCGAAAGATTCACTTTCGGCAACAGCCTGTATATTATTTATTGTTGAACCATCATTAATTGCAATAAAAGAAACATTTTTACTGCCACGCTTAGTTCTTACCCAACCTTTAACGCAAATTGTTTGGTTAAGGCTTTCTCCAATTAACAGAGTTTTTACTTTGGTGTGTTTCATCTTATTTATTCTTTCAACAAAGATATTAAATCTTAAAACTTCTAATGCAATTAATCAGATAATTAAACAATGGAAACAAAATAATACAAAAAATGTTTCCAAAGTTTTTTTAGTTGTATCTTTGCACCCCCAATTATGCAACCAAAAGATAAAATTATACACCAATCGTTAATTCTTTTTTTGAAAAAAGGAGTTAAGCAAGTAAACATGGACGAAGTGGCCTCTAACTTGGGTATTTCTAAGAAGACACTTTACATTCATTTTAACAACAAACAAGATTTGGTGCACCAATGTTTCAAATGGCATACCAAGATGTTTGAAGAAATGGTTAATAATTATAATTCTCAAGTTCAAAATGCGATTGACGGCTTATTTGCTATTGACGAAGGGGTTTCATTAATGATGAAAAAAACAAATCCATATCTACTGGGAGAACTAAAAAGGTATTACCCAAAAACATGGGGGTTACTTGAGGAGTTAAAGCAAAAGGTATTGTTTAATATCATGAAAAACAACCTCATAAACGGTATTCAACAAGGGTTATACAGAAGTGAGTTAGATGTGGATATCGTTACCAAATTAATTATAAGTAGAACGGATGCTTTGGTAAATGATGAAGTATTCCCGCTTACCGTTTACAATTTTAAGGATCTTTTAAAAGAAATCAGAATATATCACATTAGGGGAATAGCTACCCCAAAAGGAATCAAACACTTAGAAAATAAAATCAATGAATAACAAGCTATTAATAGTTGCATTTTTAGTTGCACTTACAGCCGGCGCTCAGCAACGGCTTTCGGTTGAAGACGCTCAGAAGTTAGGCATAGCAAACAATACTGAAGTTAAAAATGCTCGCTTAGATGTTAAGTTGGCAAAGAAAAAGGTCATGGAAACTGTAGCCATTGGCTTACCAAAAGTTAATGGAGAAGTAAACATGCAACAGTTTTTAGAAATTCCTACAACTGTAGTGCCTGCTAATATGTTCATTCCTTCCGCCGCCGCCGATGAGTTTACTGAACTGCAATTTGGTACAGAGTACAACTCGACTTCGACACTTTCGGCTTCGCAACTAATTTTTGATGGAACGTATATCGTTGGACTAAAAGCGTCTTCAATTTACAAGAGCCTATCCGTACAATCCTTAGAACTTACCGAACAACAAATTCAGGACAGTGTAGCAGCGGCTTATTACAACGTTTTGGTAGCTGAAGAACGTAAAGCGTTCTTACGATTGATAGCTGACATTCACCAAGATATTCTTGATGAGGTGACTACAATGTACGACTTGGGTTTAGTAGAAGACCTTGATGTGGACAGAATGGCATTGACCTTGTCTAATATGAAAATACAGTCTGAAAACATGGACCGAATGACTGAGGTGGCATATTTATACTTCAAGCTTATTTTAGGGCTTCCTCTAGATGAAGAGATTATTTTAACGGATAGCCTGAGCACCTTACTGGCTGAAAATGATAACATTCAATTGCAAGAGCCAACTATTGAAAACAGAAAAGAATATCAGTTGGCACAAACCCAAACACAACTACAGAAGCTCGATTTAAGACGGTTTCAGTCACAACTATTACCATCAATCACAGCATTTGCGTCTTATAGTAAGAATGCATATAGAAACGAATTTGACTTTTTTGATGAAGGAAAATGGTACCCTTCAAATGTCATTGGAATAAAGGCAAACTTGACTTTGTTTGATGGTCTTGCTAGAATTTCAAGAATTCAACAGGCAAAAATAAATCTAGAAAAAGCCAGAAATAACCAAGCTCAAATGTCAGAATATCTACAGTTAGCTTACGAAATGGCTTTATCCAATTACATTACAGCCTTTAACTCACAAGAGCAGACCGCGAACAGTTTGGAATTAAGCAAAAAGATTTACCGCAAAACCTTGCTAAAATACAAGGAGGGCTTAGTGAGTAGTTCAGAATTATCACAAGCAGGTGCAGACTACAGCCAATCACAAGCAAATAATGCACAGGCCATTTACAATTTACTAATAGCAAAAACTAACTATAACCGATCAGTAGGAAACTAATGAAAACAACACACACTTTAATACTAGCATCTCTAATAGCCTTTGTTGGCTGTGGAGAAAAAGTCAGCGAACTTGACCAAAAGAAAGCGTCTTTGAAAACCCTTAAAGAACAATTAGGAGAGATAAAAACCCAAATCCTTACTCTTGAAAAAGAGATAGACTTAGCCGACACATTAGCCGAGGATGGAATAGCCGTAAATGTTCAGGAAGTAGCAGAACGCTCTTTTGCACATTACATAAATCAACCAGGTATCGTAACATCTAGAGCTAACGTTGTAGTTAGTTCTGAAGTAGGTGCTACAGTGGTGCGCAGATTGGTTGAAGAGGGCAGCTGGGTCTCTAAAGACCAAGCCATAGTACAGCTTGATGCCAACGTTATGGTCAATCAAGTTGAGGACTTAAGACAGTCGGTAGAACTTGCCAAAACGACTTTCGAAAGACAAGACAACCTATGGAAGCAAGGGATTGGATCTGAAATACAATTTCTACAAGCCAAAAATCAATACCAATCGTTAAGTAAAAAACTAGCTGCTTTAGAAGCGCAGTTAGACAAGTACGAAATCGTTTCTCCAGTAAGCGGAAGGCTAGACGAAATTTTCATTAACGAAGGAGAATTTACCTCACCTGGCAAACCAGCATTTAGAGTGGTGAACTCAAAAAGGTTGCAAATAGAGGTAGATGTAGCGGAGCGTTACTCTTCCATTTTGAAAAAAGGCGATTTGGTAAAAATCTCCTTTAACTCATTGGGTATAGACTTAGAGGCGCCAGTTTCTTTTGTTGGACAGGTTATCAATCCAGAAAATAGAACTTTCAAGTTGAAAATTAATTTAAGAAATGACTCAGGCGACATTAAGCCAAATGCCGTAGCATCATTACAGATTAAAGATTTCAGCGCCGAAAATACGGTTGTATTGCCATCATCGTGCATTAAGAAAGACATGCGTGGCTCATTTGTATTCCTTGCCGAAGGCAAAAAGGCCATTAAAAAATACATCGAAGTGGGCTTATCTCAAGGAGCAGAAACACATGTAACTAGCGGGTTAGAGTTTGGACAAAAAGTCATTACAGTAGGTTTTGATGAGGTGTCAAACGGGAGTATTATTGAAGTAAAAAAATAAATAGATGAGTAAACGAAGTTTCAAAATCACGAATTTATCATTGAAGAATAAAACCACTGTTTTTATTCTAACAGCATTGCTGACGCTCTTTGGAATATTTTCGTACAAATCCATGCCCAAGTCTTTGTATCCAGATATTGTTATGCCAACAATAATGGTGCAAACTGTATATCCTGGAAACTCGCCTGCTGATATAGAAAACCTTATTACACGTCCTTTAGAAAAAGAAATCAAATCGGTTAAAGGCTTAAAAAAACTGACCTCTTCATCTATTCAAGATAATTCATCTGTTATTGTAGAATTTAATACTGACGTTGAACTCAAAGTGGCTTTGCAAGATGTTAAAGATGCTGTTGACAAAGCCAAAAGCGATTTGCCAAGAGATCTAGACATGGACCCCATGGTCATGGACATCGACTTTTCAGAGTTTCCAATTTTAAATATAAACCTCTCTGGAGATTTTAGTTTGGATGAATTAAAAATCCATGCCGAATATTTACAGGATGAAATTGAATCTTTTTCAGAGATTTCAAAAGTTGAAATCACAGGCTTATTGGATAAAGAAATCCGTGTCGAGGCAGACCTTTACCTCATGGAAAGCAGTCAGGTTAGTTTTGGCGATATAGAAAGCGCCATTGCTTTTGAAAACACTACAATTGCTGGTGGAAATGTACTCATTGGTAATACAAGAAGAATGGTTCGTACTTCGGCAGAATTTACATCTGCAGAAGAAATTGCCAATATCATTGTTAAGCATGAAAAAGGTAATATAGTTTACCTCAAAGACATTGCTACAGTTACTGATGGATATGAGGAAAGAGAAAGTTTTGCTCGATTAAATACACAGCCTGTAGTATCTTTAAATGTGGTTAAAAAAAGCGGTGAAAACCTCTTAGAAGCTACAAGCAAAATAATGTCTCTACTTACCACCGCAAAATCGACATCTATTTTACCTCAAAACTTAACCATATCCATTACAAATGACCAGTCTGAACAGACAAGAGACCAGTTAAGTAACTTAGAAAACAGCATCATTTTTGGAGTAATTTTGGTGGTACTTGTTCTCCTGTTCTTTTTAGGTTTGAGAAATGCATTATTTGTTGGAATGGCAATTCCATTGTCAATGTTTATCAGTTTTGTGGTATTTGGCGGAATGGGAACCACTATGAATATGGTAGTGTTATTTGCGCTTATTTTAGCATTGGGGATGTTAGTGGACAATGCCATTGTTGTAATAGAAAACATTGACCGTATTTACAAAAAAGAAGGCTTAAGTAAATTGGAAGCTGCAAAGCAAGGGGTGGGCGAAATAGCTGTGCCTATTATTTCCTCTACTCTTACCACTTTGGCGGCCTTTTTTCCATTGTTATTCTGGGACGATTTAATGGGTGAGTTTATGGGGTATATCCCAATGACTTTAATCATTGTACTAGGCTCTTCCTTATTCGTAGCTTTGGTAATAAACCCTGTTTTTGCATCACAATTTATGCAAAAAGATGTACGTGCAGAAGTTGATAAACCAAAACTCAAAAAGACCAGTATTTACGCCGCTTTTATTTCAATTGTTTTTTATCTATTAGGCGCTAGAATATTGGGTTCTTTAGCCTTAGCTTTTGGGTTGTTAAATTTGTTAAATAGTTTATACTTGACGCCACTATCGTACTGGTTTCAAGACACTTTGCTTGTAAGGTTAGAAGAAAAGTATTCCAAAATATTAAGTTGGGCATTAGAAGGAAGAAAACCGTTAAAACTATTAGCAGGAGCTTTCTTTTTATTGATTTTCTCCATTGTGTTTTTTGGATTGATGAAGCCTAATGTTGAGTTTTTCCCTGTTAATGAGCCAAAATATATCAATGTGTTTTTAGAAATGCCTGAAGCCACAGACGTTGTGGCAACAGACTCTATTGCTCGAATTGTTGAGCAAGACATCATTTCTATTTTAAGTCCATACGAACATATCGTATCTTCTGTACTGACCAATGTAGGTGCTGGAACATCAGACCCTAACGAAATGGGTGGAGGCACAGGAAATACTCCACACAAAGCAAGGATTACCATCAATTTTGTTGAGTTTAAATTCAGAGACGGCATTGCTACCGGTCAAGTTATGAAAGAGCTTTCAGCCTCTATGAAGGAATTGCCAGGAGTTGAAATCAGTGTGGATAAAAACCGTGATGGACCGCCTATGGGACGACCCATCAATATAGAAATAACAGGTGAAAATTTCGATGATTTACTTTTCTTAGCGGAAGATATTCAGCAAACCATTGAAAAGGAAAAAATTCCTGGGATTGAAGGTTTAAAAGTGGATTTAGAATTGAGCAAAGCCGAGATGCTTGTGAAAATAGATAGAGACATGGCACGTCGACTAGGCGTGTCTACCTCTCAAGTTGGGTCCACTATCAGAACGGCACTGTTTGGAAAAGAAGTTTCTAAGTTTAAAGATGGTGAAGACGAGTATCCTATTACTTTGAAATTAGCCGATAAATACCGCTACAATGTGTCTTCGCTAATGAACCAAAGCATAACGTTTAGAAGTCAATCCAACGGAAAAATTATGCAGATTCCTATTTCTTCTGTGGCAAACTATACTTACAATAACACTTTCGGCTCTGTAAATAGAAAGGATATGAAAAGGCAGGTAACACTCTATTCAAATGTAATTGAGGGCTACAACGAGAATGCTATTAACGAGCAGTTGAAAAAGCTATTAGCCGATTATCCATTGCCAGAAAATTGCGACTTACAATTTACAGGTAAACAGCAAGAGCAAGCCCAAACTCAAGACTTTTTGTCGAAAGCCTTACTAATTGCAGTGGCTTTAATTACATTAATTTTAGTATCACAGTTTAACTCTATATTCAAGCCAATAATCATTATCATGACGGTATTGTTTAGTACTATAGGTGTGTTCTTGGGCTTAGCGATTTTCAACATGGATTTTGTTATTATTATGACGGGTATTGGTATAGTGTCACTAGCAGGAATTGTAGTAAATAATGCCATTGTACTAATTGACTACATTGACCTTATAAAATCTAGAAAAAAAGAAGAGCTTGGCTTAGACGATTCACAGGAACTAGACTATGAGCATTCTATTGCTAGTATTAGAGAAGCAGGACAAAAAAGGTTAAGACCAGTATTGCTAACGGCCATCACAACAGTTTTAGGATTATTACCTTTAGCAACTGGAATGAATATCAATTTCAACACCCTGTTGACCGAGTTTAATCCACAAATTTTCTTTGGTGGAGATAACGCTATCTTCTGGGGGCCAATGGCATGGACTGTTATATTCGGACTGACTTTTGCTACATTCTTAACTTTAGTGATTGTACCCGTTATGTACCTTTTAATTGATAATTTAAACATCAAAATAATGTCCAAATTAGGGAACTAGTTTTTAACCGTGGTATATCAGATGTTAAATTGTTTATATTTGTACCCATAAAATTAATTCAAGCTTGAGTTCATTAGACAATATCAATTTACCTGAAGATTTAAAAAATCTTAGCAGTAACGATTTGCCTCAGGTCTGTGATGACCTAAGACAGTTTATTGTTGATGTTGTCTCTCAAAAGGGCGGGCACTTCGGTGCTAGTTTAGGCGTTGTTGAATTAACCGTTGCCTTGCATTATGTTTTCAATACTCCATATGACCAATTGGTATGGGATGTAGGCCATCAAGCATACGGACACAAAATCCTTACAGGAAGAAAAGAACGTTTTCATACCAACAGAATTTACAAAGGCATTAGTGGTTTTCCAAAACGTTCGGAAAGCGAATACGATACTTTTGGAGTAGGTCATTCATCGACTTCAATCTCTGGAGCTTTAGGAATGGCAGTTGCGTCTAATTACAAAAATGAAAAAGATAAGCAACACATAGCGGTAATTGGCGATGGCTCAATGACTGCCGGTTTGGCTTTTGAAGGGCTTAACCATGCTGGAATTGAGAATTCTAACCTATTGGTTATTCTTAATGACAATTGCATGTCTATTGATCCAAACGTTGGTGCGCTAAAAGAATATTTAACAGATATTGCTACTTCTCACACCTATAATAAGGTAAAAGAAGAGGTATGGAATTTATTAGGAAAAGTTAGTAAATTCGGGCCTAATGCTCAAGCCATAGCAGCCAAGTTAGAAAACGCTATAAAGTCAGCCGTACTGAAGCAGAGCAACTATTTTGAGTCTCTAAATTTCAGGTATTTTGGACCTGTTGACGGACACGATGTTGTTCACCTGACTAAAATTTTAAGCGATTTAAAAGATATCCCTGGTCCAAAAATTTTACACTGCATTACTAAAAAAGGCAAAGGCTACGAGCCAGCTGAAAAAGGCAGCCCTACTAAGTGGCATGCACCGGGCTTATTTGATAAGAATACGGGGGAAATTATAAAGTCTACCACTACAAGTCCAGAGCCACCAAAATACCAAGATGTGTTTGGAAAAACCATCATTGAGTTGGCTAAGGAAAACGATAAAATTATGGGGATTACCCCAGCTATGCCAACAGGATGTTCTCTTGGCATGATGATGAAAGAAATGCCTGACAGAGCTTTTGATGTAGGTATTGCAGAACAACATGCCGTTACCTTTTCAGCAGGATTAGCTACTCAAGGAATGGTGCCTTTCTGTAACATTTACTCTTCCTTTATGCAAAGGGCCTATGACCAAGTGGTGCACGATGTTGCCATTCAAAACTTGAACGTAGTCTTTTGTTTAGACAGGGGTGGTTTGGTAGGTGCTGACGGTCCAACGCATCACGGCGTTTACGATATGGCTTATTTTAGGTGTATCCCTAATATGGTGGTTTCTGCTCCTATGAATGAGCAAGAACTAAGAAACCTCATGTACACCGCTCAATTGCCTAATCAAGGTCCATTTTCAATACGCTACCCCAGAGGCAAAGGCATGATGATAAATTGGCAAACCCCTTTTGAAGAAATAAAGGTAGGTCAAGGAAGAAAGGTATCGGACGGTAACGAGATTGCGATACTTACTATTGGCCATGTAGGTAATTTTGCTACTGAAGCTATAAATGAATTGGATACCTACTCCATTGCGCATTATGATATGCGTTTTGTTAAACCTCTAGACGAATCATTACTTCACGAAATCTTTAAAAAGCACGATAAAGTAATAACGGTAGAAGACGGATGCCTCCAAGGCGGTTTCGGAAGTGCCGTTGTAGAGTTTATGACAGACCATAACTATCACTCACAAATAAAGCGTTTGGGTATTCCTGATGAGTACATAGAGCACGGCACACAAGCCGAACTATGGCGAGAATGTGAATACGATAAGCAAGCTATTAAAGAGACCATACAACAATTGGTCGGCGTAAAAAAAGTAGCCACTACAGCATAAAAAAAGAGCCCTAAGGCTCTTTTCATTATATATCTATTTCTACTACTTCAACACAAACGACTCCATAAACTTGGTGGTGTAGTTTCCATTTATGAAATCCTCGTTTTTCATTAATTGTAAATGAAAAGGAATGGTTGTATGTACGCCTTCAATTACGAATTCTTCTAATGCTCTTCTCATTTTTCCAATAGCTTCTTCGCGGGTTTGGGCTACTGTAATAAGTTTAGCAATCATTGAATCGTAGTTTGGCGGTATGGTGTAGTTGGCATACACATGGGTGTCAATTCGCACACCGTGTCCGCCTGGCGCATGAAAGTTGGTAATCTTTCCTGGGCATGGTCTAAAGTCGTTGTAAGGGTCTTCGGCATTAATACGGCACTCAATAGCGTGCAGTTGGGGCATATAGTTTTTTCCCGAAATTTTAATGCCAGCAGCTACTTTTATTTGTTCGCAAATTAGGTCGTAATCCACTACTTCTTCCGTTACGGGGTGCTCCACCTGAATACGTGTATTCATTTCCATGAAGTAGAAATTGCGGTGTTTGTCAACTAAGAATTCGACCGTTCCAGCGCCTTCGTATTTTACGGATTCAGCAGCTTTTACTGCGGCTTTGCCCATTGCTTCTCTCAATTCATCCGTCATGAAAGGTGAAGGCGTTTCTTCTACTAGTTTTTGGTGCCTACGTTGTATGGAGCAATCTCTTTCAGAAAGGTGACAGGCCTTACCAGTGCTGTCGCCAATGATTTGTATTTCTATGTGGCGCGGGTCTTCAATGAATTTTTCCATGTACATGCCGTCATTACCAAATGCGGCAGCAGATTCTTGTCGTGCGGAATCCCATGCGTTTTCTAATTCAGTGTCTTTCCAAACGAGCCTCATTCCTCGGCCACCACCACCGGCGGTAGCCTTTAGCATTACGGGGTAGCCAATTTCTTTAGCAAGCTTTTTGCAGTGAGCAAAATCTTTAATCAGACCGTCAGAACCTGGTATTGTTGGTACACCGGCTTTTTTCATGGTCTCTTTGGCGGCAGCTTTATCGCCCATGCCTTCAATCATTTCTGGAGAGGCGCCAATAAATTTGATGCCATTTTCTCCGCAAATTTTCGAGAATTTAGAGTTTTCAGAAAGGAAGCCGTAGCCAGGGTGAATAGCATCGGCATTGGTAATTTCTGCTGCGGCAATGATGTTTGGGATATTTAAGTAAGACTCGCTAGATGGTCCTGGGCCAACACATACGGCCTCATCGGCAAATCTGACGTGCAAACTCTCAGCATCGGCAGTAGAATATACGGCTACTGTTTTAATGCCCATCTCCTTACATGTGCGAATTACTCTTAGAGCAATTTCGCCTCTATTAGCTATTAATATCTTTTTAAACATGAATGTATTTTAAGAGGGGTCAACTAAAAATAAAGGCTGATCATATTCTACTGGCGAAGAGTCATCAACTAATACTTTGACAATCTTTCCACTCACTTCGGATTCAATTTCGTTGAAGAGCTTCATGGCTTCCACCACACACAATACATCTCCTGGCTTGATAGTGTCGCCAATATTTACAAAGGTATCTTTGTCTGGCGAAGGCTTTCTGTAGAAGGTGCCAATCATTGGCGATTTTATAGTGATGTATTTGTCTTCATCGCTGTTCTTTTTTGCCTCAGCAGGAGGGTTTTCCGCTGGGATCTCCGCTGATGGTGCCGCCGCCGCTAATGGCATTACTGCCGGAGCGCTTTGTGTTACAGGAATTTGTTGAATAATAGTTGTTTCAGGCAATGCCCCTTTCTTAGCAGGCGATTTGATAGAAATTTTTACGTTGTCAATTTCTAAGTTTACCTCGGTTGCTCCAGATTTAGCAACAAATTTTATTAACTCTTGAATTTCTTTAATATCCATAAGGCGAATTTATTATTTCAAATATATAACTTATTTACTATCGTATGCCCATTTCAAATAAATAGATCCCCAAGTAAAGCCACCGCCAAAGGCAGCTAAAATAAGGTTGTCTCCTTTATTCAATTGGTTTTCCCATTCCCACAAGCAAAGCGGAATAGTTCCGTTAGTGGTATTTCCGTAGCGCTGAATGTTTAACATTACTTTATCTGTACCTACGCCCATTCTGTTGGCAGTAGCGTCAATGATTCTTTTATTAGCTTGGTGCGGAACTAACCATGCGATATCGTCTCCTTCAAGGTTGTTGCGCTCCATGATTTCGGCTGATACATCTGCCATGCCTTTTACGGCGAATTTGAATACCGTCTGTCCTTCTTGATGTATGAAGTGCTCTTTATTTTTGATGGTTTCTTCAGAAGCGGGACGAACAGAGCCACCGCCAGTCATTTTTAAATAATGACGTCCTTCCCCATTACTTTTCATGATAGAATCTTGAAGACCTAGACCGTCTGTATCTGGCTCAAGAAGAACTGCGCCAGCGCCATCTCCAAAAATAATACAGGTTTGACGATCGGTATAATCAACAATTGACGACATCTTGTCGGCACCAACAACAATAATTTTTTTGTAGGCTCCAGTTTCAATGTAAGAAGATGCGGTAGCTACTGAAAATAGAAAGCCAGAACAAGCCGCCATTAAATCGTAAGCAAAAGCATTTTTTGCTCCAATTTTATCAGCGATAATACAGGCCGTAGCAGGGAAAATCATGTCTGGTGTAGCTGTAGCGCAAATGATACAATCAATTTCTTCGGCACTAATGTCTTTTTTCTTTAGTAATCCTTCAACAGCCGCCGCTCCCAAATCGGATGAGCCTAGCCCTTCGCCTTTTAATATTCGTCTTTCTTTTATACCAGTACGCGAAGTAATCCATTCATCATTGGTTTCTACCATGCCCTCTAGTTCCTTGTTGGTTAGAACATATTCTGGAACATAACCGTGAACGCCTGTAATCGCTGCTCTTACTTTAGTCATTATTGAAGTTGTTTAAAATTTTTGTGGTTAAATCGGCTTCAACAACATCTGCAGTTAAAACGATCATATTCTTAATGGCGATTTTGTTAGATATTCCGTGACCAATCACGACGGTTTTATTTAATCCAAGTATTGGCGTTCCTCCATAAGTCTCATAATTAAAGCGGCTGAAATATTCGTCTTGAATATTTCTCTTTTCAATTAAGTTATAGATGGATTCTGCCTGTTTTAGGATTACGTTTCCTGAAAAACCGTCGCAAACAATGACGTCGCAGTTATCATCAAAGAGGTGTCGACTTTCTATGTTTCCACAGAAGTTGAAATCTCTCGAGTCGCTCATAAGTTCATGAGCAGCGATAGTTAGCATGTTACCTTTTGTTTCTTCTTCTCCAATGTTCAGCAGGCCAACTCTTGGCGTTGTAATACCACATACGTGCTCGGCAAAAAGAGAGCCTAATATTCCAAACTGATATAAGACGTCGGCTTTGCAATCGGCGTTAGCGCCAACATCTAATATAACGTTTACTCCACCGTCTAATTTTGGTAATACGGAAGAGATGCAAGGTCTTAAAATTCCTGGAATGGGTTTTACTGACATGTAGCCACCAACAAACATTGCACCTGTATTTCCTGCGCTGGCAAAACCGTCAATTTTTCCTTTTTTAAGTAAATGGAAACCTACGGCGATGCTAGAGTTAGGTTTTTTTACAAGTGCTTTGGTGGGGTGTTCGCCCATCTCAATTTTGTCTGGGGCATGAACAATTTCGAAACTGTCTTGGAGGTTGTGTTCTTGTAGTTTGTTTTTAATGAGTTCTTCGTCGCCGATAAGTACTATATCTACATTATCAGCTAATTGTGGCAAGGCTAGTATACTGCCATCAATTGTAGCGCCTGGGGCGAAATCCCCTCCCATTATATCTATTCCAATTCGAATTTTAGCCATCAAAAACAAAAGTAGATTTAAGAGTTTAAAAAGTCCTAAATCTACAAATTAAAAATTAAACTAATCGACGAGTTTTACTAGGCAACAACTTCTTGTGAAACGGCTTCTTTGCCTCTGTAAAAACCGCATTCGCCGCACACTCTGTGCTGTAAAATAGGCGCGCTGCAATTTGAACATTTAGTAACGTTGTGTGCTGTAGCTTTATCGTGAGTTCTTCTTTTGTCTCTTCTAGTTTTAGAAATTTTACGTTTAGGATGTGCCATAATCTAAATCAATTTATTTGTGTTTTATATTCTGTAAACTTGCCCAACGAGGGTCAATTTCATTTTCAATATTTTCTTCGTCTTCTTTAATTTCAAATTCTTTGATTTTTTCTAACATTTCTTGGTTGCAATCCTCTTCATAGTCATGTGACCGTTTTGAGGGTAGCGATAAGTGAATGAATTCGTAAATGTTTTGCGCTAACGACAGAGTATGTTCTCTTGTTGAAAGAATAATAATTTCATCACTGTCAGTGCTTTCCACTAAGTCAGAAAATTTCACAATAAGATTAAACTGTTCGTTTAAGTCCTGAAGGTATTTATCTGCACAGGTATCACAAAACAGTTCTACATTACCGCTTATGTTAAAGTCTAATTCAAGCAATGTTGCTTTTTTATTTAGCTTTACTTCTACCTTTAGTGTTCCTTTTTTTACTTCAGAAGTATCGAACAATGTAAAGAACGAATCTACGACGTCAAAATCAAATTGGTGTGCCCCTAATTTTAGACCCGAAAAAGGAATATCAAAATCTTTTTCTTTTACCATGAATTTAATTTTTTCAAAGTAGCCTGCAAATGTAACAATATTTCATTAAATAGATTGCTAAAAAGCTATTGTTTACTCAACCTTACTTCTAGAGTGCTCTTTTTTAGCACTTATTTTTAGTGGATTACTGTTTAGTTCTTGCCATTCCTTTCGTTTTTTGGAAACATCACAAGCGGTGTAAACGGCTTGTCTAAAGGAGGATTCTTGGGCTTGGTTTTTGCCAGCTATATCGAATGCAGTACCGTGATCAGGCGAGGTGCGTACGATATCCAAGCCGGCGGTAAAATTAACGCCATTTCCAAAGGATAAGGTTTTGAATGGAACTAAGCCTTGGTCATGATACATCGCCAATATACCGTCAAATGCTTGGCGTTTGTTAGAGCCAAAAAAACCATCTGCGGGGTAGGGTCCAAATGCTAAAATGTTCTGTTCTTCTGCTTTTTTTAGCGCAGGGATGATGGTCTTTTTTTCTTCGTAGCCGATTACGCCATTATCGCCAGCGTGTGGGTTTAGCCCCAGTACTGCAATTTTTGGTTTTCGAATACCAAAATCTTGTTTTAGGCTTTGATTTAGGGTATTAAGTTTATCGAGAATAGAGTCTGTGCTAATATGTTCAGATACTTTTTCTAATGGAATATGGCCTGTAACTACGCCGATTCGTAAATTATCAGATAGCATCAGCATAAGTGATTTGCCTTTGTGTTCTTTTTCCAAAAATTCTGTATGTCCTGGAAATTTGAAGTTGTCGGACTGCATGTTGTCTTTGTTGATGGGCGCTGTGACAAGGGCGTCAAGCTGTCCATTTTTTAGAGCAGTATTTGCGGCTTGTAAGGACTTCAAAGCATATTTCCCGCCATCAGAGTTGTTTTGTCCTAAGTTGAGTTTTACTTCTTCCTTCCAGCAATTAATTACGTTGATTTTATTGCCTTTAGCCATTACGATAGATTGAATTTTGTTGAGATATAAATCATCAAAATGCAGTCTTTTCTTTAGCTCATTCATCATGTTGAAGTCACCAAAAATAATGGGCGTACAAAAGTCTAGCATGCGCTTATCTCTAAACGTTTTTAGAATGACTTCGGTTCCTATGCCGTTGATATCGCCAATGGAAATGCCTAATTTTATTTTAATACTCATTCAGATTTTGTTTTTAAAAAATCAAATAATAAGCGAACGCCAACGCCTGTGCCACCTTTTCCATGGTAGGTATATGGCGCCAGTAAAAATGCTGGACCTGCTATATCTATATGGGTGTAAGGGTAGTCGGTAAAATGTTCTAAAAATTTGCCGGCAGTAATGGCTCCCGCTTCTGCTCCTCCAAGGTTTTTCAAATCAGCAATTGAGGACTTTAAATCTTCTTTGTAATCGTCCCAAAAAGGCATTTCAGCAATTCGTTCGTGAACGTTTTTGCCGCTCTCTTTTAGGGCAGACATGGTTCGCTCATCATTCCCCATAGCTACTACACCACGCTTGCCAATTGCTCTTGCTGCTGCTCCAGTTAGCGTTGCTAAATCAATTACCAATTCTGGTTTGTAATTTTTGGCAAAACTCAAGGCGTCGGCAAGAATTAATCGTCCTTCAGCATCGGTATTTAATACTTCTACTGATGTGCCGTCATGCATAGTAATAACATCGCCTGGCGCATAGGCATTACCCGATGGTCGGTTGTCTGTTGCAGGAACAAGACCAATAATATGAAGGTTTAATTTAGCTTTGGCAACGGCATACATAGTTCCTACTACTGCTGCTGAACCTCCCATATCGCATTTCATCATATCCATTGAATTTGGAGTAGGCTTTAGGGACAGCCCGCCAGTATCGTAAACAATACCTTTACCCACCAAAACGATTGGCTTTGAATTTTTTGGATTTTTGGGTTTCCATTCCATTATGCTAAAGGTTGGGGGGTCTATACTTCCTTTGTTAACGGCTAACAGCCCTCCCATTTTTAGAGCTTCTATTTTTTTCTTGTGCAGAACTTCCACTTTAAAACCTGCTTCTTTGCCCATTTTTTC
>Ga0181563_10002217_pt1 | contig 18832 bp, 19 predicted proteins | sample 011ome_25_FD_133759 | JGI IMG/M metagenome (GOLD analysis project Ga0181563, IMG submission 133759) | Coastal salt marsh microbial communities from the Groves Creek Marsh, Skidaway Island, Georgia - 011512CT metaG (megahit assembly) | ecosystem: Environmental > Aquatic > Marine > Intertidal...
GAGCGCAGCCGCCCGGCAGGGGCAAGCGGAAATACGCGCGCGCCCCACCCATGTGCCTAGGCAAAGCGGGCCGGATCGTAGGGCGCCAAATCGGTATTGGGGCGCCGCCCAGCGATAAGCTGCGCCAAAAGCCGCCCGGTTTTCGGGCCCGCCGTCAGGCCCACGTGCTGATGGCCAAACCCAGCCCAGACGCCTTGCACATTGGGCAGCGCCCCAATCACCGGCAAACTGTCGGGCGTCGAGGGGCGATGGCCCATCCATTGGGTCATTTTCTCCCAACGCAGCCCGGGCATGTTGCGCGCCAATTCGCGTTTGAGCAGCGCAAAGGGCGCCTCGGATGGGCCCGCGTGCAACCCGCCCAGTTCCACCACCCCTGCCAGCCGCAATCTGCCCTCCATCGGGGTGGCCACAAATTTGCCAGACACCACCATGCTGGGCACCTGCGGCATGGCCGAGGGGCCCCATAGCTCGATGTGATAGCCGCGCTCGGCCTCTAGGTTCGGGCGGTATCCCAAGCTGCGGCAAATCTGGCCAGACCATGCGCCTGCGGTAATCACCGCCGCATCGCAGGCCAAGGTTTCGCCCGCCACGCGCACCCCGTGCACCCGGCCTTGCGTGGTTGCAAACCCCTCGGCCTGCCCGCGCAACAGCACCCCGCCCTGCCCTTGGAAATGCGCGGCCAAGGCCTGCACATAGGCGCCCGGATCGCTGATACGGCCATGTCCGCCCACCCGCACAGCAAATTGGGGACCATTGGCAAAAAACGGGTCAAACCCGGCCAAGGCGGGCTGGTCCATTTCTTGCCATGTCAGCCCATGCTGGCGGCGGATGTCCCAGCCGAAGGCCTCTTTTTCAAAGTCTTTCTTGTGGTCGTAGACATAGACATAATCGCACGGCACCACATAGCGCGCGGCCTTGGTGCCAGCCGACAGCGCCAAATGCTCGTCCAGCGTATCGGCCACCATCGGCACCAGCCCGGCGGCGATGCGCTGTGTGTCTTGGGCGTTGGCGTTGCGCAAAAATGGCACCAGCCATGGCAGCAAGCGCGGCAGATAAGACCAGCGCAAAAACAGCGGCTGGTTTGGGTCCAACAGCATGCCCGGCGCCTTGGCCAGCAACCCCGGCCCCGTCACTGGCAAATAGGCGGTGGCCGCCAACAACCCCGCGTTGCCCCAACTGGCCCGCGCCGCCGGGCCCTCGGCGTCCAGCAGCGTAACCTGATGCCCGTCGCGCTGCAGCCATAGGGCCGTGGATACCCCCACAATCCCTGCGCCAATAACGATGATCTGTTTTTGCTGCATCCCGTCGCCCCCGATGATTTACGCCGCAGATTAGCCAGCTTTGCGCCGGGCGAAAGCCCCCGTTTTCAAGCGCCCTTTCGCGCAGCCCCAGCGCGCGTGGAAACAAGCAATTGGCACCGGGCGCACAACCGATTACCCTGCGAGGGCACGCAAACATCTAGGGGGCAGCATGGGGCCGAACCAAAAAACAGGCCTGCCGCGGGGCACGATTGTGATCGGGGGCGGGGCCATCGTGTTTTTGGCACTGTTGGGCGCGGCGGTGTTTTTGTTCACCAGCCTGCCCGATGCCAATGTGTTCAACGACCGGGTTGCAAAGATTTTCGAGGAAAACGATGCGCTGGTGCGCCCCAACGAAATAAACCTGCTGATGGTGCTGGGCCAATCTGGCACCACCTTTGCCGAGGTATTATCCTCGTATCGCATTATCATCTTAACGCTTTTGGTGCTGTCATTTTGCCTGCTGGCGCTGTCACTTTACGTGCTGCACACCAATAATGCGCTGAACCGCCGCCTGCTGGAAATCGAACGGTCTGGGCTGCATATCACCTCGCTGGTGTTGAACCGCGAACAAAAGATCGTGGCCATCAACAACATGGAATTCACCCTGACAGATAACGCTGTCGAAACGTTGTCGGTTCTGTGCGAGGCGCGGCTGGATGATGAAATCATCTCGGGTCTGGCGCTCGAGGCGGCCATATCGGGCAAACACAGCGCCGATTGCGACGAGGCCGCAGGCGCCACCCGCATCAAACGACTGCGCGATCATTTGGGCAACCAGTTGCTGTCGCAATTGCTGATCAAACATATCGCGCGCCAAGGCTATATGCTGACTATCAGCCCCGATGTCATTCACATTACCTAAGGCTTTGGGTCATGGACCCTGCCCCGCCAACGCGCTAGATGGGGGGAACAACCCACTCTGGAGGCTTCCATGTCTGGCCACGGCCCTGCCATTGCAATGATCGCGCGCAAAAGCGCCCCCCTTACTGGCCAAGCCATGGTGCCGGGCGACAAATCGATCAGCCACCGCGCGCTGATTCTGGGGGCGCTTAGCGTGGGGGAAACCGTGGTTACAGGCCTGCTTGAGGGGCAAGATGTGTTGGACACCGCCAGCGCCATGCGCGCCTTTGGCGCCGATGTGCAGCGCGACACGGCAGGCACTTGGCGCATCCACGGGGTGGGTGTGGGCGGGTTTGCCGAACCGGGCCAAGTGATTGATTGCGGCAACTCGGGCACCGGGGTGCGGCTGATCATGGGGGCGATGGCCACCACCGGCATCAGCGCCACTTTTACCGGCGATGCCAGCCTGAACAAACGCCCCATGGCGCGCGTGACAGACCCGCTGGCGCTGTTTGGCGCGCAGGCCCATGGCCGCAGCGGTGGCCGTTTGCCAATGACGCTTGTTGGCGCGGCCAACCCAGTTCCGGTGCGCTATGTTGTGCCCGTGCCTTCGGCGCAGGTGAAATCGGCGGTGCTGTTGGCGGGGCTGAATGCGCCCGGCCAGACCGTTGTGATCGAAAAAGAGGCCACCCGCGACCATACCGAACGGATGCTGGCGGGCTTTGGCGCCACAATCACCACCGAAGACAGCCCCGAAGGCCTGGTGATCACGCTGACGGGCCAGCCCGAATTGCGCGCCCAAACCATCGCTGTGCCGCGCGATCCATCCTCGGCGGCTTTTCCAGTTTGCGCGGCCCTTATCGTGCCCGGTTCCGATGTTTTGGTGCCCAATATCGGCCTAAACCCCACCCGCGCGGGCCTGTTTTACACCCTGCAAGAGATGGGCGCAGACCTGACATTTGAAAATATGCGCGAAGAGGGCGGCGAGCCTGTGGCCGATCTGCGCGCGCGCTATTCGCCCGAAATGCGCGGCATCAGCGTGCCGCCCGAACGCGCCGCCAGCATGATCGATGAATACCCCATTTTGTCGGTCGTGGCGGCCAATGCGCAAGGTGTGACCGACATGCAGGGCGTGCGCGAATTGCGGGTGAAGGAGTCAGATCGCATCGCCGCGATGGCCGCGGGGCTGCGCGCCGCGGGCGTCACGGTCGAGGATGGGCCAGATTGGTGGCGCGTTACGGGCCTTGGCGCCGGTGCCGTGCCCGGTGGGGCTGTGGCCGAAACCCATCTGGATCATCGCATCGCAATGTCATTTTTGATTTTGGGCATGGCCAGCCAAAACCCAATGCAAATTGACGATGGCAGCCCCATTGCCACCTCGTTTCCAATTTTTGAAAGCCTGATGACAGGCCTAGGCGCCGATCTGGCCACGATTTGACCCAATCGCCAAGGAAGAATTTATGCGCTTTACCATTGCCATTGACGGGCCTGCCGCCGCGGGCAAGGGCACCATTTCCAAGGCTGTCGCGCAGCATTTCGGCTTTGCCCATCTAGACACCGGGTTGTTGTATCGCGCGGTGGGGGCGCAGATGCTGGCGGGTGTGGCGCCGATCGAGGCCGCGCAAACCCTGCAGGCCGATGCGCTGGATCCGGCCAAGCTGCGCACCGCCGACGTGGCGCAGGCCGCCTCGAAAGTGGCCGCGATCCCCGAAGTGCGCGCCGCCTTGGTGGATTTTCAACGCGCTTTCGCCAGCCGTGCGGGCGGCGCAGTGCTGGATGGGCGCGATATTGGCACAGTCATCTGCCCCGAGGCCGAGGCCAAGCTGTTTGTCACAGCCACCCCCGAGGTGCGCGCCACCCGCAGGCATTTGGAATTGGTCGCAGGCGGCAGCAGCACCGATTACGCCACCGTTTTGGCCGATGTCAAAGAACGCGACGCGCGCGATATGAACCGCGCCGACGCCCCGCTGCGCCCGGCCAGCGATGCCCATATTCTAGATACATCGCAGCTTAGCATTGCGCAGGCCATCGCACAGGCCATCGCCGCCATCACCAGCAAACAAAAGGGGTAAACCATGGCACGACCCAGCCGCACCATTGGCACCGATACCGTTTCTGCCATCGGCATTGGCGCCATGTCATTTGCCGATTTTTATGGCCCCACCACCGAAGAAAACAGTTACGCCATTCTGGATGCCGCGGCCGAGCTGGGGGTCAACCACATCGACACCTCGAATATTTATGGCATGGGGCGCAGCGAAACCGCCATTGGCGCATGGTTGGCCGCCAACCCAGATCAACGGGCAAAGATGCATATCGCCACCAAGGGCGGCATTACCCGCGATGAAAACAACACCCGCTGTTTTCGCAACGATCTGGCCCATCTTGAGGCCGAGCTAGACAAAAGCTTGGCCCGGATGGGGGTGGACTATGTCGATTTGTACTATATCCACCGCCGGCAGGCCGAACGCCCCATCGAAGAGGCCACCGAGGCGCTGGCTGCGCTGGTGGCCAAGGGCAAAACCCGCGCCATCGGGTTTTCGGAAATCGCCCCCAGCTCGCTGCGGCGGGCGCATGCGGTGCATCCGGTGGCCGCTGTGCAATCGGAATATTCGCTGGCCACGCGGTTTGCCGAATTGGGCTTGGTGCAGACCTGCGCCGAACTGGGCACCACATTGGTGGCGTTTTCACCCGTGGGGCGCACCCTGCTGACCGACCGGCCCGTTACCACCGCGCGGCTGGCAGAGATGCCTTTTTTGCAAAGCAACCCGCGCTTTCAACCGCCCAATCTGGCCGCCAATATCGCCCAAACCGACCAATTTCGCGCGCTGGCGGCCGACATGGGCCAGCCCGCCGCCGCCTTGGCCATTGCGTGGCTTTTGGCCCAAGGCCCCCATGTTCTGCCCATTCCCGGCACACGGTCGGTGGCGCATTTTCGCGAATTGGTGCAAGGTGCGCAGCTACAGCTTAGCCCCGAAGATCTGGCGCGCATCGCACAGGTCTTGCCGGTGGGCTGGGCGCATGGCGACCGCTATTCAGCCGAACAATGGGTGGGCCCCGAGCGGTTTTGCTGATCGCCCCAAACCGGGCAGTTGCGCCTTGCTTTATGCGCAATTTGCCCCTATAGCCCCCCTGTCGAAACGGCAAACGCGCCGCAAGGGCAAAAGGCAGAGCAGGGTCGGTGCCATCCGGCCCCTTTTGTTTTGCGGCGGCCAAGTGACCAACCCCAAGACCGGCGGAGACAACCGCACGGCCAGAAACACATAGTAAAGGACTGATGCCACATGGCGAATACGATGGACGAGTTTGAAGCACTCTTGAATGAAAGCTTCGAAATGGACACCCCCGAAGAGGGTTCGGTTGTCAAAGGCAAGGTTATCGCAATCGAAGCGGGCCAAGCCATCATCGACGTAGGCTACAAAATGGAAGGCCGCGTTGATCTGAAAGAATTTGCAAACCCCGGCGAAGCACCCGAAATTGCTGTTGGTGACGAGGTAGAAGTTTACCTGCGTTCCGCAGAAAACGCCCGTGGCGAAGCTGTCATTTCCCGCGAAATGGCCCGCCGCGAAGAAGCATGGGATCGCCTGGAAAAAGCCTATGCCGATGATGCGCGCGTCGAAGGCGCCATCTTTGGCCGCGTCAAAGGCGGCTTTACCGTGGATCTGGGCGGCGCCGTTGCCTTCCTGCCCGGCAGCCAAGTTGACGTGCGCCCCGTGCGCGACGCCGGCCCGCTGATGGGCCTGAAGCAGCCCTTCCAGATTTTGAAAATGGATCGCCGCCGTGGCAACATCGTTGTGTCGCGCCGCGCCATTTTGGAAGAAAGCCGCGCCGAGCAGCGCGCCGAGGTCATCGGCCAGCTGTCCGAAGGCGATACCGTGGATGGTGTGGTGAAAAACATCACCGAATACGGTGCATTTGTGGATCTGGGCGGCGTTGACGGCCTGCTGCACGTGACCGACATGGCATGGCGCCGTGTGAACCACCCCAGCGAGATCCTGACCATCGGCGAAACCATCAAGGTGCAGGTGATCAAGATCAACAAAGACACCCACCGCATCAGCCTGGGCATGAAGCAGCTGCAAGAAGATCCGTGGGATCTGGTGGCCGCGAAATACCCGCTCAGCTCGGTGCATCAGGGCCGCGTGACCAATATCACCGATTACGGCGCGTTCGTCGAACTGGAGCCCGGTGTAGAAGGTTTGGTCCACGTGTCCGAAATGTCTTGGACCAAGAAAAACGTCCACCCCGGCAAAATCGTTTCGACCAGCCAAGAAGTGGAAGTTATGGTTCTGGAAATCGACGCCTCCAAGCGCCGCGTTTCGCTGGGCCTGAAACAGACCATGCGCAACCCATGGGAAGTGTTTGCTGAAACCCACCCCGAGGGCACCGAAGTAGAGGGTGAAGTGAAAAACATCACCGAATTCGGCCTGTTCATCGGCCTGCCGGGCGATATCGACGGCATGGTGCACCTGTCCGACCTGTCGTGGGACGAGCGCGGTGAAGACGCGATCCAAAGCTACAAAAAGGGCGACATCGTCAAGGCTGTTGTTTCCGAAGTGGACGTGGAAAAAGAGCGCATTTCGCTGTCGATCAAAGCTTTGGGCGGCGACAAGTTCTCGGAAGCTGTGGGCGGCGTGAAGCGTGGCGGTATCATCACCGTCAGCGTAACCGCAATCGAAGATGGCGGCATCGAGGTGGAATACGAAGGCATGAAATCCTTCATCCGCCGTTCGGATCTGTCGCGTGACCGTGCCGATCAGCGCCCCGAGCGCTTCTCGGTTGGTGACAAGGTCGATGTGCGCGTGACCAATGTCGACAGCAAAACCCGCCGGTTGGGCCTGTCGATCAAGGCACGCGAAATCGCGGAAGAAAAAGAAGCCGTTGAACAGTATGGCTCGTCCGATTCGGGCGCCTCGCTGGGCGACATTCTGGGCGCAGCCCTGAAGGGCGACAACTAAGACCAGCCGGGCCAAGCGCCCAGCTGATCACGGGCCCCGCGGCACGCGCTGCGGGGCCTTTTCTATTTCTAAGCGCGAATCATAGGGGCAATACCGCAATGAAACGGTGCGAACGCCCTGAAACGACCCGAAAATCTGCCGCCGCCCTGCCCTGAAACCCGGCAGCGATGGCGAAATCGGGCAATTTAGCCCCCCAAGACCCCAGCCAGCCTATTCCCGTAGCGCGGTTTAGTTCATATAGTCGAACAAAAGGGCGCAAAGCCTGTATCACACCAGGGGGGATTGATTGGCATGATACGTTCGGAACTCATCCAAAAAATCGCTGACGAAAACCCGCACCTCTATCAGCGGGATGTAGAAAAGATTGTGAACACAATTTTTGACGAAATCACCGATGCCATGGCGCGTGGTGACAGGGTTGAACTGCGTGGGTTTGGGGCGTTTTCAGTAAAGAAACGCGATGGGCGCACGGGCCGAAACCCCCGCACGGGCGAGTCGGTCGAGGTTGAGGAAAAACACGTTCCGTTTTTCAAAACCGGCAAGTTGCTGCGCGATCGCCTGAACGGAAAGTAAAACGATGCGGTATCTGCGCTATCTGTGGCTGGCCAGTGTGGCCTTCGTGTTTGTCATTCTTGCATTGGCAAACCGCGGCAGCGTGACGCTTGCCACACTGCCAGATGGCTTGGCGCAAATACCCGGCATGGGCGTTCTGGCCCTGTCGGCCGAGGTGCCGCTGTTTGCGGTGCTGTTTGGCGGCGTGGTGTTGGGGTTGGTTTTGGGCCTGATCTGGGAATGGTTCCGCGAGCATAAGCACCGCGCCGATTCCAGCCGCAAAACCGCCGAGGTAAACCGCCTGCAACGCGAGCTGAAAAAAGCCAAAGGCCCCCAAGGCGATGGCGGCGACGACGTGCTGGCCCTGCTGGACAAGGCCAGCTAAGGCGCCATGACTTCTGTCAAAGTCAAAATTTGCGGCCTGACCCGCGAGGCCGATATGCTGGCTGTTGCCAAGGCTGGGGTCAGCTATGCGGGTCTTGTGTTTTTCGCCAAATCACCGCGAAATCTGGGGCTGGCACAGGCCCGCGATCTGGCGCTGGCGGCGCCGCCCGGGCTGGCCAAGGTGGCGCTGACGGTTGATGCCGACGATGACATGCTGGATGCCATCCTGCACGAGGTGCCGCTTGATATGTTGCAGCTTCATGGGCGCGAAACACCCCAGCGCGTCAGCGCATTAAAGGCGCGCTACGGCCTGCCTGTGATGAAGGCGCTGGGCATTGCAGATGCCGAAGACCTGCGCAAAATCGATCTATACGCCGGCGTGGCCGATCAATTGCTGATCGATGCCAAGCCCCCCACCGGCAGCGCGCTACCGGGGGGCAACGGGCTGGCGTTTGACTGGCGGCTGCTGCAGGCGCGCAAATATTGGGCGCTGCCATGGATGTTGGCGGGCGGTCTTAGCGCACAAAATGTGGCCCAAGCCGTGCAGCTTACCGGCGCCCGGCAGGTCGATTTGTCGTCTGGTGTGGAAAGCGCGCCGGGCCTGAAAGATGCCGATCAGATCGCCGCCTTTATGCAGGCGGTGCAAGGTCTTTAGCAGGCATTGCCGGGCGATGGCGGCGCAAAAGAGCGGCTGACAAATCCGCCATAACGCCCGCGCTTCTATTGCCCCTGCCTGCGGTTGGCATTACACCCGAAACAGCAAATCTGGAGGGTGGGCGATGGCCAACGATCTTTTCAACTCTTTCATGACCGGTCCCGACGAAAACGGCCGTTTTGGCGATTTTGGTGGGCGCTTTGTGTCTGAAACGCTGATGCCTTTGATCTTGGCTTTGGAGGAAGAATACGAAAAGGCCAAAACCGATCAATCCTTTTGGGACGAGATGAATGATCTATGGACCCATTACGTTGGCCGCCCCAGCCCCCTTTATTACGCCGAGCGGCTAACCCAGCATCTGGGCGGCGCCAAAATCTATATGAAGCGCGACGAGTTGAACCACACTGGCGCGCATAAAATCAACAATGTGCTGGGCCAAATCATCTTGGCGCGCCGTATGGGCAAAACCCGCATCATCGCCGAAACCGGCGCGGGCCAGCATGGCGTGGCCACAGCCACGGTCTGCGCCAAATTTGGCCTGAAATGCGTGGTCTATATGGGCGCCCACGATGTGGAACGTCAGGCGCCAAACGTGTTCCGCATGCGCCTGTTGGGGGCCGAAGTGGTGCCCGTGACCAGCGGCCGCGGCACGCTGAAAGACGCCATGAACGACGCGCTGCGCGATTGGGTAACCAATGTGCGCGACACGTTTTATTGCATTGGCACGGTGGCAGGGCCACACCCCTACCCCGCCATGGTGCGCGACTTCCAGTCGATCATCGGCAAAGAGGTGCGCAGCCAATTGGCCGAACAAGAAGGCGAAGGCCGCCTGCCCGATACCGTGATCGCAGCCATCGGCGGTGGTTCGAACGCGATGGGGTTGTTCTACCCCTTCCTTGATGATGCCAGCGTGCGCATCATCGGTGTCGAGGCCGGGGGCAAAGGCGTCGATGAAAAAATGGAGCATTGCGCCAGTTTGACCGGCGGCCGCCCTGGCGTACTGCACGGCAACCGCACCTATCTGCTGCAAGATGACGATGGCCAAATTCTGGAAGGGTTCTCCATTTCTGCGGGGCTTGATTACCCCGGTATTGGCCCCGAACACGCCTGGCTGCACGATATCGGGCGCGCCGAATATGTCTGGATCAGCGACAAAGAGGCGCTAGAGGCGTTCCAGCTGTCTTGCGCCCTAGAGGGCATCATCCCCGCGCTAGAGCCCAGCCACGCCTTCGCCCATGTGATGAAGATCGCCCCGACATTGCCCGCCGAGCATATCATCGTGATGAACATGTGTGGCCGTGGCGACAAAGACATCTTTACCGTGGCCAAGCATCTTGGCTTCGACATGAAGCTTTAGGCCCATAAACCCCAGATTAGGCGCGCCCTTGGCCCATTTCAGGGCGCGCCTAAACCTTAGGGGCATGGCCAAGCGCGCAGTTTTCGGCAAAATAGCCCCAGACTGCCTGAAGGAGCCATTCTTGACGCCCCGCATGCTTGCCTTATCTGCCGCGCTTGCCTGCGCCATCACCCCCGCTTGGGGCAGCGATCTGGTGACCAGCGTCACCCGGCAATTGCTGAAACAGGGCTACAGCGACATCACCACATCGCAAACATGGCTGGGACGCACCCGTATTATTGCCATCGGCGAAGACAGCCGCCGCGAGATTATCGTGAATCCGCGCACAGGGGAAATTCTGCGCGATTTCTGGCAAGACATCGACGACGATGATGACGACGATGACGATGATGATGACGGCGAAAACCGACTGCTAAAGCGCGCAGACGATGACCGCGACAAAGACGGCGACAAAGACACCGATAAGGAGGCCGATTGATGCCTGCCCTGACCGTCTGCGCCACTGGGGGCCTGCTGTGACGCGCCTGCCCATTATCATTGCAATCGTGGTGATCCAATCCGTTTGCGCGTTGTTTTTCATATCCGATATCGTGCTGACCATTTTCGGCGCCCGCACCGCCCCGATCAGCTGGCAAACGCGCGAATTGCTGGAAATTGGCGCCGCGATCGGCCTTGTATTGGGGGTATTTTTGGGCTGGCTTAGCTTTCGCCAATCAGCCTTGCGTTCGCGCCGGGCCGAGGAACGGCTGCGCGCGGCATCGGGGGCGTTTCGCGATGTTATGGAAGAGCATTTCACCAAATGGGCCCTTACCCCGGCAGAGCGGGACGTGGCGCTGTTTGCAATCAAGGGCTTTTCAACGGCAGAAATGGCCAGCCTGCGCAAAACCAGCGAGGGCACGGTAAAGGCCCAAACAGCCGCGATTTACCGCAAGGCTGGCGTCAGCGGGCGGCCGCAATTGCTGTCACTGTTCATTTATGGATTGATGGGCGACTGGCTGCCCGGCTTGGGCGATATGGCACAGCCCAGCGCCAGCGGTTCCGGCGGTTCCGGCGCTGCGCCCTGATTACAGGCTGTGCTCTTGCAAAATTTTCAGCGGCACAATCTCTAACGCGCGGGCATGCGTGGCCTGCAAATGCACCCGCGGCGCGCAGCCCTCGTCATGGGCTTGCAAAAACCGCGCCGCGCATAAGCACCAGCTGTCGCCCGGTTTCAACCCGGCAAAGCGAAATTCGGGCCGCGGCGTAGACAGATCATTGCCCACATATTTTGAATAGGCCAGAAATTCGGCTGTCATCACCGCGCATACGGTGTGGCTGCCACTATCGGCCGCGCAGGTGTTGCAGTGGCCATCGCGAAAAAAGCCAGTCACCGGATCGCTGCCACATAGCGCCAATGCCCCGCCCAAAACGTTTACCGATGCTTCTGGTTCCATCGCGCTGCGCCCCTTGTCATGCCCTGCCCCAGATTTGGTGCGCCCGTGGCCTGCGTCAAGCCCGGCCAAGCGCGCTGTGCCTAGCGGAACTTGTCTAGCAGGCGTTCCATCGGGCTGCGGGCCTCGGCCGCGTCAGGGGCGGGGGCGGATGGGGCCGCGCCCGGGGTGTCAGCTGGGGGCGGGGGGCTGTTGCGCCGCGGTTTGACCGGGGCGCCCGTATCGCCACGCGCCAAGGCAACGGCGTTCATAAATTGCCCCCCCTCGCCGCGCGCCAAATGCGGTGCACCTTGGGCAATACCCCGCAGCAGATCATCCAGCCATTCCTGATCTGCCTTGGCAAAATCAGACAGCACATAGGCTGCCACCCGGTCTTTGTGGCCGGGATGGCCGATACCCAGCCGCACGCGGGCGTAGGCCTCGCCGATATGCTGGTGGATCGAGCGTAGGCCATTATGGCCTGCATGCCCGCCCCCCTGTTTCACCCGCAGCTTACCGGGTGCCAGATCAAGTTCGTCGTGAAAAACAGTTATATCTTCGGGGCTTAGCTTGAAAAACCGCATCGCCTCGCCCACCGATTGGCCGCTGAGGTTCATAAAAGTGTCGGGCTTGAGCAAAAGCACCTTATCGCCCCCCAAACGCCCCTCGGACAGCTGCCCCTGAAAGCGCCCACGCCATGGCTGAAACCCATGCGCATCGGCAATACGGTCCAAGGCCATAAAGCCGATATTGTGGCGGTTTTGCGCGTATTTTCCGCCTGGATTGCCCAGACCTACCCATAACTGCATCGCAAACCCCCCGTGTTGCCCTTTGCGGTGGTGTAGCGGCAGCGCCTGCAAAACTCAACGTGCAAGCCAAAGGTGGCGCCATAGAAAAAGGCGCGCCCCACGGGAACGCGCCTTAGCGGTTTTCATTCTGGGGCCAAGTGCCCGCAGATATTATTCGGCGTCGCCTTCGCCATCATCTGCCGCATCAGCCGAGCGCAGGCCCGACGGTGCCGAGATGTTTGCGATGACGAAATCACGCTCGATCGTGGGCTTCGCGCCTTCGGGCAGAATAGCATCGCTGATGTGGATCACATCGCCAATGTCACGGCCAGTCAGATCGATGGTGATGTGGTCGGGGATATCGCCCGCCAGCACGTTCAGTTCCACCTCGGCGCGCACGATTGTCAGCACGCCGCCTTTTTTCAGGCCGGGGGCTGCATCGTGGTTGATGAAATCAACGTGGATGAACAGGTTGATACGGCTGGTGCGACGCAGGCGCATCAGGTCGACGTGGGTGGGCAGGTCTTTGACAACATCGCGCTGCACATCGCGGCAGATCACGCGTACGTCTTCTTGGCCTTCGACCTTCAGGTTGAACAGGGTCGATTTGAAGCGGCCTGCTTTCAGGCGCTTCAGCAGGGCGTTGAAGGGGATGTTGATCGGCAGCGGATCGGCTTCACCACCGAATACGATACCAGGAACCATGCCGTCACGACGTGCCTGACGAGCGGCGCCCTTGCCTGTCCCCGTCCGAACCTCAGCGTGAAGATCAGGAATTTCTCCAGCCATATTAATTCTCCATACGTTAGGGCGGGGTGCCTCCAAGGCTGTCACCCCGCGTGAAGTCGCGCGTATAGACTGGTTTGGCCTGATTGGAAAGGGGAAAAACGCATGGCCCGTGGGCCATGATCAGTCTTGCTTCAACGCCCCATTTTCCCATGTGCCACTGGTTTCCTGCCCATCAGAATAGCGCATTGTGCCGGCCCCTTGGCGCTTGCCAGACCGGAAACTGCCCTCGTAGACATCGCCATTGGCATAGGTGGCCACGCCTTGGCCAGAAATTTCGCCCTGTTGCCATTGGCCCACATAGCGAAACCCATCGGCCATGGTAATTTCACCGCTGCCATGGCGCTGGCCATTTTCAAACTGGCCTTTGTATACAGTGCCATCTGGGTAGGTGGCGGTGCCTTGGCCGTGGCGCTGGCCGGCCTGCCATTCGCCCTCGTAACGGTAGCCGTCGGAGTAGGTCATAATGCCAAAGCCGTGGTTCTTGGCATCCAGATAGCCGCCCTCGTAGATCAGCCCGTTGGCATAAACCGCCCGGCCCTGCCCCTCGATCACACCTGCGCGCCATTCGCCCTCGTAGACCGAGCCGTCGGGATAGGTGATTTTGCCGATACCGTCGGCCAGATCATTGCGAAACTGCCCCTCGTAGACCGAACCATCGGGGTACAATACACGGCCCTGCCCCTCGATCTGGCCAGCCAGCCATGCCCCCTCGTAGCGGTAGCCATCGGCGCCGGTAAAAATGCCTTGGCCCTCGCGGCGGTCATCGACGAAATCGCCCTCGTAGACATCGCCATTGGCATAGCTGAGCCGCCCTTGGCCCACACGGCGGCCATTGTCGAAACCGCCCTCATACACATCGCCATTGGATTGGGTCAGCTTGCCCTGCCCCGACATTTGACCTGCCTGCCACTGGCCTTCGTAGACCATGCCATCTGGCAGGCGCAGGGTGCCCGTGCCATCGCGCATGCCGGCACGCATTTGGCCCTCGTAGACCGACCCATCGGGATAGGTAATTTGGCCCTGCCCCTCTTTCACGCCATCGACCCAATCGCCATCGTAGACATAGCCGCCCGCCGCCTCTAACAGGCCGCGGCCGTGGTGTTTGGTGTCGCGGAACTGGCCTTCGTATCGCACGCCATTGGCATAAACCGCCACGCCACGCCCGGTGATGCGGCCATCGGCCCATTCGCCTTCGTAGGTGCCCCCATCGGCAAAAACAATTTTGCCCAGCCCTTCGGGTTTGCCTTTTTGGAAATCGCCCTCGTAGACCGACCCATTGGGAAAGCGCGCCACGCCCTTGCCGCGAATTTCACCAGCCACCCATTCGCCGGTATATTCATAGCCGCTGGGCAAGCGATATGTGCCCTGCCCATGCTGCAACCCGTCTTTGAACGCCCCCTCATAGACCCCGCCATCGTCATATTGCTTGCTGGCGCGGGCGCTATCTTGGGCGGTGGCTGGCACTGCCATGGCCAGCACCATCAGCGCCGCCCCAAGGGGGGCCGCGCGAAACTGTGCCACTTTACCTGCCTGCATGCCGCTGCGCTTGCTCATCGTGCTGGTCCTGCCTTGCCATTATATCGCGTGGCGCCCGGGCGGGCCCCCTTGGGGCGAAAACTACAGGCCCTATGGCGGACTGACAACGCCTTTCAGGGCCAAAGAGCTTTTCCTCGGCTCTGGTTCTGCTACATCGGGGGCAAGACATGACCGCGAAAGAGATGCCATGACCGACCGGTTCCGCCTGACACTGGCCCAGCTTAACCCTGTTTTGGGCGATATCGACGGCAATATCGCCAAGGCCCGCGCCGCATGGGACAGCGCGCGCGCCGAGGGCGCCGATATGGTGGCGTTTCCTGAAATGTTCGTGACGGGCTACAACACCCAAGATCTGGTGCTGAAACCCGCCTTTCACCAAGCCGCAATAGACGCCATCCACCAATTGGCCGCAGATTGCGCGGCGGGGCCTGCCATTGGCATAGGCGGGCCCGCCTTGGACGGCGCCAAACTGCACAACGCCTATTACATTTTGCAAGGGGGCCAGATCAGCGCGCAGGTGCACAAGCACCATCTGCCAAACTACCATGTCTTTGACGAAGAGCGCCTGTTCCAGCCCGGCGATGTCACCGGGCCCTATGTGGTGGGTGGGGTGCGCATTGGCAGCCCGATTTGCGAGGATGCGTGGTTCGAGGATGTGGCCGAAACCTTGGCCGAAACGGGGGCCGAATTTTTGCTGGTGCCCAATGGATCGCCCTATTTCCGCCAAAAGCTGGGGCTGCGCCACCAGATGATGGTATCGCGGGTGGTGGAAACCGGGTTGCCGCTGATTTATCTGAATATGGTCGGGGGCCAAGACGACCAAGTGTTCGACGGCGGCTCGTTCGCGCTGAACCGTGGTGGCGCGCTGGCGGTGCAAATGCCGCTGTTTGACGCCGCGCTGCAAACCATCGATTTAACCCGCACCGCCGACGGCTGGCAGGTGGCGCAGGGCCCGCGTGCCCCTATCCCCGACCTGTGGGAACAAGATTATCGCGCCATGGTCGAGGGGCTGCGCGACTACATGGCCAAAACCGGTTTCAAACAGGCGCTATTGGGCCTGTCTGGCGGGATCGACAGCGCCTTGGTGGCCCTGATCGCCGCCGATGCACTGGGCTGCGAAAACCTGCGCTGCGTGATGCTGCCTTCGGAATATACCAGCGCCGAAAGCCTGCAAGACGCGCAGGATTTGGCCAAAAACCTTGGCTGTTCTTACGATTTTGTGCCCATCACCGAAGGGCGCGATGCCATCACCAATACGCTGGCACCCCTCTTTGCTGGCAAAGCCCCCGATTTAACGGAAGAGAATATTCAATCGCGCCTGCGGGGGCTGCTGCTGATGGCGCTGTCGAACAAATTTGGCGAGATGCTGCTGACCACCGGCAATAAATCCGAGGTGGCGGTGGGCTATGCCACGATTTATGGCGATATGAACGGCGGCTATAACCCGATCAAAGACCTGTATAAAACCCGGGTTTTTGAAATGTGCCGCTGGCGCAATGCCAATCACCGCCCTTGGATGCAGGGGCCAGATGGCGCGCCCATTCCCGAACGCATCATCACCAAACCCCCCAGCGCTGAATTGCGCCCCGACCAAAAAGACGAAGACAGCCTGCCACCCTACGAGGTGCTAGACGCGATTTTGGAACTGCTGGTTGATGGCGATGCCAGCGTGGCGGATTGCGTGGCCGCAGGTTTTGACCGCGACACCGTGAAACGCGTAGAGCATCTGCTTTATGTCAGCGAATATAAGCGGTTTCAGTCTGCCCCGGGCACACGGCTTAGCCAGCATGCCTTTTGGCTGGATCGGCGCTACCCCATTGCCAACCGTTGGCGCGACAAGACATAGCGCAAACCGCGTGCTGGGCCGCCCTAGGCGATACCCTTGATGCCCGCGATCACAAAATCGCCGGCCAATTTTGCATAGTCTGTGCGCTCTAGCCCCTTGCCGGGGCGGTGCCACATGTAAAACCAGTTCAATATGCCAAAAACCGTCATTGTGGCGGCGCGCAACCTGTCGGGGGGCAGGCTGGGTGCCAGCTCGGCCACGGCGCCTGACATCAGCGCCACCAGCTGGCGCTGATGGGCAATCAAGGGCGCTTGGCGATCGGGCGGCAAAACGCCCAGCGCATCGAGCTGCAATTTATGTTCAGCATCGGCATCGGCATAGGCCGCCAGCAGCGCGGCAATCAGATCACGCATGCCCCCCGCGCGCGCGCCCTGCACCACATCCAGCAAACACCCCAGATGATCATCCAGAATGTCAAACAGCAGCTCTTCTTTCGAGGGCCAATAGTGGTACATCAGCGCCTTTGATACGCCGCATGATTTCGCCGCCCCTGTCATGCTGGCCCGGTCAAAGCCATGCGCCGCGAAATAGCGCGCAGCCCCTTTGCGCAGGGCTGCGCGTTTTTCGTCGTGGTCGCGTGCCAGCCCGCGGGCCATCAGCCGCCCTTGGGGCGGTTATCTACCAAACGCACGGCCTTGCCCTCGCTGCGCGCCACCTTGCCGCGCGGGGCCAAGTGCACTTTGGCGGTGACACCAACGTTGGATTTGATCTTGGCCGCCAATTCGCGCACCGCGGCCTCGGCTGCGGCATCGGGCGTGGCTTCGGCCAATTCGACATGCACACCCATTTCATCCATGCGCTCGGGGCGTGTCAGCTCGATCTGGAAATGCGGGGCCAAGGCGGGCACCGTCATCAGCTGTTCTTCGATCTGGGTGGGAAACACATTGACCCCACGCAAAATGATCATGTCATCGGAACGGCCGGTGATTTTCTCCATCCGGCGCATGCTGCGCGCCGTGCCCGGCAAAAGCCGCGTCAAATCGCGGGTGCGATAGCGGATGATGGGAAAACCCTCTTTGGTCAGCGAGGTAAAGACCAATTCGCCCAATTCGCCATCTGGCAGCACCTCGCCGGTTTCGGGGTTGATGACCTCGGGGTAGAAATGATCTTCCCAGATGTGCAAGCCATCTTTGGTTTCCACGCATTCATTGGCCACGCCCGGCCCGATCACCTCGGACAGGCCATAAATATCGACCGCGTGCATATCGAAGGCCTCTTCGATCTCGCGGCGCATGGCGTTTGTCCAAGGTTCGGCGCCAAATATCCCCACCTTCAGCGGGCTTTTGCGCGGGTCGCGGCCTTGGGCTGCGTATTCATCCAAGATCGACAGCGCATACGAGGGGGTAACGGTAATGCCTGCAGCGCCGAAATCTTCGATCAGGCGCACTTGGCGCTGGGTCATCCCACCCGAAACGGGCACCACCGTCAGCCCCAGTTTTTCGGCGCCACCATGCACGCCCAAGCCCCCGGTAAACAGCCCATAGCCATAGGCATTGTGCAGCACATCCCCCCGCCGCAACCCCGAGGCACGCATGCAGCGCGCCACCACATCGGCCCACATATCCAGATCGTTTTTCGTGTAGCCCACCACCGTGGGCTGGCCCGTTGTGCCAGACGAGGCGTGAATACGCGCAATCTGTTCGCGCGGCACGGCAAACATGCCAAAGGGGTAATTATCGCGCAGGTCTTGTTTTACGGTGAAGGGGAATTTGGCCAGATCTGCAAGGCTATGCAAATCATCTGGATGCACCCCCGCCGCATCAAATTTTGCCCGGTAAAACGGCACGTTTTCATAGGCATGGCGCAGCGACCACCGCATGCGCTGCAACTGCAGGGCGCCAATTTCATCGCGGCTGGCGGTTTCAATCGGGTCCAGATCACCGGGTTTTGGGGACAGGTCTTCCATCACACCGCCTCCATCATCAGGGCAATCCCTTGGCCCACGCCGATACACATGGTGCAAATGGCACGCCCCTGCCCGGCATCGGCCAAGTTCAGCGCCGCGCTGATGGCCAAACGCGCCCCCGACATGCCCAATGGATGGCCCAACGCAATGGCGCCGCCATGGGGGTTTACGTGATCGGCATCATCGGGCAGGCCCAGCTGCCGCATCGAGGCCAGCCCTTGGGCGGCGAATGCCTCGTTCAACTCGATGAAATCGATATCGGAAATTTTCAACCCATGGCGATCAAGCAGCGCTTGGGTGGCAGGCGCCGGGCCAATGCCCATAATCCGCGGCGGCACGCCCACAGTGGCCATCGAAACCACCCGCGCCCGCGGCACGAGCCCGTATTTTTCCACCGCTTGGGCGCTGGCCACAATCAGCGCCGCTGCGCCATCATTCACCCCCGAGGCATTGCCCGCCGTCACGCTGCCACCCTCGCGAAAGGGGGTAGGCAGGCTGGCCAGTTTTTCCA
>Ga0181563_10002227_pt1 | contig 18788 bp, 17 predicted proteins | sample 011ome_25_FD_133759 | JGI IMG/M metagenome (GOLD analysis project Ga0181563, IMG submission 133759) | Coastal salt marsh microbial communities from the Groves Creek Marsh, Skidaway Island, Georgia - 011512CT metaG (megahit assembly) | ecosystem: Environmental > Aquatic > Marine > Intertidal...
CCAATCAGAAGCAGTTAATAAACCATTAGCAGTTGATTTGGTTCTTTCTATCCATTGTGATTTAAGACCTAACTGAACTTGTTGCACTCCAGTAGTAGGGTCAATGACTGCATTGCCATCTTCGTCTATAACGTTGATATCATCTAAGCTACGTTCAACATCTCTTGCCCAATAAAATCTATTGTCATAGCTAGTATCTACGTCATCTTGCCACGTTACACCCCAATGCTCTTTATCCTCATCTGACCAAGCTGTTGCCCAATTATAAGGGTGTTTATATCCATTATCATCAGTCCAACTCTTGCCACCTTTTAGAGTTCTTCCATTGTATAACCAAGCCATTATTTTCTCCTATCTTGCATTAGCATATTTAAAAGGTGCTTCGGCAAAAGCCATATAGATGTAAGTGCCATTAAGAGCATTAGCACAATTATCAGTTGAACCAATCCTTACTTTAAATCCATTACTTACTAAATCAGGATTATCAACATTTGTAAATTCACCAAGATTTGAATCTGCAAAAATTCTTTTACCTGCAACATTTATAGGGTCACGTACACTATCTACAATTACCCACGAGCATGTGGTGTCTGTTCTTTTAACCATCAACCAAGCAGGTCTAAATCCAGTATAAACAAAAGTGCCATCTGTTGAACCATTACCAGTATAACTGCCAATTTTACTGTATCCGTCTACTGAATGGAAACAATATGCCACCATTTCATTACCACTACCATTCCAAGCAGGGTGGTTAGTGCCACCAAAAACAATATTGTCATCAGTTTGTGTTCCCATATAGGTATTAAAATCACCACTATCCCCATATGGTTGATTAAGAACCATTCTATATTTTGTTGGTAAATTAACATTGGCTACCCAATCTTGACTAGCATCTCTATTTTTAATAATGATTATTTTTGGTATAGCATCTAATCCGTGTCCAACACTAGCATTAGCATTTCCATCACCAGTCCAAGTAACAACGCTAAACCCTGCATCTGTATTTGCACTTACATTACTATCAATACTACCTTGTTCATTGAGTACAGCAGTTCCCCCTGCTTTCCAGTTCCAAGCTACATATGTGTAACCACTAGCATTTGTATCACCACCATTTTGTGCTAAATCAAAACCATTTGTTTCAAAAGATGTAAAAAAAGCAGTATTATCAGCTTCACCATTTGGCAAATTTGAAAACAAAACATTTCCTGCAAGTCTAACTGAATCAGTTAGAATATGATTTGATGTATTGCTTTTACTTTTTATCCAAGTCCAGTCTGGTTTAAAATCAATTTCACCACCTACACCATTGCTAACATCACCAGACCTTATGTCATTCGTACTACCAGAATCTGTGCCATTACCAGTGTAAGTTAGTATTCCAAAATGATTTACTGCTTGTGTACTCTGTGCAGGACTAATAGGCAAATCATCATCGCTAATATTAGCTGAACATAATGCTAGATAGCCACTAAAAACTGAACTATGAAAATCACCATTGCCATTGGCATCTGAATAACCTCCTGCTGATTCAAGTCCTGAAAAAGTGCTATCTTGACCAAAATTACCTTGACCAGTATGAGTGCCACCAGAACTTGCATTTAAAATAAAAGGTCTTACTTCTCCAGTGAGGTTGCTATGTAAAAATCCTGTGCCATTAGTTAAATTAGCACTATTTTGTAAAACACCATCAACTGAAACATACCATTTACCATTATCCATGTCTAAATAGATGCCAATTACATTATTCGTTGTGTAACTTACGGATGAACTCCCCGTTGTACCTGATGAATCTTGTATTTCCCCATCAGAACCTCTAACTGTCCAAGCACTACCATCTGCATCAGTTCCCCTCAAACCTATTTTAAAATACCCAGCCGTTGTTGTTGTGCTATTTAATCTATGTTCCCAATACCATTTACCACTAGACACAGCAAATGTTGCTGTTGTTTGTTCATCTGTGTTTTGTGCATTTACAACAACTTTAAGATTGCCCTCTGAAAATGTGTTGTCATTTCCTTTTGGGTCTAAGGGATTATAGGTGCAGAAGTTATTCTCTGGACTATCTGGCATCACGTCAAATGCACTAAAATTATAGGATGTAAAATCATGTCCATTTCCACTTGTGTCATCTCCAACATTAGAGCTATCCTCAAATGTAAATCTATAACCATTATTCCCATATGTTCCATCATATGCTTTGGGAATCCATATACCATTTTTTGTTTCACCAAAGCTGTTTGGACTTACTACTTGCCCATCAATAACATTTACTTCTGCTAAATAACCATCAAAATCTAAACTATCATTAAAATAATTTCCCCATCTTTGTCTTATACCATTGTCTAGTAATCTATGTGCAGTAACACCACTTCCAGTTGTGCTTCCTACTGTCAAATTTATATTTTCGCCATTAACATATGCGACTACCCTATTACCAATAGCAACTTCATCTAAATTAAATTGAATTACGACATGATACCAAGCACTAGTATCTCTAAAAACTTGACTACCACTATTCCAATACTGCTCATCAGAACCTCCTGCAGTTTGGTCAAGATAAATTACTAATATATGATTCGTATTAAATTGAATATATCCTGCAACATTTGGTGCAGAAGTATAGGCTGAATATATAATGTGACTTCCTAAAGTTGCTCTTTTAACCCAAAAGGAATACGTTGAATGAGTGGTGGATGTCGGTGTGGTATCTGTTTCATCATACAAATATGTATTACTGCCATCATCAAATCGCAATGACTGAGTAACAAGTCCATTGTAGAAATCAGCACCACTATTGTACATCCATTGTGAAGAACCAAAAGGACCTGACATTATCGCTCCTAACTAAAAGCTAATTGAGGTGTACCAAGCAGAATCGTGCCAGTTGTTTGCACAATATACGGAACAATGTCTACAGCATTAGGAGCAGTTGACAATGCAATCCCTGCACCACCTGCAGTTTTATATTCACTGGCAAGAGACAAAGCGTGACCCCCAGTGCCATCTTGAATGAATACAAAGAAGCCCGTCTGCCCTGTTTTTTCAGTGCTTGGGTTTCCTAAATTCGCATTAGCATTTAAAGTCCAAATGAAGTTTTGGTAAGTTGACATATCTGGTGTTGGTGTAGCTCCTACACCTACACTTGTGTGCGTATCTGCAACAGCAGAGCCACTGATGTCTATGCCGTAGGAGGTGGTGGAGAGTTTAACTGCACCAGCAAAGGAAAGGTCAACATCACCACCATCTGTGCAAGATATGTAGTCTGCCGTATTACCAGCGTTTGACAACCTAAAATCAGTAGCACGAATCTTAAGAAGACCTGTTCCATTGTCATGAATAATACTATTAAACCCATCATGATAAATCTCTAAGTCAGACCCTGCACCAAAGATAGCTTTGTTATTATCACCTAATGTTAAGTCACCAGTCATAGCATCACCAGTAACAGCAACAAAGTCAGTAGATGCAGAGGTTGCAGCAGTACCTAATCCTAAGTTAGTTCTTGCTGTTCCTGCATTGTTTAAGTCTGATAAGTTATTAGCAACAGTTAGAAAGTTAGCAGCAGTTAATGCTGCATCTGCCCATGCAGAACCAGTATATACCTTGAGATTATTGCTAGTGGTATTAAAATACAAATCACCTTCTGTTAAAGCATCTCCATCATTATCATCTATTGGGTCACTTGCTTTTGCTCCTAAATAAGTATCATCAAATGTGTCAGCACTTAAAGCAGCAGCAGCAGCACTTGCAGCAGCAGCAATAGCACTATTGCTTGCATTAGTTGCATTTGTACTAGCATTTTGTATTGCACTAAGATTATCTGTTACGTTTTGCAGATTAGTTGTCTGACCTGCTACTGTGGTTACATTACTTTCTATACCTGCTACTGTGGTTACGTCAGATGATATGTCAGCCACTGCTTCAATGTTTGCTGATATGCCAGCAACTGTATTGATAAGAGCAGATTGTGATGAAACCGTTGTTACAGAACCAATAGATGGACCAGCTTCTGCTGCTCCTGTTATCTCATTAAATGCTAATACATTTCCTTTTCTACTAGTTTTATTAGGCAATGCTATTTCATTAGCATCATCTGATTCTGCCATTGTCAAAGCACGATCATTCTTGTTTTCAATTTGTTGCATTACTGCATAAATTTTATCAAGATCAGTGTTAAGACTAGATATATTAAAAGGTCCCGATGTAGCAAAATCACTTATTCTAGTGATAGGAACATCTCTAAATATAGTTACTGTACTACTTGTGTAGACAGAACCCAGGGTAATATTACCACCTGAGAATCCGTCATCTACGGCTGTACCATTTACAGCAAAAGTATTAACGCCAGTTCCTCTTTCTATTATTGTATCAACACCTGAGCTATTTGTAATAATTACGCTGATGTCGTCTAATGAAAAAAATGGAAAATCTATTGTAAACTCTGTTGAGTTAGCAGTATTCCCACCACCACCTATTGTATGTTGTATTCGTGCATCATTATCATTAATCAAAATAGTAGCCATAATATATACCTTTACTAATAATGCACCTTCTTGTTAATTCACATCGCTGTTAAAAATCCCGTCCATTATAGGGTCTGCCCAAAACAAATTTCCCCCAGGTGTTATGAAACGTGCAGACTTTGCCGTGTTATGATCTGCTTCCATTCTTATAATGTCACTTGCAACTGCTCCACCAGTAGACAAATTGCTTGCAGTGGGACCAAAAATAGCTCCAAACTTTGCTCCACTAGGTATTGGCTTTTCTGTTGCACTACCAAACATTGGTCTCATGCCTAATTTATAATCTGATATTTTTTCTAAACTATTATTAACATCTGTAAACCAACCAAGCATACCACTTCGATCTACTGCATTTATTAGTTTGTCATTGTAAGTATCTTTACTGTCATCAATGCCATATTGAACATTTTTAATTTCATTGACTATTGCAGCTAATCCTACAAGCATTAATGCACCTTGCCAAAAAGCAGCATCTTTTTCTTGCATACCAGCAGTTAGCAAACGTACCATTGAGCCTTGACCATAACCTTTAAACTGAGTCATCATTGACCCAAGTTCTGTAGATGTCCATAAAGCTCTGTCACCAGCTCCTGGGGTTATAATAGTTCTTTCAACTGTTTGATTAAGAGCATTTCTAAAACTTAATCTAGCATTACCATCTGTCCATAAATCAGTTTCAGGTAGCCATTCGCCATCTTCTTGTTTTGCGTGTTGGTTCATTTGCAATCTCATTCGTGAGTGCATTTGTTGATCTATACCATTTGCTAGAAACTTTTCTTGATCTCTTCTAGATATAGCGTTCCAATCTTTCATAATGTTTTCTGTCATACGTAACATGCTTACATTGCCAGCAAACTCTTTCATAAACTGATTCCAGTAGTTTAAGCCATTGAGCATAAAGAAAACACCTACACTTTGGTTCATGTTTCTTTCCCAAGCAAATCGACTGCCAAACATATCTCCAACATCAGTAAACTGTGCAGATCGTAATCCTAAATAGGCATCTGCTGATATACCAGCTTGATTTAATTCTTTTTTAGATAATTGTTTTATTGTTGTTCGTGCATTTTTAAAAAAATGTTTTAAACCTTTATCATTAACTTGCTTAAAACCTTCAACCATTACCGATCTTGCTACATCAGGAACAGAACTAACTACGGCACTTCCCATGCCTACTAATATATTAAATGACTTAAATGTTCTGATAGCACGGCTAGATAAAGCATGTGGGTCTTTAGAAGCTCCATAAGTTCCTCTCAACCTATCTCTTAAACCTCTTATGTCTCGTAAATCATCTTGTAATTGTTTAGCTAATGTTTGCCTCTCAGCAGTAGTGGGGGCTTGTTTTATTAGCAATTCATATTCATCTGTGACTTGTTTAATGACATTTGCCATTGATACGTCACCAAAAGCTCTTGTCAGCTCAATGTCCATACCCATTGTCGTTGTATGATGTCTTAAAATAGATTCAACATCATTTTCTAAAAACTCTACAACTAATCTGTCTGGTATCTCAAATGTTCTTGCTTTTGTAGATGATGCTTGTGTTATCCAATCAACACTGTCTAAACCTTCATCTAAGTTATAATAAGGTTTACTTCTTGTAACTTGATCTATCATTTCATTTGCAAATTTATTGGCTTGTGCTTCTGTCAAACCATATTGGTTTCTTGACCAATTTTTAACTATACCAATAAATGCTTCAGAGTTTTCCATGATTTTATCAACACGCCATATCCTGGGTAAAAACCCATCAGCCGTATTAACATTGACACCATTAGCTTGTATCTTGGCTAGATTTCTTTGAGCATTTACTAACTGTGCTTGCAAGGCAACTTTAGTTTCACCTTTGGCTTTAGCTATTTTAATCTCAATACTTTTAATTTGTTTTTGTAAACCTCTTTCAAACAACCTTACTTCTGTAGCTTGCTTTTTAATAACGTCTAAATGTTCTCTAGCCTTAGAAGCTGCACTATTAACATATGTAGTAGCACCATCTATTACTTCGTCTCCATTGTTTCTTAATGCATTAGAAACTCTTTCTCTAAACTGATATTCTGTTAACCCATTGGTTTTATTAAGAAAATCTTTACCTTTTAGTTTGAGCATTTGCAATGATCTGCCAATATCCCCGTCTTTAGCTAAAATGTTTCTGTAACCTAGATATTGTTCGTCCATCATTCTCATAACATTAACAAGACTAGGTGTGTATGTGGTTCTGAAAGTGGTTTCTAATGATTGTGTCATAGCTTCATTGCCAGCTACTTTCTTTTGTATCATTCCACCAAAATCAACCATTTGGCTTACTACTTTACGAACTATAGGATTAGGACTTTGCGTTAATCTTGTTACTGGATTCCAAGGTAATTTCTCTAACCCAACACCAGTTTCTTTTAAAGCATCTCCGTCCATTGATTGCCACATAGATTGTCTTTGTCTTTCAGGACTTACGTTAGCTCCAACTGGTTTCCATGTGTTTGTAGTTACATCTTTAACTGGATTAAACGGTTTTGACTTGGTTTGTGTTTGAACAGTTTTTGCTGGGTCAACAGACTCACTCCACAATACGCCACCTTTACCACTATCATAATAAATACGATTACTATATTTACCTAATATACCTGTTAATGCTCCACCAATTAAACCAGCTCCAGTTAAAACAACGGCTGACTGACCTAGTGTTCTATTTTCTATTTCATTAGCCATCATTAATTCTTCAGGTGCTATTAGTGCTGATGTAAATAATGCACCACCAGTAAATCGTTTACCTAATCTTGATGCCCTTAATACTTTTAATGGTGCTAATGGAGCCAAAATAGTAGGGGTGGCTAAAGAAGAAACTACTTGTGGAACCCATTGTTCTGTTTTTGCTAAAGTATTTTGATCTTCTAAATCTACATCTAAATTTTTAATTCTTTGTGCAGTTTCTGCACGACTGCCACTATTTAAAAAACGCCAAGCACTGCCTTCATAACCTTTAAGTTGTGGATCAGTAGTGTAATCATAGCCTTCTTCTTCAGTATATTGAGGATCAAACATAGCTCTTTTAAAAGATTCATAAGGTGCATATTGCCTAAATGATGCTCCCCAAACTTCTTGACTAGTTGGTATATGAGGACTATGTGCTTCTGGAAATAATAATTCTTCTGCAAAAGGCATTACGTTTTTGTTAGACGTTGGCTCATTCATGTCTTTTATAAAGTCAGATTTTAAATAGTCTTTCATTATTTTTCTAACCATAAGCTAAAGTCTAATCCTAAGGTTTTAAGAAAAGAATTTTTCTTTGCAGCATCATATTGAGTAAGGTTAATTGGAGTTTGTTTATCTAAAGGAAGTATAGCTTGTGCTTGATTATATAAAGTTTGTAAGTCCATAATAATAGAGTCAGGACTCATATTAGAATTCCATCTATTATAAATAGCTCTAACTTGTTGAGCCTTCATTCCTGGTAAACCATAGACCCATTTTCTAAAATCATTATCTTCTATTGTATTAATAGCATTTTTGTAAGCTTCGTTTTGTGGAGATGTTGCCCAGTCAAATCTAAAATTATTGTAAACTTCTTGCTTACCACCATATCCATTTTTTATATAAATTGTATATGAAGGTGTTTTGCCATAGTTCTCATTAGGAACAATTTCATAATCCATTTTTTCATGACCTTCTTTAAAGCCATCATTTCTATTCCACATATTAGGCTGACCATTAATGCTATAATGAATATATTTATATAAATCTTCACTTTTAAGCTGTATGGGTAAAGCTTCTGAAACACCATCATCTGTTTGTGTTGTAGGCATTGTGCTTTCAAATTGTTTTAAAGGAGGATTAAATGTCCATCTTTTAACTGTACTACCATTTTCACTTTTGCTTTCCATAATACCAATTTGTGAAAATAATTTTGTTAAAACTTTACCCATAGCATAGTTCATGCCTTTATTATCAGGAGTGACGTCTCCACTAGATGCGTATGCCCAAAACATATCGTTCATCATAGTCATCATTCTTGGGTCGTCCATGATGACATCTGTCAGATTATCCATACCATTTTGTTTTTGATAATCATTAATTAATTGTCTCATTTCTGATGTTTTTTCATAGTTAAGTTTTATGCTGGGATCAATTGCAGAAAATAAATTACCCATTTGAGTATTAGATAAAATTAAATCTGTAATATAATCCTGATTTGTAAATGATTTAAATGTCTTTTCAAACACTTGATATTCAGTTTCACCATTAGGAGCAAACTTAGATATAATCCTTTGTTTTGACTCAGTATTTGGTATAGCTATTTTATTAGTTAAATCCATACCAAATGACCTAGCATTACTAATGGCATAATCATTTATATTAGAAGCTTCTAATACTAAGCCAATTTTACCATCAACCTTGTTATTAACTCTAAAACTTTCTGACAACATTGCATAAGCCATTGTAACCTTAGTAAACATTTCATCATCGTTGATGTTTCCTATTTGATTAAAAACCTCTACTAAAGAAGGGTGCAAAGTATTATAGTCAGTTGTAAATCTAACGGCTTTAACTAGGCTTGCATTTGCTACATCTTTATCATTAGATAAAATATTTATAGGCTGATCTACACCATTAATTCTTATAGTTTTAGGAACGCTTTTAGTAAGCTCTAATTGTTTTATTACGTCTTGACCACCAACAAAGCCACCTTTTGTGTGGTTGTCTTTTATCTCTATAGCTTTGTATCTATTCTCAGTTTCAACATTATATTTTCTGGCATAAGCATCTACTGCATTAATATATTGCTGAACTGTCATTATGGGTTTAGCCGTACCACCTGGCATTTTTACACCAATAACATTAAGTTTTTTTAACTTATCTATATTATTATAAAAATAACTTGGTGGGTTAGCATAACTTGATGAGGCTCCTAACTCAGCAAAATAAGGTGCAAAGTTAGTGTCTATTCTGTCTGTTTCCTCAAGACTATATCGTGCTTGCCATTCTTTTCTAAAAGCAATAAGTTCTGCCGTTTCTACCTTGCCTTCTTTAATTCTTTGCATAAATTGTGCAGTAGCAATTTCTTTTTGATACGGAGTTGAGTTAGCTATTTCATCTAACAATAATAAATTAGTATCTTTATTGGCTTTATCAACTTTGTTGGTTAAATTAACTGTTCTTCCATTAAGAACTTGTATTGCGTTTGTTTCATGATTTTTATCCATACCAAGTGATTGTATTTCTAATAACGTAGGCATATTTGTTAAATCACCAGTCACTATTTTATTTAGTACATCTTCATATAAATCTAATGAAGCTTCTCTATCTTCTTGCTTTCTTTTTGTAACAATATTGAAAAGCTCTTTAGCCTTTTGTTGACCAGCTTGCCTAATAGCATCAGAGTCAATTGTAGGATCACTATTGTTGTCTGCTACATTATTAATCATTGACAATATTTCACTATGAGGAACTTGAGCAATGTGAGCTGAAGTCACTGATTTTTCTACTACATTTATTTGAAGTGTATTTTTATAAGCATTAATTTTGTTTTCAGCATCATCAGTTGTATTTGAATTAGCTCTAATTATGTCAAAGATTTTATTTTCTTCTTTTGCAAACAACTCATTAGTTGATGCACCATCTCCAGCATCGTCGTCTATATTTGATTCAACTATAAAACTACTTCTTCTGTCTGCTAAATTAATAAGACCTTTATTTGCTGAAACTAATGCTTGTGTTTTAAGATTTTGTATATGTATTGCAGAAGCTTTTCTTGTTGCACTACCTACAATCCTATTTACTGATGGTTGTAGTTCATTCCATACTTCAGGTGCAACTTTACTTTTCCATTCATTTGCATATGCAGTTAAGTTAGATTCTACTATTGTTTTACCATTTGCGAATGAACCTTTGTATTGCTCCAAAATATCATTTGCATGATCTCCAATATGATTTTGCACGTTTAAGCCAAAGGCATTAATAGCGTGTTGTTTAAATCTTTCTTTTGCCACTGCTTGGTTTGATTTATTTAACATATCAGGATTAAAAGTTGAATTTAGTGTCATTAAATCTAATGGCTTTGGACTTCCGTCATCATTGGTAACGCTTCCAACATGAAGTCCTTGCTTTTCAGCTTCTAACAATGCCGTATCTAATTGGTTTTTATCAACAGTATTTGTTATACTAGTAATAGCATCAGCTATATCTTTGCCAGCTTGTGCCATTGCATGACCAGCACTTTCAGGCATAGCTGTATTGGTAACAAAGTTTTGTCTTAATATAGTTCTTTTAATAGCCATTTAGTTTATCCATTTATGTTGGTCCCATTGCATTTGGGTTGCCCTTTGAACCCATTGAATTAATACCATCACCAATTGATTTTGCAGCACTTGCATATCCACTGTACATTGCTGCTTTTCCTTTAGCTTTAGAAGCCTTACCTGTAAGCTGGTAATTTCTACGTTTAGTAGCCCCCATAAATTTAATTGCACTTTTATCTTGGCTTGCTAATTGATTTTCTCTGCGATTAATATTTGCAATACTAGAAGAACCAATAGCAATTCCACCTCCAGCACTTGATGCAGATATAGATGCTAACTGAGCATTAAGTTGAGCCGTTCTATTAATTGCTTCTTGATCAGATTGTATAGATGCTAATTCAGCTTGCTCATATGCTGCTTGTTCATCATTTGCATATGCTCTTTGTGATTGCTTTGCTGATGCAAGTGAAAAGGCTGCACTAGCAAAATGTCCAACTGAACCCATTAAACTTCAACCTCTAATAATACACCGTTTAACGTCATAGGTAATGGCTCCTCTTGTGTTATCGTTACTCTGCCTTCCTTAGACCAACCAAGCAGATAAACTTCTTTTCTTTGCGTTAATGCAGTTGGCTCTTGTGAAAAATCATCTGTTACATTTCTTAACAGAATTCTTGTACCTCCAGCTTTCACATTAAGTGTCGATACTAAATCAAGGACAGCTCTGACTATTCTACGTTTCTGACCTACACTTACACCATCTGGTAATTGCATCTCAGGGGGTAGGGTGGTTATCTCAGGCGTATAAGCCAAACCGATTTCAACTGAGGTAACGGCTTGGTCTAAAGTAACAACACCACTTCCATTAGTTGTAAATGTTCCCAGGGAATAATTACCTGATCTAACTTGTACTAATGTGTTAGGTAAATGACTTACCGTCCAAGTTGTAGAAGAACTACCACTTAATTGCTTTGCCATATCTGTGTAATGATCGTTCTGAAACAATTCTAAAGATGTAACAGTTGCATTGTTTATTGTTCTTTGAATTACTGTGTATATTTGTCTGTTAACATTAGTTATATTTTTAAATGAACCATTGGTTTCATAACGTACCCAACCTTGCACTTTTTCCTTACGAATCGACATAAAGACTGGCATATAACCTTCTGAATTTACTAGATAAAGATAGCCTTCCATTTGATCTGAAGACTCTCTTTGTGCTTCAATATCTAAAGGAATTCCAATAATATGCTCAGATAATAACGTAATAGAATCTGAATTATAAGCTTGAGATAAATCACTAAATATAAATTCTCTAATAGCACCTTTAGACTTTGTTAAGAAAGTAATTGCACCATCAAACTCTTTAGGTTGAACTGTACCAGAACCAAAACTTGTTTGTTTTTTTACTGTAATTGTAGAAGGGGTTAATGGTTTATTTTCACTTGTTGGAACATATAATTCTTGCTCTGATGTAAATATAGTTAAGTATCTAAAAGACATTAATCCTTTTATTTCTGATACTTGATTTTCAGCTATTTGTATTTGAATAGAACTATCATCTGCTCCATCAGCTATATCAAAGTTAGTAAATTCTCCAATCTTAGACATGAATAAAAAGTTAGGAAGATCACGACTTCCTCCAAATATTAACCTTTGATCGTGGAATGTAACTGTACGGGCATAACCTCTAATTGAACTAAAGGCTTGCTCTCCCCAATTTGTAATAGCATTTGTGTTTGCCAAAGCACCAGATAAGGTAATAGTAACAACAGTAGCACTTGTAAACCCAGTTATTAAACCATGCCTTACTGTTCCGGCATCATCTACTAATCTTAAATACGTTCCGTTATGAGCAGATTGAAAAGCATTTCCACTAGCAGTTAATGAAATACCAGAACCACTTGTTCCTCCTGGAGTAACGGTAATTGCACTTCCAGCAAACTTGTAATATGGCTGAAAAGACATGCCAGCAGATGAGTCAAATACATAATCTGTAAGACTAAAGTTAGTTGAACTAGTTCTAGTTATTTTCTTTGTAGTAATAGATGGGTGTGTCACAAACATTGTATCACCACTTTGGCTTACAACTAACGATCCAATCTGAGCCGTTGCCCACGGACAACTTGTTATTGTCTGCAATATTACCGTTGGATTAGAAACATCTACAATTCTTAATTTTGTATCACTAAATAGAAGTAAATAAGCTTCATCTTCGTCATACACGTAAGCTTCACTCTGATAAAACTCATTTGCAAGGGTCTGAAGGTATCTAAGCCCTGGTCGCCTAGTGCAACCACCCTGAGCCTTTAACCTTACGTTACGGAGTCTAAAAGCTCCATTACGATAAGCATCGGCATCAACCCTAGATGTCAAAAGAGGGGATAACTCCCCTGATGAAAAATTTGTAGTAAATTGTCTTAATAACGCCATTCATTCAACTCTCAGAAGTTCCTTCAATCTGTGCAAAGATTCCAGAACCTAACCTAATTCTATGGTATCTACTTAATGCAACTTGTTGTGTTGTAACTTGCTGAGCATCTCTAGCCTTGGCTCTACGAAATTGTAGGTCTGCCATTTCTCTATATGATTTGGCAATATCTGCTTTTCGTGTAACTGACAAAGCCAAAACTGATGCAAGTCGGTATATAACCCAAAGGGTAAAAGCTGGTGTCCAATATTGAGTGTCAACTCTGTATATGTAATTTAATACAACTACATCGTTTTCACTGGCATTTATGTATATGTATTTTTCATAGATATCATAAGTCTGTACTTGCCCACCTATTGTAATAGTTTGTACTTGAATAACGGCAGGATTTGTAGGCATAGCATAAGCTGCATCCCATCGATCAACTGGAGTATCAGCTAGTCGTGATAAGACAATCTGACCAGTAGCAAAGTTCCAGCTATTCTGTGCTAGGCAATCTTCAACAATATCTTCATAGCTTGTATTCATAACCAATGCTTCATCTGTTGCATCGGTAAATGATGATAAAGGCTCCATGCCTACTAAGACCATTGCCCTCTGTGCTACTTCAATATCGGTCTTGGCAGTATTTGGCATTATGTACCTTTAACTAATTCTTTATATGCGTCTTTATGATAAGCATTTTTTCTAAATTTCATTGCTGCCATAGCAGTTAACCTTGTGGATTGCTCTTTTCTTTTGTCTCCACCTACTAAGCTTTTTAAGTAAGCTGATGTATGCTTTTCCGATCTTTTAATCATTTCATCTGTATGAACAACTGGCTTATGTGTAAAACCCATAGTTTTTTTTAAGATTTCTTTTTTGATACCTTTATATTTGTTAACTTCTGTCATTTATTTACCTCGGAAAGTTAGGGTTACGATTAATAGTTTTCTTTAAAGTAGCATCGCCAACCTTCTTAGGTTGCATAATAGCAGTAACTAATCCTATTGGAGTTAGCTTCTTGATATTGCCCATAGTTCTAAATTTTTTGATGTCTTTAACTATATCAGATTTTTTAGTGTCTAATTTGCCACTATATCCTTTATAACCTTGATTTGGAGTTGTTAATCCACGTTTTTTAATATTTGCCTCTAATCTTACTCTTGCAGTAGAAGATTTTAATAATTTATCTGCTTTTTTAGGAAAATCTTGCCATTGCGTTGGACTTCGTTTGTTCATTAAATTATCGGCATCTACACCCTGTCTTTGTATTGCTCTAATTAAAACCTTTTTAGCAGTTTTATTATCTATTTCCATTAAATGCTCCTAAGTGTTAGGTGCGTTATATATGTTTAAGGCATCATTGGGATTGTAAGTCCTATCCTTGCCCATAGATTTATTCTTACGATTAAGCTTAGCTTCATATTTTTTATGAGCCTTTATTCCTTCAGGTGTATATGGGAATTCTTTACCATCACTTGCTTTGGGCATTGACCTTGTCTCCTAGTTTTACTTTTGAACCGAAGGTTTTGGCATAACCTTTAGAAGAAGTAGAGGGAGCTTTTACAGCCACCTCCACTTTAGTTTTTGTAGGCTTCTTAGCCATTATCTAGTATCCGTAGTCATGCTAACTATATCGCCAGTATCAATGGCAGAACCATCGTTACTTAAGACAGTACACATTCCAAAACCATTAGATGCATAGATAAAAACAACATCGCCAACATTCATCTCGTTAACCATGCTATTAAAGTATCCAGCAGTATCAACAGTGTTGAGTGCATCGCCAGCCGTTTTATAATGCCAGATATGAAAACCATTACCTGAATAAGAAACTAAACTTAAATCTGCTTGTACAAACGCCATGTCTACCTCCTAATTCTTAAGTTCTAGTTCAAATACACCTTCAGCATCGATCAAGACTGAGTTCTGTTGCATTTTGTTTAATACAAAGTAACTGTCCTTATCGTTGTGATATTGCATATTTGAGGTTATATCAGCACCGATTGCATGAGCAATGGCATCACTATGGTATGCGTAACACTCTTTATGAGTTGTTCCGGCAGCACCTGATCCGTTTTTGCCTGGTAGACCTGAGTGTGGGAACCACATAAAGCCTAACCATCTTTTGGCAGTCATTCCACTTGGGAATGGTAGATCATTTTCGCCAACATATTCTGCTCTTGAGAATTGATCTAATGCCATAAGCTGAGACCATTGTTCCCAACCAATAACACAGAATCTTTTACCATCATCAGGAACTTCATTGTTGCCGAACTTTTCCATTAATTCTAAAGCCCAAGCTAATGTTATTCCATTAGTTGTTTCATCGTGTGCAGATGTTGTTGTTGTCAACTGATTAATAATTAACTCATCAGTTTTACGTCCTAGTGCATAAGCACCAGACTGTTGAGCAACCATCATTTCATCATGGTTAATTCTTAACTGGTCTAGATCATCGACCCATTCCCCAGCAAAGTAATCTTCCAATGTGACGTTTACGTTAGTGTGTGCAAGGTTCATGGGTGCGATTGATCCATGAGTTGCTTTTGTCGTCGCAAAACCTTTACCGATTTTTTGAAATGTAGTTTTGTTCTTAACTCCATTTCTTGAACGAACTGTATTTCTAAGCTTAGAACCCATTCTTTGGTAAGCCATATGAACGCCAGATTCAAATTCTTCAATAAAGGAAGTGCTAATGCTTGGTGTAGCCATTAAAGCCTCCGTATTAAAAGTTAAAATTTACTACTATTCTGGTTGTTCGCTTACCTACTTTCCTGAAGTTGTTCCATAAATGGGCTTCTAAGTAAGTTGTACGAGCCTTCTAGCAATTCCAATCTTTCAGAAAACAGAAACTTTGTTAATTCACATTACTATGCACGTTTCCTAGATAGTTGTTCTGCCATAGCTCTTACTTTAGCTATATGAGCTGGATCTCCACCATTTCTCCAGTATTTTGGATCTTGTTGTGCAGACATTAAATCAGCTTTAGTTACAGTTTCTTGAAATTCAGTAGAAGAAGTCATATTAAATTTAGGCTGACCATTTAACTGCATAATTTCCTCAAAGGCTTTTACCATGGATGCAGACGCTGGAATTGCTGCAAATGTTTGATAAGCATCTTCTGACAAAGCAGAACTAGCCCATGTGTCAACTCTTTCTAATCTTCTATCAGCATGTTCCCCTAAATCTTGGCTTTCAACTTCCCAATCAGGACCACTAGTAGAAGAAATATTTGTATATTCAGCAACAATGTCATTAAATTCTTTATTTGTTAAACCCATTTCATGTGCTTTACCACGAAACCAATCTAATTTTGGATCATCTTGATTAAAATCAATATCAGCTCCATCTTCATCTACTAAAGAAACTTGATAATCCCCAGAACTTAACGGGACATCTGCTTGAGCTTCTTGATTAAGTTCTCCCACAAGTTCGCTTTTAATCTCATCACGTCTTGTATGAAATTTGTTTTCCAAGTTTTTATACGATGTAGCAAGTTGCTCAGGCGTTTCAAACTTAGGGGGCAACCAGTCTGGTCGTTCAACTTCGTTCTGTTCCCCAGAGTCTTGGGATATTGTGCTTCCGACATTGATTTCTGCCGTATCGGTGCTTTCATTGCTTTCTGTAATTGTTTGTTCATCAGACATTTTCGCTCCTTGTTTTAATTGCAGTCCCACTTTCTTAATGCTTTGTTAATCCTACTATTTGGATCATTTGCCGTTTTACTACTTGTTAATTTGTTTTTCATACCCTTCATTCTACTGCAAAAGCTTTTTCTTCTTGCAGCTTTAGTAGGACTATTTTTAGCTTGTTTTGCAGAAACTGGAGCTTGAATATTTTGCCCTTTAGCTTTAAGAGAAGCTCTACCTTTTGCGTTAAGTCCACCTTCAGGATTCTGTCCTTCTTTTCGTTGCCAAGCATCGGTCATACTGTTTTCTTTGCAGTCTTTTCAGAATCTTTAAAATCTTGATTGGTCGGTGCATTCTTTGAATTCTTTTTATTCATTTTCTCACCACTACCATTTTCAATACGTTTACGTTTTGCATGAATATTGGCATATAGACCCATCTTTTTAGTCACCATTCTTTCGCCCCATTTCAGTTCTGTGCTTTAATAATGCTACGATCCATCTTTGACCTTCAAAGTGAGCAAGATGTTCAATTCCCAGTCCCGAACTGTGAATGTTGTTTGTTGTAATATTTTCCAAATACTGAAGGAAAGATTTGCCAATGCCCGAACCAAAAAGAGCATAGGCTTTACTATTAAGATCAGCTTCAACTTCAGCAGTGTATGACCTACCATCAACCGACGCATTTATTTTCTCCTTTGTCATTGTCCAAGAGTTCCTTGTTGTTGTTGTTGCATCATCTGCATAGCCATATCAATGTTCCCTTGTACTTCTTGCCTTGAAGCAAGCAGTTCTTCTTTGACACCAAATTTAGATGCCAAATACTTAATAACCTTTTCTTGATTATATAAAGCTGGTGTTATCTCTGGACCAAATGTCCCAGCTACAGTTTGCTGAAACCTAACAAAGTCAGCTACGTCTTGTTGATCTTGAGCTCTTAACAATGGAGATACAGGTACAATTCTTATTTCCCTACCATCAACCTTTGGTATATCAAGCAAACCTTGTTCTGAATATATAGCAACAACTCTCTCAACCAATGGGTGTAAGAATTCTTTTTGCATACGTCCTGCGACTGCTCCCATATCTCTTGCCACGTCAGCAAGCCTTTCTGAAACTTCTGTTGCTGATAACGGTGTTTTTGCATTTGGTCTTGAATCAAGTTCATCAATAAAAAGAGCTTTCCTGACATTTCTTCTCATATCCTCTAAAATAAGCTGACCTACATCAAACCTTGCAGGACTCTGTAAAGACTCAAGAGAACTCCCAGGACTTCTAGGTATAAAAGTTCCAGGTTGAATGGTTATGTTATCAGGGTTAAACACACCATCGTCATCATAGACATATGCACCACCTATAGCCATTTCAGCATTTTCTAGGATTAACTGCACAGTAAGATTTAATGTTTTAATTGCTGGCATAGCTTGTAATATTGGACCTCGTCCCCAAACTTCAGAACCACTTTTAGACCAACGTGTTGTTATCCAAGGTAAACTTCCACGACCAAATAACTTTTGTTTAAACATTATATGCTTATCTGTTTCAGATATTAAATAATAGGTAAACTCATCTTTAAATTTATCATCACTATCATACATTGTAGCTTCAATTAATTTAGTCTTACGTCTAGGATCACGCTTTTGTGCATTAATCATCTCAGATGAATATTTAGCATGTGGGTATCTTAACTTTATATCAGTAATGTCACAGTCGTCATTCCATCTAAACCAATCACTTACCATATCCATTGCACCAGATAGCAAAGCAACATTAGTAGGAGGTACGGCAGTAAAATGGAGATCGCCAACAAAACGTCCAGATTCAACAAGCATGTTCATAGTACCTAAACCTAAGTCTTGAAGACCTTCGTGAAACTCAGAATTAAAGTTACTGTTACGCAACCCTTCATGCAAAAGTTCAGTTATGACATCAAGTTCTTTTAGCAACTGATTAGAGATTTGATCAGATGGGTATTCAGGTCCAGG
>Ga0181563_10002228_pt1 | contig 18786 bp, 18 predicted proteins | sample 011ome_25_FD_133759 | JGI IMG/M metagenome (GOLD analysis project Ga0181563, IMG submission 133759) | Coastal salt marsh microbial communities from the Groves Creek Marsh, Skidaway Island, Georgia - 011512CT metaG (megahit assembly) | ecosystem: Environmental > Aquatic > Marine > Intertidal...
GCAATCGGGCGCGCACCCATGGTGAATACATCGCGCAAAATACCGCCCACACCCGTGGCCGCGCCCTGATAGGGTTCGATATAGCTGGGGTGGTTGTGGCTTTCCATTTTGAACACCACGGCCTGACCATCGCCAATATCCACAACACCGGCATTTTCACCAGGGCCGCAGATGACCTGTGGGCCGCTGGTGGGCAGGGTGCGCAGCCATTTTTTCGACGATTTGTAAGAACAATGCTCGTTCCACATGGCCGAGAAAATACCAAGCTCGGTGAAACTGGGCGCGCGACCGATGATCTCTAGAATGCGCTCGTATTCGTCGGGCTTTAAGCCATGAGCGGCAATCAGGTCGGGCGTGATGGCGGGTTCTTGCATGTGGTTCCCCATAGGCTGCGCGGTTGCGCGGGTCATAGCGGAAGGGCGCGGATTGGGAAAGAGGCAAGACAAAAAAGACCGTTTCGCCACCGCCCCGCGCTTTGCCCGGGTCAAGGCCAAAAAAAAGGCCGAGCGCTAAGCTCGGCCGAAGTCCAACAGGGAGGTATGAAGATGATGAGAAACTAGTCGTCACCACCGTCAGGTGCTCAATTAGGTATCTGTTCCTGTCCAATCAAGAAAAAACATGCCGCAGGTGCAGCATGCCCGGTATGCAGCGAATGCATGGCTTGCTTAATTTATTGGCTAACTGCCTGATCTTTCAACCGTTTGCGATAGGCAATAATCTCGTCTTGCACGAATTCCCGAAAGGCTGAAACACGTTTTGAGTGTCGCAGTTCTTCGGGATAGGCCAAAAACACCGGCACATCGGTTGATTCGACTTCGGGCAATACCTCGACCAGATCGGGAAAATCTTGGGTCAGATAGTCGGGCAAAACGCCAATTCCCAAATCGTGCAACACCGCCTGTAAAACCCCAAAGTAGTTGTTCACCGTCAGGGTAGAGCGGGGCTGGTGGGCCATCAGGGTTTGCACCAGCTGCGCGCCCGCGCCAACCTGCGCCGAGGTGGGGTTTTGGCAAATCAGCCGGTGGTGGCGCAGGTCATCGGGCACCGTGGGCATGCCGCTGCGTTCGATATAGGCATGCGAGGCATAAAGGCGCATTTTCACCGCCATCAGGCGCTTGCGGATCAAGTCGGCTTGGCTGGGTTCCTTCATGCGAATGGCCACATCTGCCTCGCGCATGGGCAAATCCAGCACCCGCTCTTCCAGCATCAATTCGATCTTTAGATCTGGGTATTTCTCGTATAGCGCAGGCAGGCGCGGGGCCAACCACAAGCTGCCAAAGCCCGTGGTGGTGGTGACGCGCAATTCGCCAAAAACCTCGTCTTCGCTGTCGCGAATGCGGGCCGATGCCGCCTCTAGCCGTTTGGCCATGGCGGATGTGGCGTCAAACAGCAACTCGCCCTGTTCGGTCAAAATCAGGCCGCGGGCGTGACGGTGAAACAAGGTGGTGTTCAGGCTTTCTTCCAGCGCGCGCACCTGCCTGCTGACGGCCGATTGGCTAAGATGCAGGGCATCGCCCGCGTGGGTCAGGCTGCCTGCATCGGCAACAGCGTGAAAAATTCGCAGTTTATCCCAATCCATGGTCGCCACATTCCTTGTTCGCATTACCACTATAGAGAAAAATATAAAATAATCACAGAATGTTCCGTGATGACGTAACGGCCAGCACTGCCTTATCGCCATTAAGGGCATAATTTTTTGTGCTCAAGGGCCGAGGCGTAGTAATTTTAGGCGCGCGGTGATCTGGCGGGCGCGATCTGTGTCATAGAGATGTCGCAAAACTGTTGCACATTCAGACCCCAACAGGTGGCGTGTTTTCCTGCGCCACGCCGGTTTTGGATTGTGCCCCATGCGTCTGCCCCCGAAAATTGCCCGCGATATTAGCTATGCGCATTCTGCCAGCTCGAAAGGTGGGCGCGCCCTGATACGGGTGTTGGAAAATGTCACAGGCCGTTACAGCCTGATCCGCCGCGCGCAGGGCTACGAGCAAGACGTGGCGCAGGGCCGCGATTTTTGGCAAGTGATGGTCGAACGCTATGGCCTGACGCTGGATGTGATGAGGGGCAGCCTGTCGCATATTCCTGCCAACGGCCCTTTGATCCTGATTGCAAACCATCCCTACGGTATTTTGGATGGGCTGATGATGGGCCATATGCTGGCCACCGTGCGCGGCGATTTTCGGATCATGGCGCATCATGTGTTTCGCAAGGCGGAAGATATCAACCGGGTGATTTTGCCCATTTCCTTTGATGCCACCAAAGAGGCGGTGCAGCTTAACCTAGACACCCGCAAAGAGGCGCTGCGCTATCTTGGGGCGGGGGGGGGCGATTGGTATTTTCCCCGGCGGCACCGTATCAACCGCGGCGCGCCCATTCGCGCAGCCGATGGATCCGGGCTGGCGCGCCTTTACCGCGCGGATGGTGGCAAAATCACGGGCCACCGTGGTGCCGGTGTATTTCGATGGCCATACCAGCCGCTTGTTCCAATTGGCCAGCCATCTGCATACCACATTGCGCATGGGGCTGTTGATCAAAGAGTTTCGCGCCCGTGTCGATACCCCGGTGCGGGTGGTGATCGGCAAACCCATCGCGCAGGCGGAAATCGACGCGCGCGCGCATGATTCAAAAGCGATGATGGATTTTCTGCGCAAAGCCACCTATGACTTGTCTCCAAAGCCGCTAGATACGCAAAGCTACGGCTTCGAATTCGAGGAAAAATACCGCGCCTAAGCGGGTGATTTGGCGGAAAATATGGCTGTTGGCATTTTCGACTCGGGCCTGGGCGGCCTGACGGTGCTAGAGGCAGCGCGCAAGCGTTTGCCAGAGGTTCCTTTTGTTTACTTTGGCGATAACCTGCACGCCCCCTATGGGGTGCGCGATAGCGACGATATTTTCGGCCTAACCTGCAGCGCGGTTAGCCGGATGTGGGATGAAGGCTGCGATCTGGTGATTTTGGCCTGCAATACCGCCAGCGCGGCGGCGTTGCGGCGGATGCAAGAAAGCTGGGTGCCCCGCGACAAGCGCGTGCTGGGGGTGTTTGTGCCGTTGATCGAGGCGCTGACAGAACGGCAATGGGGCGATAACAGCCCGCCCCGCGAAGTGGCGGTGAAGAACGTGGCGCTGTTTGCCACGCCCGCCACCGTGGCCAGCCGTGCCTTTCAGCGCGAACTGGCGTTTCGCGCCATTGGCGTCGATGTCGAGGCCCAGGCCTGCGGTGGGGTGGTCGATGCCATCGAAGAGGGCGATCTGATTTTGGCCGAAGCCTTGGTGCGCAGCCATGTTGATGCGCTCAAACGCAAAATGCCCACGCCGCAAGCCGCGATTTTGGGCTGCACGCATTACCCGCTGATGGAAACCGTGTTTCAAGATGCGTTGGGCGCCGATGTGATGGTGTTCAGCCAGGCCAATTTGGTGGCCGAAAGCTTGGCCGACTATCTGCAGCGCCATCCCAGCATGCGCGGCACGGGCCAAGAGGAAAAATACCTCACAACCGGCGATCCGCGCCGCGTATCTGACCGCGCCACACAGTTTTTGCGCCGCGAGGTGCGCTTTACCCAAGCCTAAGCTGGTGGTCTTGAAAGGCCAATTGCCGCATTTGGCGGAGGCAGGGCTTGCGCTGGGGCCCAATGCTGCCGATATGTTTGGCCAAGGTCCGCAAAGGGCCATGGGTAGGTGCACAGCCAAGTGAGGATGCGATGAAATCGCTGAAAAAGACACGCCGCATACAAATCATCGCGCTGACATTTGTTGCGTTGATCATTTCAACCGGGTTGATTGGCTATGCCATGCGTGACGGCATCAATTTTTTCCGCGCCCCAAGCCAAGTGATGGCAGACCCCCCCAGCCCAACCGAGGTGTTCCGCATTGGCGGGCTGGTCGAAGAGGGCAGCATCGTGCGCGGGCAAGGCGAAACTGTGCAGTTCAACGTCACCGATGGTGGGGCCACTGTGCCGGTTGTGTTTACGGGTATCTTACCCGATTTGTTTGCCGAAAATCAGGGTATGGTGGGCACTGGAAAATACATCAACGGTGTCTTTGAAGCCTCTGAAATATTGGCAAAACATGATGAAACATACATGCCAAAAGAAGTGGTGGACGCGCTGAAGGCGCAAGGCGTTTATAAAGAACCGAACGATAGCTAAACACGGCTTTAACCCGCGCTGCGCACCGTTTTCTCACCAAAAGCAAAGGGGCAATGATGCAGCAGATTGCGGAAATGGCGCGCCAGATCATTGCGCGCGAAGGCGGGTTCGTCGACGACCCAGACGACCCGGGCGGTGCCACGAAATACGGCATAACCTTGGCCACTTGGCGCCGGTTTGGGCAGGATCTGACAGGCGATGGCCAGATCACCCGCGCCGATATTGCAGCGCTTAGCGCTGACGCGGCGCAGGCGGTTTTGGTGGCGCAGTATTTCCATGCGCCAAATATTGGCCTGCTGCCCCCGGATCTGCAGCCCCCGGTTTTTGATATGTATGTCAATGCAGGGGCCAATGCCGTGCGCATTTTGCAGCGTCTTTTGGTGGATATGGGGCAGGGCTTGCAGGTGGATGGGGTGATCGGCCCCAAAACCGCGGCGGCGGCCGTGGCGATGGCGCAGCACTGCGCGCTGTTGGCCGATGCCTATGGCGCAGCGCGGCGCAATTATTATTTTCGTCTGGCCGATCTGCGCCCCGCCAGCCGAAAATTCGTGCGCAACAAACAAGGCGGCAAGGGCGGGTGGATTCACCGCGCCGAGGCGTTTATGCAGCCCCGGTTTCACCTGTCGCAGGCACAGTTCAACGCAAGGGTGGCGGCATGGCATTGATCACATCGGTTTTGGATATGGTGTTTGGGGGGGGGCGCAACCTGCTGCGCGACACCGCCGATTTGCTGCGCCCCAACCCCGAGGGCGCAGATGCCCGCGCCTCGGCGCTGCAAGGCGCGGCCTTGGCGCAATTTGCCGCCGAATTTGGCCAGCCCCAACGCAGCGCCTTTGATCGGGCCATGGATGGTTTGAACCGCCTTCCCCGGCCGTTGTTCGCGCTTGGCACTGCGGCATTGTTCGTCGCCGCCATGGTGGCGCCTGCGTGGTTTGCGCAGCGTATGGCGGGGCTGGCCACTGTGCCCGAACCGCTGTGGTGGTTGTTGGGGGTGATCGTCAGCTTTTATTTTGGGGCGCGCCATCAGCAAAAAGGGCACGAGTTTCGCGCAGCCCTTGCCCGGCAGGCTGGGGCCGCACACCATGGTTTGGGTGGCGCACCTGCCGTGCCTGTGGCCTTGGCCGATACGGGCACCGATGCCCAGCTGGCGTTGCAGGCGCTAGAGCCTGCCGATAACCCCGTCTTGCAGCAGTGGCAAAACACAGGGGCTGGGCGGCGCTGATTGCGACAAGTTGAACAGGGGGGTAGGAATCGCATTTGCCTGCCTGTTCATAACATCTATACTTGGGGCATGATTACAGAACTCGGTCACTTTGCCCTCGTCCTCGCCTTCGTCGTTGCCATTGTGCAGACGGTTGTTCCCCTTATTGGCGCGCATCGGCGTTTGCCTGGCTGGATGGCTGTTGCCGAACCGGCGGCCAACGCGCATTTCTTGCTGATTGCGTTTTCCTTTGCCGCGCTTACCTATGCCTTCGTGACATCAGATTTCAGCCTAAAGCTGGTGGTGCTGAACAGCCATTCGGCCAAACCGATGATCTACAAAATCTCGGGTGTTTGGGGCAACCACGAGGGCTCGATGCTGCTGTGGGTGCTGATTTTGGCGCTGTTTGGCGCAACCGCCGCGTGGTTTGGCAACAACTTGCCGCCCACCTTGAAAGCCCGGGTGCTGGGGGTGCAAGGTTCGATCTCGGTGGCGTTTTTGGCCTTTATTTTGTTCACATCGAACCCGTTTTTGCGCCTTGCGGTGCCGCCGTTTGATGGCCAAGATCTGAACCCGCTGCTGCAAGACCCCGGTTTGGCCTTTCACCCGCCCTTTTTGTATTTGGGCTATGTGGGGCTGTCGATGGCGTTTTCTTTTGCCGTGGCCGCCCTGATCGAGGGGCGCGTTGATGCGGCATGGGCGCGCTGGGTGCGCCCATGGACGCTGGCGGCGTGGGTGTTTTTGACCATCGGCATCGCGCTTGGCAGCTGGTGGGCCTATTACGAACTGGGCTGGGGCGGCTTTTGGTTCTGGGATCCGGTTGAAAACGCCAGCTTCATGCCTTGGCTATTGGCCGCAGCGCTGCTGCATTCGGCCATCGTGGTGGAAAAGCGTGAAGCGCTGAAAAGCTGGACGATTTTGTTGGCGATCATGGCCTTTGGCTTTTCGTTGATTGGCACATTCATCGTGCGCTCTGGGGTGATCACATCGGTGCATGCCTTCGCCAACGACCCCGAGCGTGGCGTATTCATCTTGATGATTTTGGCAGTCTTCATGGGCGGCGCGCTGACGCTTTATGCCGCCCGCGTCCAAGCGATGGAGGCAAAGGGCGTATTCAGCATGGTCAGCCGCGAAAGCGGGCTGGTGATGAACAACATCTTATTGGCGGTCAGTGCCTTTGTGGTGTTCATCGGCACCATCTGGCCCTTGGTGGCCGAAATACTGTGGGATCGCAAATTATCGGTGGGCGAGCCGTTTTTTAACGCCGCTTTCACACCGTTTTTCGTGATCTTGGGGGCGATTTTGCCCTTGGGGGCCATGTTGCCGTGGAAACGCGCCACCTTGGGCCGTGCGGCGCGCCCTTTGTGGGCGGCCTTCGCCCTGTCGCTGTCGCTGGCAGCCTTGGCTTTCGCGGTGCAAACCGGGCGGGGCGCCTTGGGGCCTGTGGGGCTGTTTTTGGGCGCGTGGCTGATTTCTGGCGCTGCGGTTGATTTGTTCAATCGCACGGGGCGGGGCAGCTTTGGGTCGCGGCTGGCGCGTATGACACGCCTGCCGGGCGCCGATTGGGGCAAGGCGATTGCCCATTCGGGCTTGGGCGTGACGATGATTGGGATTGCGGGCCTGATGGCATGGCAAGCCGAAGATATCCGCGTGGTGCAGGTTAAGGGCAGCTATGACATTGCCGGCTATACCCTGACCTTGGACAAGGTCGAGCGCGTGCAAGGCCCAAATTATATCTCCACGATGGGCCATGTCACCGTGACCAAGGATGGCGCGCAGGTGGCGGTTTTGACGCCCGAAAAGCGGGTGTATCCGGTGGCGGGTATGCCCACCACCGAGGCAGCCATTGATTACGGGTTTTTGCGTGACGTCTACGTTGTTATCGGTGATCCGCAAGACAATGGCGGCTGGGCCATGCGCACCTATTACAAACCACTGGCAAACTGGATCTGGGCTGGCTCTATCCTGATGGCATTGGGGGGCATGTTCAGCCTGTTTGATCGCCGCTACCGGGTGGCGGCGGGGGCCCGGCGCCGTGCGCCAGCCGCGGGGGTGCCTGCTGAATGAAACGGGTGTTGCTGGTGCTGATGCTGCTTGGCGCGCCGGGCGCGCCGTTATGGGCGGTTCAACCCGACGAGATATTGGCAGACCCGGGGCTGGAAGAACGCGCGCGCGGCCTGTCCAAGGGGCTGCGCTGCTTGGTGTGCCGCAACGAAAACATCGATGATTCCAACGCCGAGCTGGCCCGCGATCTACGCCTTTTGGTGCGCGAGCGTTTGGTGGCTGGCGATAGCGACCAGCAGGTGATCGACTATGTTGTGGCGCGCTACGGAGAATATGTGCTGCTGGCCCCACCCAAAACCGGCATCAATTGGCTGTTGTGGTGGGCGGGCCCTCTGATGTTGCTAGGGGGCGGCGTGATTGGGTTTAGCTACTTGCGCCGGCGCCAAGCCGCACCCGAGGGGGCAGGCGCGGCGGCGCTGAACCCTGAAGAAGCGGCGCGCTTACGTGACATTATGGAAAAGTGACGCGTAGTTCCTCTTTTCCTTCATCATGGCTTGGGTATGCTGCGCCAGACACAAGGGGAGGGCCAAGCTTGGACTATCAGACCATCACATTCGAAGTTGCCAACGACATCGCCGTTGTCGCGCTAAACCGCGAAAGCAAGATGAACGCGCTGAATGCGCAGATGCGCGCTGAAATTGCCGATGCCGCGCGCGAGGCCCCCAAACATGCCCGCGTGCTGGTGATCACGGGCAAAGGCCGGGCATTTTGTTCTGGCCAAGATCTCAGCGATCGGGCCAACGCCGCTGAAATCGATATGGAGCGCACCTTGCGCGACGAATACGGCCCAATGTTGCGCGCCATCTACGATAGCCCAATTCCCACCATCAGCGCGGTGAATGGGGCCGCAGCCGGGGCAGGGGCAAACCTTGCGCTGGCGGCAGATGTGGTGATCGCCACCGAAAGCGCCTATTTTCTGCAGGCATTTGCCCGCATAGGCCTGATCCCCGATGCTGGCGGCACCTATTGGATGACGCGCGGCATGGGCGCGGCCAAGGCGATGGGCGCGGCGCTGTTTGCCGATAAAATCAGTGCCCGCCAAGCCGATGATTGGGGGTTGATCTGGGAAGCTGTGGCAGATGATGCCTTCGAGGCAACATGGCGTGCGCGCGCGGCGCTTTTGGCCAATGGCCCAACCTTGGCCTATGCCAAAATCAAAGAGTCGATCCGCGGCGCATGGGACAACAGCCTAGAAGATCAGCTATCGCTCGAGGGGCGGCTGCAGGGCACCTGCGGCAAAAGCCGCGATTTCAAAGAAGGCGTTACCGCCTTTTTGGAAAAGCGCCCAGCCAAATTCGAAGGCCGCTAAGCCTGACGAGCCGATAAAAAAAGGCGCCTTTCGGCGCCTTTTTTGTTGGTTGAAAACCCCGCTTAGCGGTTTTCGACATTCACATAATCGCGCTGATTGGCGCCCAGATACAGCTGGCGTGGGCGGCCAATTTTCATCTGCGGATCGCTGATCATCTCTTTCCACTGGCTGACCCACCCCACTGTGCGCGACAGCGCGAAAATTGGGGTAAACATCGAGGTCGGGAAGCCCATCGCCTCGAGGATAATGCCAGAATAGAAGTCGACATTGGGGAACAGTTTTTTCTCGGCGAAATATTCGTCTTGCAGCGCGATACGCTCTAGCTCTTTGGCCACCTGCAGCAGCGGGTTATCTTCGATGCCCAACAGGTCAAGCACCTCGTCGGCCGATTGCTTCATCACCGTGGCGCGCGGGTCAAAGTTTTTATACACGCGGTGGCCAAAGCCCATCAGGCGGAACGGGTCGTTTTTGTCTTTGGCGCGCGCAATGAATTCGGGAATGCGATCGACGCTGCCGATTTCTTTGAGCATCTCAAGACAGGCTTGGTTGGCGCCGCCATGGGCCGGGCCCCAAAGGCAGGCAATGCCGGCCGCGATACAGGCAAACGGGTTGGCCCCCGAAGACGAGGCCAAGCGCACAGTCGAGGTGGAGGCGTTTTGCTCGTGATCGGCATGCAGGGTGAAAATACGGTCCATCGCGCGGCTAAGGATCGGGTTCACCTCGTATTTTTCGGCCGGAACCGAGAAACACATATGCAGGAAATTGGCCGCGTAATCCAAATCATTGCGCGGGTAAACGAAGGGTTGGCCGACCGAATATTTATAGGCCATGGCCGCAATCGTGGGCATTTTCGCGATCAAGCGGATCGAAGCCACCTCGCGCTGCCACGGGTCGCTGATATCCAGCGAATCGTGGTAAAAGGCCGACATCGCGCCCACAACGCCCACCATGGTGGCCATCGGGTGGGCATCGCGGCGGAACCCACGGAAGAAGTTGTGCATCTGCTCGTGGATCATGGTGTGGCGGGTGATGCGCGTTTCGAAATCTTCCAGCTGCGCGGCGGTGGGCAATTCCCCGTAAAGCAGCAGGTAGCATACCTCTAGGTAATGCGATTTGCTGGCCAGCTGGTCGATCGGATACCCGCGATGCAGCAAAATGCCTTCGTCGCCATCAATATAGGTGATGGTCGAATCGCAGCTTGCGGTCGAGGTATAGCCGGGATCGTAGGTGAAAACGCCCGCTTGGGCATACAGCTTGCGGATATCCAGCACGTCGGGCCCAACCGAGGGGCTGAGAACGGGCAATTCAACGGTTTGCCCGCCAATCGACAGCGTTGCGCTTTTGGTAGTGTCAGTCATCGGCTTAATCCCTTCATCACTGGCCTCATACGCGGATCGTATGGGCGTTCCTTTTTAAGCGGCGGTCTGGCGGCAGGGCCATCATTCCGCGGCATCGGTCAGCCGGGCAAGGGTTTCTTCTTGCCCAAGGACCAGCATCATGTCGAAGACGCTTGGCGTGGCGCTGCGCCCGGCCAGCGCTGCCCGCAGTGGGCCGGCAAGCTTGCCAAACTTAACGCCTTGTGCCTCGGCAAAGGCAGACGCCACCTCTTCGATCTTATCCCGCGACCAGCTAGCATTTTGCAGGTGCGGCGTCAATTCTTTCAGTATACCACGGGATACAGAATCTAGCGCCTGACGCGCTTTCTCATCGGGTTCGATGGGGCGATTTGCCAGAATAAATTCTGCCTTTTCAATCAGTTCAGGAAATGATTTGGCCCGCTCTTTCAGGCAGTACATGCCTTTTTCCATCAGCGCGCTCTTTTGCGCATCCAGCAGGTTTTGGCCCGTGACTGCCAAGAAGGCCTGCAATTCATGCAGCAGTGCGGCATCCTCGCTGGCGGCGATATGTTGCCCGCACAGGTTTTCGAGCTTTTTAAAATCAAACCGCGCGGCTGATTTGCCGATGCCGCCCAGATCGAACCAGTCTTGCGCCTGTGCATCGGTGAAAAATTCGTCATCCCCATGGCTCCAGCCAAGGCGGGCCAGATAGTTGCGCATGCCTGCCGCCGGGTAGCCCAGCTTTTGGTATTCATCCACGCCCAAGGCGCCGTGACGTTTCGACAATTTCTTGCCATCTGGCCCATGAATAAGCGGGATATGCGCCCATACAGGCACCTGCCAGCCCATCGCTTCGTATATCATCATCTGGCGGGCGGCGTTGTTGAGGTGGTCATCGCCGCGAATAACATGGGTGACACCCATGTCGTGGTCATCCACCACAACGGCCAGCATGTAAACCGGTGTGCCATCAGAGCGCAGCAAAACCATATCGTCCAGCTGGTCATTTCGGATGGTGACATCGCCTTGCACCTGGTCCTTGATCACGCTGACACCGTCGCGCGGGGCTTTGATGCGCACCACATAGGGGGCATCAGGGTGGCTGCCGGGGTCGGCATCGCGCCACGGGCTTTGAAACAGGGTCGAGCGTTTCTCGGCCTGCGCCGCTTCGCGAAAGGCTTGAATTTCGTCTTGCGTGGCAAAGCATTTATAGGCCTTGCCCGCCGCCAGCAGGCTGTGGGCCACCTCGGCGTGGCGCGCGGCGCGCGCGAATTGGCTGACAATCTCGCCGTCATGGTCCAGCCCAAGCCAGTCCAAGCCCTTTACAATCGCTTCTGTCGCCTCGGGCGTTGAGCGGGCGCGATCGGTGTCTTCGATGCGCAAAAGAAATTTGCCACCGCGCCCCCGTGCATAAAGCCAATTAAACAGCGCCGTCCGGGCGCCGCCGATATGCAAATAGCCGGTGGGCGAGGGGGCAAAGCGGGTAACGACAGGGCCTGACATGCGGTTTAGTTAACCTTTCGGTAAGAATTCAGTTGCTAGCTTTTCCGCCTGTCTACCGGGGCGCCAAGCAGGGGGCAAGCGTGCGTGTTTTCCAAACCTTTGAAACCGCCTTTGCACTGCAGCGGGGGGCGTTGTTTCCTTGGGCACCGGTGATGCTAGCCTGCGGGATAGGGCTGTATTTTTCCTCAACATTCGAGCTGACACATCCCACTTATACGGCGCTTTTTGTCATTTTTATAATGGCCAGCGGGGTGGCGCTGCGCGGCGGGCTTTTGGTGCAGGTTTGGGCGGGGGCCGTGGCGTTGATTGTGCTGGGGGTGCTTTTGGCGGGCCTGCGTGCGCATGCGGTGGCGGGGCCGGTGCTGGGCTTTCGCTCTTATGGGCCGGTCGAGGGGCGGATTATCGCGATGGATCGCTCTGGTAGTGATGCTTTGCGGCTGCTTTTGGATCAGGTGGTGCTGGCCGATACCGCCCCCCAAAAGGTGCCCCGGCGCGTGCGGGTGTCGCTGCATGGGCCGCAGGGCTTTGTGGCCTTGGCGCCGGGGCAACGGGTGATGATGAACGCCCATCTCGCGGCGCCGGCGGGCCCGGTCGAGCCGGGGGGATTTGATTTTCGGCGCCATGCGTGGTTTTTGGGCATCGGGGCGGTGGGCTATACCCGCACGCCGGTGGTGCTGGCTGTGGCGGGCCGCGAAGGTGTGTGGCTGGGCCAGGTGCGCCACCGCCTGTCGCAGCGGGTGCAGGCGCGCATTCCGGGCGATGCCGGCGGGTTTGCCGCCGCAATCCTAACAGGCGACCGTTCGGCCGTGGCGCAACCGCGGCTCGAGGCGTTGCGCGATAGCAATTTGGCGCATTTGCTGGCCATTTCTGGGCTGCATATGGGGCTGTTGGCGGGGTTTGTTTTTGCCACTATTCGCGGTGGGCTGGCCTTGTACCCGCCATTGGCATTGCGACTACCTGCACGCAAAATCGCGGCGGTGTTTGCCATGGCGGCAGGGGCGTTTTATCTGGCGCTATCGGGGGGAAACGTGGCAACCGAACGCGCCTTTAGCATGATTGCTGTGATGTTATGCGCGGTTTTGCTGGACCGCCGGGCGCTGTCTTTGCGCTCGGTCGCGGTGGCTGCGCTGGTGGTGCTGGCCTTGCGCCCCGAGGCGCTGGCAGGCCCGGGGTTTCAGATGAGCTTTGCCGCCACCACCGCCCTTGTGGTGGTGTTTGGATGGCTGTCCCAGCACCGGCCAAATAGCGGCTGGATGGCACAGAAATGGCTGCGCTTGGCGCTTGGCGTGCTGGTGTCCTCGGGTATTGCGGGGCTGGCCACGGCGCCTTTGGGGGCTGCGCATTTCAACCAGATTGCCCATTACGGCTTGCTGGCCAATTTGGCGGCAGTGCCGCTGATGGGGGCGCTGATTATGCCCGCGGCGGTGATTGGCATTTGCCCGATGCCCTTTGGGCTGGATGGGGTGCCGCTGTGGGTGATGGGCCAAGGTTTGGCATGGGTGCTGTTTGTGGCTGATACCGTGGCGGCCTGGCCCGGCGCCACAAGCGGCGTGCCCACACCGCCGGCGGCGGTTTTGCCGATGATGGCGCTGGGGGCGCTGTGGGCGGTGTTGTGGCGAGGGCGTTGGGCGTTATTGGGGGGCGCGCCGATGGTGATGGCCTTTGCACTATGGGCAACAGTGCAGCGCCCCGTGGTCTTGGTGGCCGACAGCGGGCGCCTGGTGGGGGTGATGGGCCCCGAGGGGCGGGCCTTGTCCGGGGCGCGGGGGCAGGGGTTTGTGGCGCGCGTGTGGTTGGAAAACGATGGCGAGATCGTCACCAGCCAAGAGACAGCCGCCGCCCGCTGGCCGGCAATGCCGGTTCTGGGGCAGGGGCGGCTGATGGTGCTGCGTGGGGAAAAAGCGGCGCAGGCGGCAAGCTGCCTGCCGGGCGATTGGGTGGTGTCTGATGCCCGCTTGCCAGCGGGGCTGCCCTGCCAAACCTTAGATGCGGATCGCTTGCAAACCACCGTCGCCATCGCCCTTTACGCCACCCCCGATGGGGGGCTGCGCATGCGCAGCGTGGCACAGATGGGCGGGCTGCGCCTGTGGCATGACCAGCGGTAGCCATGGCACAGACCGCGGTGCAGGCCCAAAGATCAGTACGTGCGGATCAAGCCCACCAACCGGCCCTGAACGCGCACTTTGTGGCCCGGCAAAACACGGGTTTCATAGGCGGGGTTTGCCGCCTCTAGGGCCACGCTGTCGCCGCGTTTGAAAAACCGCTTCAACGTGGCTTCTTGGTCTTCCACCAGCGCCACAACGATATCGCCGTTATTGGCGGTATTGGTTTCGCGGATCACCACGATGTCGCCATCGTTGATGCCCGCCTCGATCATCGAATCACCTTTAACCTCTAGGGCGTAATGTTCGCCGCGCCCCGACAACATGCTGCCCGGCACGGCCACGTGATGCGAAATTTCTGCAATCGCCTCGATCGGCACGCCGGCGGCGATGCGCCCCATCACTGGCAGTTCGCGCGCATGCAGCGTTTCCACCATCTGCGCGGCGGCGGGCCTGTTGCTGGGGCGTTCCCCCTCGATCACGCGCAAGGCGGGCTGCTGCGGGCTGGACGTGGCCAATGCATCGGGCAGGCGCACCACCTCGATGGCGCGGGCCCGATGGGCCAAACGGCGGATGAACCCGCGCTCTTCCAGTGCCGTAATCAGGCGGTGAATGCCCGATTTCGAGCGCAGGTCCAGCGCCTCTTTCATTTCGTCAAAGCTGGGCGGCACGCCATCGCGTTGCACCCGATTGTGAATAAAATTCAGTAAGTCGCGTTGTTTTTTCGTCAACATGGGCGCGGCCTCCGGCAAATGCGTATTGCTTTGTTCTACGCATGTTCCCGTTTTGTGTCAACTATTCGCTTTCAAAGGGCATGTATTCCAACATTTCGCCCACAGCGCGGGGTGGGTCGCCGATGGGGCGTATCACCAGCGCGTTGGCCTCGGCCAAGACGCGCAGCAGCGCGCTGTCTTGGCGGGCAAAGGCGGTAATGCCCTCGGGGGTGACATGGGCGCGCATGTAATGGGTGCGCGCACCATTGGCGCCCAGCGGCGCCAGCAGCGGCGCGCGGCGCGTTGGCCCGTGTGCGGCGGGCAGACCTGCCATTTTGCGCAGCATTGGCAACAAAAACACATAGCCACACACCATGGCCGACACCGGGTTGCCCGGCAGGCCCAGCACCACGCTTTGCCCCAGACGCCCCGCCATCAGCGGTTTTCCGGGGCGCATGGACACTTTGTAAAACGATTGGCGCACCCCCAGCGCGGCCCCCGCTTTGGCCACCAAATCATGATCGCCCACCGAGGCGCCCCCGATTGTCACGATCACATCGGCGCCTTGGGCCAGCGAAAAGGCCAGCTGCAGCGCCTCTAGGTTATCGCGGGCGATGGGCAGAATGCGGGTTTCAGCACCATAGGTTTGCAGCATCGCGGCCAAGCCAAAGGTGTTTGAGGCGATGATTTGGTCTGGCCCCGGGGTTTCGCCGGGCATCACCAGTTCATCCCCGGTCGAGATCAGCGCCACCACAGGGCGCCGGGCCACGGGCACCTGGGCGATATTCATCGCCGCCAGCAAGGCCACATCCATCGGGCTTAGGCGGCGGGGCGCGGGCAGGCTGTCGCCCAGCTGAAAATCGCTGCCAGCGGGGCGGATGTTGCTGGCGCCATCTGGCGTGCCTGTAATGGTCACACGGGCGCCATCGCGCTGGCAGTATTCTTGCAGCACAACCATGCTGGCGCCCTCGGGCACGGGCGCGCCGGTGAAAATGCGCACCGCTTGGCCCGGCCCCACAGTGCCATCAAAGGCATGGCCCGCCGCAGCCTCGCCGATAACCTCGAAACTGGCGCCCGTCTGGGCTGCGCCTGCATCCAGTGCATAGCCATCCATGGCCGAGGCGGCAAAGGGCGGCTGCATGCGCCGGGCATGGCAGGGCTGTGCCAATATGCGCCCGCCGGCGCGGGCCAGCGGCACATGTTCAACCGCCAGATCGGGGGCCAGATCGAACAGGTTTTGCAATGCCTCGTCGACAGAAATCATTTCGCCTCGAACCGCCCAGATTTGCCGCCATCTTTCAGCAGCACGCGGATGCCGCCAATTTCCATTTCCTTATCCACCGCCTTGGCCATGTCGTAAACCGTCAGGGCCGCGGTCGAGACCGCCGTCAGCGCCTCCATTTCAACGCCGGTTTGGCCTGTGGTTTTCACCGTGGCCTCGATGCGCACGCCCGGCAGTGTGGCATCCAGCGTCAATTCAACCGCCACTTTGGTCACCGGCAGGGGGTGGCACAGCGGGATCAGATCTGGTGTTTTTTTGGCACCCATGATGCCCGCCAGCCGCGCCACGGCCAGCACATCGCCCTTTTTGGCGCGGCCTTCTGCGATGATTTGGTAGGTGGCAGGCGCCATGCGCACATGCCCCGCGGCCACGGCAATACGTGCCGTTACGGCCTTGTCGGAAACATCCACCATATGGGCATCGCCCTTGCCATCAAAATGCGTCAGCCCCGCCATTACATCGCCCCCGCCAGCGGATTGGCCAGCAAATGCCGGGTGGCACTGGCCACATCGGCCTGCCGCATCAGGCTTTCACCGATCAGGAAGGTGCGTGCGCCATGCTGGGCCATATCGGCCAAATCCTGCGGCGTGTTCAGCCCCGATTCCGACACCAGCAAGCGCCCCTCGGGCACCATTTTTGACAGCTGGCGCGTGGTGTCCAGCGTGGTTTCAAAGGTTTTCAGATTGCGGTTATTCACCCCGATCAATGGTGATTTCAGCGTCAAGGCGCGCTCCATTTCCGGGGCGTCATGCACCTCGATCAGGGCATCCATCCCCCAGTGGCGGGCCGCCTCTTCCAGCTCTTGCGCTTGGGCATCGCTGACCGAGGCCATGATGATCAAGATGCAATCAGCCCCCAAGGCCCGCGCCTCGGCCACTTGATAGGTGTCATACATAAAATCCTTGCGCAGCGCGGGCAGATCGCAGGCGGCGCGGGCGGCGCGCAGATAGTCTTTGGCGCCCTGAAAGCTGGGGGTGTCGGTCAAAACCGACAGGCAGGTGGCGCCGCCCGCCGCATAGGCCTGTGCCAAGGCGGGGGGGTCAAAATCGGGGCGGATCAAGCCCTTGGATGGGCTGGCTTTTTTGATTTCCGCAATCAGCCCATAGCCGCTGGCGCTGGCGCGGGCCAGGGCCTGGCCAAAGGGGCGCACCGGCGGCGCGGCGCGGGCGGCCTCTTCTACGGCAGAAAGCGGAACGGCGGCGCGGTCTGCGGCCACTTCTTGCAGTTTATAGGCTTTGATCTTGTCTAAAATCGTGTCTGTCATGGCGTCGTCCAGTTTATGGGCGTGTCCCCATTGGCAATAAGCCACTCGTTCACGCGGGAAAAGGGGCGGGCGCCGAAAAAACCGCGCCGCGCCGACAGGGGTGAAGGATGCGCACTGGTCAAAACCAGCGCCTGTGGGTGGGTGATCTGCCCGGCAAAGCCTTGGGCATGTTGACCCCATAGCAGATAGGCGCGCGGGCGGGTATTCAATCGCGCCAACACCTCGGCCGTCAGCTGCGCCCAGCCCAATTTGGCATGCCCCCCAGCCAGCCCCGCAGGCACGCTGAGCGCTGTGTTCAGCAATAACACGCCTTGCCGGGCCCAAAATCGCAGGTCGGCATGTTTAGGCGCTGCGCCAAGATCGCTTTGCAATTCTTTGAAAATATTTGCCAAAGATCGGGGAAGGGGGGTGGTTTCAGGGGTGGCGGAAAAGGCCAGCCCATGGGCATGGCCCGGGGTTGGATAGGGGTCTTGGCCCAAGATCACCACCCGCACTTTGGTGGGCGGGCACAGATCAAGCGCGGCGAACAGATCGGCGGGTTGGGGCAAAACGTGGCGCGTCTCTTTGGCCAAATCCTGTGCAATGCGCGGCCATTGCTTGGCAAAAAAGCGCAAATCTGCCCAGTCGTTGGGCGCAGCCAGCTGGGCAAACCCTGCGTTGGCCGGATGCGCGCCCATGCTCACGCGGCGGTGGTGGCGGCGGCCAGCGCCTGCAGTTTTGCCTTTGCGGCCCCGCTATCGATGCTGTGGCGGGCCATTTCGACCCCTTCTTTAAGGTCTGTGGCGGCGTCTGCCACCACCAGCGCTGCCGCGGAATTAAGCAATACCGCATCGCGATAGGCGCCCACCGCGCCATCCAGCAGGGCGCTAAAGGCGGTGGCATTTTCCGCCGGGGTGCCCCCCAATATCGCCTCGAACGGGTGCACGGGCAGGCCAAAATCTTCGGGGTGCAGTTCTGCCTCGCGGATGGTGCCATCGCGTTCCAGCGCGGCCAGCCATGTCAGGCCGGTGATGGTCATCTCGTCGGTGCCATCGCTGCCATGCACCAGCCATGCCCGCTCCGAGCCCAAAGCGCCCAAGGTTTCGGCCATTGGCCGGATCAAGGCACGGCTAAAGGCGCCGGTCAGCTGCCGCTTAACACCGGCGGGGTTGGTCAGCGGGCCAAGGATATTGAAAATGGTGCGGGTGCCCAGCTCGGCGCGGGTGGGGCCGACATGGGCCATGGCCGGGTGGTGCATGGGCGCCATCATAAAGGCGATGCCCGCAGATTGAATGGCCTTTTCAACAACATCGGGGCCTATCATCACGTTAACGCCCAGCGCCCCCAGCGCATCGGCTGCCCCCGATTTCGAGCTAAGATTGCGGTTGCCATGCTTGGCCACACACACACCGGCGCCCGCCACAACAAAGGCCGTGGCGGTGGAAATATTCAGCGTGCCTTTGCCATCGCCGCCGGTGCCCACGATATCTATGGCGCCAACGGGGGCCTGCACCTTGTGGCATTTGCTGCGCATCACGGCGGCGGCGGCGGCGAATTCATCGACCGTCTCGCCACGGGTGCGCAGCGCCATCAACAGGCCGCCAATCTGGCTGGGCGTGGCCTCGCCTTCGAACAAAATGCGAAAGGCGGCCTCGGCTTCGGCCCGCGATAGCGGGCGCTCGCAGGCGGCGGCAATCAGGGGTTTTAGCTGGTCGCTCATGCGGGCACTTTCATCATCTTCAGGAAATTTTTCAACAGCGCATGGCCATGCTGCGAGGCAATAGATTCGGGGTGGAATTGCACCCCTTGGATGGGCAAATCGCGGTGCTGCAGCCCCATGATGGTGCCATCTTGCAGCCATGCTGTTACCTCTAGGCAGTCGGGCAGGCTGGC